>ENA-OFCD01001315-OFCD01001315.1-metagenomes-genome-assembly--contig:-NODE-1315-length-12794-cov-5.835858_pt1 | contig 12794 bp, 16 predicted proteins | sample MGYA00153392_OFCD01 | MGnify analysis MGYA00153392 | reverse complement strand
CGTCGATCGCGCCGACGTCGACGCCATCGCCGAGCACCTTCGCGTACGTGATGCCGCCGTCGAGGGATCGGTAGAGGCCGCGTTCGGCGTTCGACCCGAACGGGTGGCCGACGACGGCGACGAAAAGCTTCTTCGCATCGCGCGGGTCGACGGCGATCCGTCCGATCTGCTGGCCATCGCGCAACCCGCCGTGCGTCCACGTCGCGCCAGCGTCGCGCGAAACGTACACGCCATCGCCCGTCGAGAGATCCGGTCGTCGCAGACCTTCGCCGCTCCCGACGTAGATCGTGTCGGGATCCGACGGCGCGACGGCGAGCGCGCCGATCGAGCCCGTGTCTTGGCCGTCGAAGATCGGATCCCACGTGCGGCCGCTGTTGCTCGATTTCCAAACGCCACCGTCCGTGGGGGCCATGTAAAACGTGCCCGGTCTTTGGGGCACGCCGGAAATCGCTACCGTTCGACCGCCGCGAAAAGGACCGATGTTGCGCCAGTGCATCGCGGCGAACGGCTGCGATGCACTGGTCTGCGCGGAAGCGCCATGCGGTAGCGTGACGCATGCACTCGCAACGACGAGTAACACCAGGAGAGCGCGTAAAAACGACGACATACGCGTCGGCCTATTGGCGGACGAGGCGTCGGGACATTTCGTTCGAATGTGCTTAACGATGAGTAGCACGCTGTACGACATTCCCGTCCGCACGCTTGCGGGCGAGCCCACGACGTTGCGCGCGTATGCGGGACACGTGCTTTTGATCGTCAACGTCGCATCGAAATGTGGACTCACGCCGCAGTACGCGAGCCTCGAAAAAGCGTTTGAGACGCAGCGCGAACGTGGACTCGCCGTGCTTGGTTTTCCCTCGAATCAATTTATGGCCCAGGAGCCCGGAACGCCCGATGAGATCGCGACGTTCTGCTCGACGACGTACGGCGTGCAGTTTCCGTTGTTCGAGAAGATCGACGTCAATGGCGATGCGCGCCATCCGATCTACGATGCGCTCGTAGCAGCGCAACCCGACGCGCTCGAGAAAGACGATTCGTTCCGGCAAAATTTGGCCAAATACGGCGTCAAGAAAGAAACGCCGGGCGATGTGTTTTGGAACTTTGAAAAATTTCTCGTCGCACGCGATGGATCAATCGTCGGGCGATTCGCGCCTGACGTGACGGTCGACGATGCGATCCTACACGACGCGATCGAACGCGAACTCGCCGCAACGTAGTCTTATAACCGGCGCCTAATTTGGCGGGCGTTTATGGCGTTAGCCGTTTTTATAGGCGACCGCGAGATCGTCCATCATCTGCGAGAGCACGATGTGAAACACCTCATTCTTTTGCGCGCCGAACTTCGCATCGATATCGTGCATGATGACGTGATGGATGGGGTGCGTGATCAGGTGCTCGAGCATGTAGCCGACATCCCAATTCCCCGTCGTCGTCGTCCCGGCTTTGTAGAGTGCTACCGCGAGCGCCTTCGCGTCGGTCGGCTCGGGTGCCGCGGGCGGAAGCGCGATATGTTTAGCGGTGACGATGCGGACGACGTCGTCGATCGCATAATCGAAGACGGCGAAGGTGTCCTTGACGTCCTGCGCGCCAAATTGATTCGTGAGCTTCGTGGCTTCCGCGGCAGTCAGCCCTCCGGTCACGACCTTGAAGAGCTTGAACGAAGAGAAATTCTTCGCTCCGCCACCAGCTTTTACAAGCGCGGCCGTCAGGGCGAGATCGGGCGTGCCTTCAAAGACGATCGCCTCGGCGGGTGCGTGGACCATCGTCGTCGCGAGGCCGACGACGAACGACGCGACGGCGATTCGCCGAAGCTTCGCGACGCGCTTGAGAAAACGTAGCATCGAAAGACTCCCGTTGGTGATACGAATGTTGATTACATCGTGTTGAGGGTTAGTATGTTCGTATGGAACTCGAACTTAAAGGGCACTCTGGCCTAGAGGCACTGGGTCTATGAGAGCGTAGCCGCTGGCATGCAAGAATGCACCACCCTCTTTCGCATCATACACACCGGGTGCGAAGCGAATTTCGTGCGCTCCGGGCTTCGGCCAACGCCATGCGAAGAGGACCGAATTCGGAAACGACCGACCCGAGCTCGATTTGTTCTGCCACGTCCCAATTCCGCTCGTCGTCTCGACTCCATCGATCAGAATCCGCGCGTGGCCGTATTGGCAACAGATCTCGCCGATCGTGCCGAAGATCGCGATTCCGCTCCCATAGAAACGAAGCGTCGCGGGCATGTGCGTTATTTCATTTGGCACGTACTGCGCATTCGCCCATGCGGGCGGGCTCACGATCTGACGGGGCTTGAGCGATGCCGCTGCAATTTGCGCCGCAAAGCCACCGTTGGTCTGCCATGCCGTGACGCTCGCGACGGGCGGCGGTCCGTCGAAGAATCGTCCGTACGTACCATCGCTCCGACGAGCTGAGTACGCCGCCGATGCGTTCTCGAGCAACCACGTGCGCGCGAACCCGAAACCTTCATTCCTCGCAAGATCGAGCATCGCTTCGACCAACGGCTCTTCGAGATCGTTTTCCGCTTGAAGATCGGTGAAGATTCCGTTCGGATCGGAAAGATAACGCGCGACGGCGCGCGCTGTGGAGACGGCGTTTGTTCGGTACCGCGAATCGCCCGTAAACCGCGCGAGCGCCAAGCCGTTCCAAATCATGTTCCCGTTTACGGAGGCAAAATAGCGATGCCGGGCTTGCCGACAGTGCGTACCGTCGTCGAAAACATAGACGGAGTAGAGCGGGAGACGGGCGTCGAGAAAATAGCTCCTCACGGCCCGATAGCGCGTTCGCGCGATCGCGAGATACCGCGCTTTGTGCGTCGCGCCGAAAAGGAGCAACGCGGCTTTGATTCCGTTCGAATCGGTCTCGAGCGTCTTGAGCCGGTCGCCACGACCGAAGGGCCGTTGATAGCGGATCGCGGGACACGCGCCCACGCTATAAACGGGCGAGGCCTCGACGGCCCAAAACGCGGCGACGGCTTTTTGAAGCGGTACGGGATTCGATGGGTCGACCTCGTGCTCGCGCGACGCCGCAACCGAATCCCACATCGGGACGTCGCTCCACAGGAGACACCGTCGACCGGCGCGACAGGGCGGTTTGTATCGCCGGGCGCTCGTTGCGAGTGCGCCGAGAAGCGGTTCCATGCGCACGTCGCCCATCATTTTCCAACGCAAGTAGAGCGTGTTCGTCAGCGAATCCGCGCCCCAGTCACTGTTGTGGATCCAGCAACGCGCTTCCGGGCAGTCGCGCCAAAGACCCCGCCCAAAATAATACGAGCGAAGCATCGATGCGACGGCATCGTCTGCCAAGAGTGCATACGTCGGGAGCGTGGCCTTCGTCGCGGGTTCGAACGCTCGGGCGTCCCTCGGCGCTTGCGCAGATAACGCGCACGCAAGTATGACGCTCACCACGACCGTGCGCGTAAGCGAAAGCAAACGGGGCATGAACTTGCGTTTTTGAGTTGTCGGCACGTCGGTTTCTAACGTTCTTCGAACGACTCGGAGGTTAGCGCGCGTCGAGCCGCGGCCGCGAGCTTGACGGCGACATGCGTTCTTCTCGGCATTTGACCACGTTTCGAAGCTTTCTGGGGAGTAGCCGGTAACATCCTCGGGAGCTGCCGTACGTCAGATATTCGCCCGTTCCGAGGCAAACATGAGAAATGGGAAAAGCAAGGCGCGCGGGTTTGTTGCGATCGAATGCGCTGTCGTACCACTCATCGCACCGAACGCTTCGATCGGCTATGCGGATGTGATGAACATCACGCACGAGCACGACGCTTAACCTCGGCAATTGAAGCCGTGACATCATTGCCGTACTCGGATCCTGCGGAGTCGATTTTCGCTCATGCACTTGAATCGCACCGTATGTTCTCGACTGCTCACGTGTCACTCCGCAAACGAGCCGTTCCGCGTTACTAAGATAGCAGGGGGTCGGTTATTGGAGAACGATCCGCTCGACGCTTTGGATGCAGTCGTCGCAGATTATCGCGATCTCGCGAACCATGCGTACGTGACATCTTCGCAGCATTCCGTCGCAAATGAGCGCTCGAACATGGCACGATGAAGTTTCCGTGCACCGGCAATGTGTACGCGACGACGAAGAATGAGCTCGGGATCGCGTGATCTTGGGGCTTATCGGGGTTCGTCGAGATGGAAATCGACAGACGTACGCATCGCGAGCGAGGCAACGAGCGCCACCGGAATGTCTCTCAACTCCGTGCGCTTTGCAAGATCGCGTGCAACGTCGGCCAGGCGTCGCTCGCAATCGCGGCGTGGCCATCGTCGGATGGATGAAACTGATCGGCACTAAAAAATCGTGCCGGATTCTTGCGCGCCGCTTGCGAGAACTTGAAAAGATCGACGACGGATGCACCGCTTCGCTTCGCCGCCGATGCGACGGTCGCGTTGTAGGCGCGCGCGAGACGCCGTAAGCCCGGTTTTGCGGGCGCCTCGAAAATCGGGCTTACCGCGATATCGGGAACGTTGAAGAGTACGATACGCGCGCGCGGCGCGACGCGGCGCACGCCGCGTACGAGTCGACGGTAATCGGCGTCGAACGCCGCTGCCGCATGGCGACGAACGAGATCGTTTGCGCCCACTTCGAGAATGATGATGTCGGGCCGCGTCGCAGCGATGCGGTCGAGTTCGAGTCGTGCGACGTCGTTCGCCGTCGCACCACCGATCGCGAGATTGGTGACTTCGCTTCCCGGCCGCGTTTCGCGTACGCGGCGAAAGAGATCGAATGCGAAACCACGCGACGAATCGCTCGCGCCGACACCGAGGGCGAGGCTGTCGCCTGCAACCGTGATACGAACGCCTCGCGCAACTTCGGCACGTGCGCTCGTTGCAACATCGCACGCCAGGAAGACGGCGACGATTGCGATGGCCATCGCACGCATCATGCCGCACCCGCTTTCGCGCGATGCGCGATATCGACGATCCGGCCGTCGGAGAGCGAGATCACCGTTTGGCAGCGTTCCCACACGGCGGGATTATGCGTCACGAGCACGATCGTCTGACCGCGCTCGCGGTTGTACCGCTCGAGGAGTTGGAGCACGCTCTCGGCCGTGCGCGTATCGAGTTCGCCTGTCGGTTCGTCTGCAAGGAGCAGTGAGGGCGCATTCACGAGCGCGCGTGCGATCGCGACGCGTTGTTGCTGGCCGCCGGAAAGTTGCGCCGGGCGATGGTGCGCGCGATTTCCCAAATCGACGTCGTCGAGCAAACGCCGCGCCTCGGCGCGTGCGGTCGTTGCATCACATCGCGCATAGCGCGCGGCGAGTTCGACATTTTCCGTCGCGGTGAGTGTCGGAATGAGGTTGAAGCCTTGGAAGACGAACCCGATTTCGCTCGCGCGAATCGCTTTGAGCTCGGCGCGCGATGCTGTCGCGAGCGACCCGCGCGAGATCGCGGCCGGCGAGAACGACGCTGCCCGATGTCGCACGATCGAGCGCGCCGAGGACGTGCATGAGCGTCGTCTTTCCACTTCCGCTTTCACCGACGATCGCGACGTAGGAACCCGCTTCGATCGCGAATGTGATGCCGTCGAGCGCGCGCGTTTGCGCAGCCGTACCCGTCGCGTGGACTTTCACGAGATCGCGGACGTCGATGAGCGGTGTCTGTGCGCGCGAAATCATGCGACCCGCCGTAACGCATCGGTCGGATCGAGACGTGCCGCGCGGATCGCGGGCAACAACCCCGCAGCCATACTCAGAAGAATCGCAAAGACGAACGCACCGATCGCGAGGCGCGGCGTGATCGCGAAGAGCTCGAGATTTCCCGCAGCCGCACTGCGCGCGTCGACGAAGGCGACGATGCCGAGAGCGACCACGAGCCCGACCGCACCACCGACCGCACCGATGGCCGCGGCTTCCGTCACGAACTCGCGCAAGATATCGCCGTCGCCCGCACCGATCGCTTTACGGATGCCGATTTCGCGGGTTCGTTCGCTCACCGCGATCGTCATCGTGTTCACGATCGAGAACGCACCGACGACGAGTGCGATGAGGGCGCTGCCGAAAATAATCGCATCGAAGATCTGTGTCGTCGAGCGGATGTTCCCCGCGACTTCGGCGGGATCACGAGCCTGCAACCCCGTGAAGAGCGAGATGCGCCGCGCGAGCAATGCCGTATCGGCGTGCGGTGCGACCTGTATCATCAGCGCCGTTGCGGGTGGCGTAGAGCCCGCAGGCGCGCTCGGCGGGACGAGTTGACCGACGAGTGCTTGCGCGTCGGGAAGCGGCACCACGATCGCCGCATCGAAGAGCGTGAACGATTTTGCGATGATGCCGACCACCTCGAACGAGTTGCCGTACAGCGCGATGATGTCGCCAACGTGCACGTGCGCAGCCGTCGCAAAATCGGGGCCGACGATCGCCACGCGACGCTCGCGTTCGCCGTAATCGCGCCCGGTCGCGATTGCGAGCGTGCCGTTCGCGGCGGCGCGCATCGTGTACGGAAAGCCGAAGACGAGCGACGGCGGCCCGAAGCGCGTACTCTCGGCGAAGCCCGTGGCGTACGGAATGATGACCTCGGGAACGATCGCGGCGACGCCCGGCAGTTTGCGGACGCGGTCGATATTGGCTCGCATGCGATCGCGGGAGTCGGGGCCGAAGAGCTCCCGCCCCGTGCCGAAGGCAAAGATTGCACCGGAGTTGAGCGCGGCCGAGCGGCCGACGATCGTCTGCAGGCGCTCGGCGAGCGAACCGACGACGACGAGAGCGAGGATGCCGATCGCGATGCCCGCGACGGTCAGCGTCGTGCGCGCGAGGCGGCTCCGGAAATTTCGAAAGATAGCGAGGATCACCGGGCTTTGACGGCCCGGCGAAGCTCGCCGTCGCGCTTAGCGGTGCGAGCTGCGGAGCGACTTATCGACGACCGTTCCCGCGACCGCCGCAAGAATGCCGCCACCGATGAGAAGCCACGCCATGAGCGGGGCAATATGCTCTCCAAGAGCCATGTCGTACGTCCTTTCAGAAGGGATCTACGGTATCGTACCGTTTCTCCAGATTCACAAAGGTAACGTAGCCAATCCTCGTGGCATATGCGAGAAGTCGACCGGAGGCTTCCCGGCCCAAAAAGTCTTCGCAACTTCCGGTTCGATTTGGTTCTCTGTTACGCCACTCTCAATATCTGCGGAACGTTTTTACGCGATGGCAAGAAACTTCTCGCGCGCTCGCGCATATGAGGCCACAAGGGTCCACGCCTCTGTGGTTCCCGAGCCGCGCACTCTTATCGAGGTATTTATGTCATCAACTATCCCGCGCAATCGTTTTATCGTCGCGGCGACGCTTGCCATCGCCATGCTCTTCGCGACCGCGCAGCCGTCATCGGCATTTCTCGATAAAACACGCTTCGCCGCGCATCTCGGCGTCGCGTATTTCGCCTTTCACCATTTCGTGCTCAAGCCGTATCAGGAACATCGGTTCGACAACGGCGCCGACCATCGTACCGTCAACATCATCAAAGGTGGGGCCGCGATGCTCTTCGCCGTTCACGAGCTCAAAGTTGCCGAAAAAATCTCCCATAACAGCAATTCGAAGATCCTCCACGCTCTCGATGGCAAGCTCGTCGCCCTCGGCGCGACCTTCGCAACGGTCGGTTCTGCGTTGCACTCGGGCAAGTTCGAACCCAAAGCCGTCGACTCGGTACAATCGTCGACTGACGACTTCGGCAAAGACTCCGCCGCCGCGGGCGAGCCGATCAAAGACGTCCCCGTCGCAATTCCAGGCTAAGACGCACGCCCGAGCGTCCGGCGAGCCGCAGTGATCCTGCGGCTCGTTTCTTTCGTCGTCCCGCTCGGATTCGATACGATCGCGATCGCGCTCGCGCTCGGCGTTCGTGGCGGTGTTCCGATTTGGCGCATCGCGCTCGTCTTCGCAGCTTTCGAAACGCTGATGCCACTCGTCGGCATAGCGATCGGCCAAGTCGTCGGCGTGCATTTCGCGGCGATCGCACAGGTCGTCGGCGCCGTCGTGCTCGTCGTGCTCGGCTGGCGCGAGATCCGCGAGGGCCTCGAATCACCGGATCACGATGAAAGCGCGGGCCTGCGCTTCGATACGCTCCGTGCGACGATGCTCGCCGGCCTCGCGATCTCGACGGACGAACTTGCCGCGGGATTTCCACTCGGCGTCTCGGGCTTGCCGATCGGCATTCTCCTCGCGACGATCGGCCTCCAAACACTCGTGATTACCACCATCGGAATCTCGCTCGGCGCGCGCATCGGTAAAACGTTTGGCTTGCGTGCGTCGCGCTTTGCGATGCTCATCGCAGGTATCGTCTTCGTCGCACTCGGAGGACTCCTCGGCTGGGAAGCATTTCACGAAGGCTCGCGTGTAACGCTTCATCGCTGAACTTATTGAAAAGTGGAACCGGCTGGAGGCGGCGTCTCGCTCGGACTGGCCAAAACACGATTCGGATCGACGATGCTTCCCGTGCCGGCCGTCGGAGTAGCCAGCGAGCGGGATGCGGCGACGGGAACTTGCCCCCAGCGCGAAAGGTATCGTCCGCACCACGCCGCGAGGCGACTCCGATCGCTCGGGTCGAGGTGCGCGATCATCGCGAGGATCTCCGCGAGCCGCCCGGAGACCGGAGGCTTTGGATCGTGCATCGCTCCAAGCAAATCCGCCACGCGACGGCGCTCCTCGTCATCGAGTCGCAGTAACGCGTCGCGCAGCGAGACGAACGCCGTTGAATGGCTTGGCATCGAACGTACGTTCGATGCTGGAACGGGTCAGCCTTGCTTCATTACGGCGCGGTTTCGACGACGCGTACGCCGTCGGAGGCAAGCCAGCGTTCGAGATGAGCGACGTATTCGACGCCAAAGGTGTCGAGCAGACATCGTCGGTACGCCGCATACACCTCGGTCTGACCCGACGAAACGTAATGTTCGAGGACGCGTCGATGAATCGCCATGTAGCCTTCGCGTAGGCGGAGACCGCCGTGAACGAGCGTCACGAGCACCTCGCTCGGACTTCGCTCGGCGTGCATACTCAAGCGCTCTTCGAACCACCGATCGAGCGCGAGCGGGAGTCGCATCGAACGCGTCGGCCCCATCGAACCCGAACCACGCGGACGTGCCACGTCGCTACCAGAGCGACCCGTCGCCGATCGTAATATAGAGAATGGGGCCGAGACCCCAGAGCAAGCCGACGAGAGCCCACACGAGCTTCTTGCCACCGTCGAGATCTTCGCGACCGATGATGTTGAAAATCATCAGAATAAGTGCGATCGGATGCAAGATCACCGACACGAGAATCTGTAGCAACATCTTCATACGCGCCGTTTTTGCCGTGACCGCGAGTGCGGCCTGTGCGAATTATCTCGAAACCAGCGCGACGATGTCCGACTGCGGTGCGACGATGCACGAGCGAGTGCCGAGCGCACGCGTCCCACGCACGATCACGGTGATCGCCACCCGTCGATGCACGAACGACCAGTAATATAAAGTACCGTATCTTCTCCGATGCGGATCGAACGTACGGGAGCGACGGCGTGTCCGGCTTCTTCTCGTGTGGTCGCGATGATCCAGGTCTCTTTCATTTCGGGACCGCTTTCACGCATATCACGACGAAACCGAGGCTAACGAACGTCGGAGCGAGCACGACATTTAAGACAAAACGATCGCTCATCCATCGAGAAACGTCGCGCGTTCGTGGGCGTCGAAATCGGATCGTGGTGTGTATTTGCGGAGTGTTCCATAGCAGCTGCCTAGAGATTACCAGCCCAAACCTAGAGATGAAAATCGACTCGCTTGAGAGGTGGGAACGGCGATATCGCGCGAGCGGGGTGCGCACAGTACACCCACTGCGCAAAAACGGAAGCCCCCGCGATCGTGAGGGCTTCCGTTAATCCATGCACCGCGAAGGACTCGAACCTTCAACCAATTGATTAAGAGTCAACTGCTCTACCATTGAGCTAGCGGTGCCCATTTCCAACCTCGCCAGTGCGCCCTCTGGGACTCGAACCCAGAACCAACGGATTAAAAGTCCGATGCTCTACCGATTGAGCTAAAGGCGCGTAGCGATCGCTGTAGCCACGACTTCGGCACGTTCGCGCCACCGACTGGCGACCCTTTTCTTGAAGCATATGGATAAAGGCGCGTCGAGGTACGGAGGCAACGTGCAAATCTAATGGCCGGAACGATGGAATCACTCATGATCCGCGCGGGGTGCGCCTTCACGTACGAGATCGCCGCACCGAGTGCGGCCGTCTTTCTGATACGCCCCGATGGGAGCGGCGCGACGATGGCCGTCGAGAACGAGTCGTGGACCAGCGATCCCACGATCGCATTTCACGATTATCGGGATCTTTACGGGAATACATGTCGCCGGATGACGCTCCCACGAGGACGGTTCGCGATGCGTTACGATGTTGACGTTGCGATCTCGCCGCGACCAGCACCAGGCGATACGAACGCGCGGCGATTTGCGATCGAAGAGCTACCCGACGACGTACTCCTCTACACGCTCGCGAGCCGCTTCTGCCTCTCCGATGAAATGACCGATGAAGCGTATCGTCTCTTCGGTTCGCTGCCACCCGGCTGGGCGTGTGTCGAAGCGATCTGCGATTGGGTTCACCATCACGTCCGCTTTCACTATAACGAAACGCGACCGTTCAAGACCGCAATCGATACGCTGCGAGAGGGTACTGGTGTCTGTCGCGACTTTGCGCATACCGCGATCACGTTCTGTCGCGCGATGAGTATTCCGGCACGTTACGCGTTCGGCTACCTCCCCGATATCGACGTTCCCCCGCCGACATCGCCGATGGATTTTTGCGCGTGGATGGAGGTCTATCTCGGAGGTCGATGGTGGACGTTCGATCCCCGTAACAATCGACGCCGAATCGGCAATATCGTGATTGGTCGCGGTCGAGATGCCGCCGACGTACCAATGGTGACGACCTACGGCGCCGCGCGGTTCGATGCGATGACGGTATGGGCCGACGTTGTTCCATAATTCTGCAATGATTCGCGCGACATATCGCATCCGACAGACGTTTCGCTACGCGTACTCCGCACCGATCCGCGATCTCGAACATCGGCTCGTCGTGGCACCGCCGCTCGTTTACGGCGACCAGCGCCTGATCATTCACGACCTAACGATCGTGCCCGAGGTCGCCATCTCGTGGCACGACGACGACTTCGGAAACCGTATCGCGACCCTCGAAGCCGAGCGTATCGAGCTGGCCGTAGAATTCAACTACGAAGCGACGATCGAACGCAAAGCGGGTAACGCACCGCACGTGGCGGCGCGCTAGCTCGAGGACGCGCGCTACCGCGACCCGTCGTCGCTCACATTTCCCTGCACCGCAACACGCGATGTAGCGGCGTCGTTCATGCGATTCAACGAAAGCGTTTACGACCGTGCGACGCGCATCAACGAATTCGTCGCCGCTCACATGCGTGACGTCCCGGGTTCGACCTCGGTGCTCACGACGGCCGCGGAGGCATTCGCGCAAGCAACTGGCGTCTGCAAGGATTACGCGCACATCATGGTCGCAATCGCGCACGCGTGCGGCATCGCAGCGCGTCACGTTTCAGGGCAACTTATCGGCGAGGGCGGGACCCACGCTTGGGTCGAAATCCTCGCACTAGCAACCGATCCGACAAGCGCCATCGTTTGGGCGTTCGATCCCACACGCGCGCGGTGCACCAATCTCGATTACGTCTTCATCGCAGCGGGACGCGATTTCGCCGACGTGAACCTAACGTCGGGGCGCTTCATCGCTCCGTTCGTCGGTGAGTTTTCGACATCGCGTTCCGTCGACCGTATCTCGATCGAATACGCGGCCTAACCCGCGTAGGACGCGCGAGCGGCGCATTGAGAATCGCATTCGCCGATTCCGACTTTTGGAAATGATCGGCTTGCGCGAAGATGCCACCCAGCGCGAGTAAACGTGCCATTTTTGCATCGCTTTCGACGCTTTCGGCGACGAACGCTCCCGTCACGCCATTTGGCGATCGCGAGGACCATCGTGACGATCGGGTTGCTCGCGAATCCACCGACGAACGCACAATCGATCTTAATCAATCGAACGAAAACTGTTCCAGGTTTCGCGGCACCGCCCGTTTTGGAATCGTCGAGGCGAGAGCTTCTCCCCTATCTTTGAGGCCCTGGAGCGCGCCCACCGCGAGCTTAGGGATAGAAAGCACCGATGTTTTCGTCACCTCGATAGCGAGCTTGCCTCCACAAGCCCGTACGTAGCAACCGTGTCGCGAACAAAATCGACGGGATTTATCTGTACGGTGCGTGGTGTTCGTGCCGTGCGCGCCACATGCTTCCATTGCGCGAACTGCGCGCAAGTACAGTCGAGTACGAAGGAACCAATCGGCCCGACAAGCCCGATCTTTTCGGCAAACGGGGGATGATTCTACGTGGCAAGATGTCGTAACGCATCGCCGTGTCGGCATCGCGCGGAATATCTTCAGCCAGTGGGGTCGGCCCTGAAATCAGAGCCAGGAATTACTGTGGATTTCCGCCGATGAAGGCAGACGGGAGATCCACCCATGCGAAAGAGTCAATTCACCGAGTCGCAGATCGTCCAAATCCTCGCCGAGTACAATGCCGGAGCGTCGATGGAAGAGTTAGCGCGGCGCAACAGCGTGCATGCAAATACGATTCGTCTCTGGCGATCGAAGTACGCGGGCATGAGCGCAAGCGATCTATCGCGGCTTAAAGAACTCGAAGCCGAAAACTCGCAGATGCAACGGATCATCGCTCGGCAGACCGTAAAGATCGACGCGATCGAGCAGCTCATGCGAAAAAACTCCTGGAGCCTTCCCGGCGA
>ENA-OFCD01001314-OFCD01001314.1-metagenomes-genome-assembly--contig:-NODE-1314-length-12809-cov-4.131253_pt1 | contig 12809 bp, 13 predicted proteins | sample MGYA00153392_OFCD01 | MGnify analysis MGYA00153392 | reverse complement strand
GAGGGCCAACTACGCGGCGCGCTCAGATTTCCGCGATCTCACGCGCTCGTCGACACCGACCGGCGCTTGATCACGAGTCAGCGAATTCGCTCCGAATCTTCCCGCGCGCCGCGAAGCCTTCCGCCCTCCCCGAAAACCCAGAAGCTCTCACTTCCGAAGCTTCCGGCCCCCACTTTCGAAGCGCGAACCCTCACCCCCGAAGCTTCCGGCCTTCCTCCGGAAGCTGCATCCGCCGCCCAAATTCCCCGCGCCCTCCGTGATCGAAGCTTCCCGCTCTCCTTCGACGACACTCCATTCAAAGCGGGAAGCAAAAATTCAAAGTGGGAAGCTCCAAACCGACGCTCTCGCCCCTCCGAACCAAAAAACGAAGCTTCAAAAGAAAGTACGAAACGTTCTCCCCCGAGAGGCCGAAAGAAAAACATGGCGGGTGATGCTCACCTACCAAAAGAGCGCGCCCATCGGCCCCCTCTCTTCGTCTCGCTCACGTTGTTCAGGGATCCGATCACCATGAAAACTCTCAACACCAGCCCCAGCATCGCCACCCTCGAAGACACCGCACCCACTCAACGCGTTTTGCCCGAGCATATGCTCCCATCCAATGACCTTGGCCAGGCCTTCGTGCCATGAGCAAACCGGCGCTGACGGAGCGGCGGACGTGCGGCCATATCGGGGCGAGAGGACCTTCGGGACGGTGGTCGTCATCGGTGTCAGCGTCTGCGGGTCTCGCTGTTGTTCGTGCTAACCATGAGCGCGTTCACGCGCGGCGCGGTAGGATGTTGGTGATGCGTCGGGCCACCCTCTGCTCTTGCCTGATTGCGCTCGCTGCCGCGTGCTCATCCAAGTGGGCGCCGCAGGAGATCTCGCATTTGAACGACGGCGAGTTCCATCGCGAGTGCGCAGCCGTATTACCTATGGCTTCTTGCTCGAGCCTAGGCATCGTCACGACACGTGAGCTTGTGCCATCGATCCCGACGGGGCAGCTGTTCGCGCGAGGAGACGGCATCGATGCCTACGATGCGCCGGCCCTCATTCATCACTTCGTCCTCGATGGCATCCCTCCACGCTTTCGCGAGAACTCGACCATCACATTGCAGCCGAGCCCTGGCGCGAATGGGAGCATGGCCACGGACGGCAAGAGCCTCTTCTCTTGCTCCACGCCGTATGGCTTGCCCATCGACGAACGGTTTCGTGTTTGGGACTCGGCCGCCCGGCTCACATCCGAGACGTTCATGTCGGATGACATCCCCACGTACGGGTGCGCGGTCGCTGGTTTCCAAGGACTGGGGCTAGCGGTGCATTCGGGCAACGGCTTCAACACGACGTACGTGTTCGACTCGAACGGGACCATCGGCTACGAGCACGCTGGCGGGTTCTATTCGGTGCAAGCGGTTGGGTACGGCTGCGGCTTCGCTACGTTCTTCGGGGGCGTGACCTTTATGCCTATGGACGGAAGAGGGCAGAGCAACGTGACAGTGGACGGAGTCGGCTATCCGCTGTGGGCACTCGCATTTCCATGGCCGCCGGACCCGCACGCGGTCGCGATCGTCTCGATCGTGCCTTCCACCGGCTTCGGAGACAGTGATGCGAGCGCGCCTGATGGGGGCACTACGATGGGGCGCTGCTCCACGTTGCTCGCGTTGGCATTCGACGACGGCCGACAGTACGTCAAACGCTCATTTGATTGGGCATGCATCGCGCCAGCCGAGGGGCCATTCGGCTTGTTGAACACGAGCTTTGGCCCTGTGCTCAACATGGGAGGCGGCAGACTCCAGTTGGTCGATGCAACCGCCAACCCCGTCGGTGACGTGTTGCAAGTCGACGTCGGCACTCCGGCCAACACCCAGTTCGTGGCGATCGGCAACCACATAGTGGCGTTATCGACGGAGGGGTACCCCAATTCAGAGTTCTACGAGACAGTCGTCGGCTGCCTCAATCCGTCAACTGGCGGTCGTTGAGTTCCGATACGTATCGCCACGGACGGTCAAAGCCAGCCGATCAGCCGCCCTGGTCGCGGCGTCGTTGCTCCATCGAGTGCGCTCGAGCCGTCGCGCCTGCGTCTGCCTTGCACGTTGATGGTCCCGCATCGGTGTCTGAGACAAACGAGACCAAGAACACTCCTAGTAGTACGGACCAGTCTCCCGCCAGCTCGCCGGTGGCGCGGCCGTCAATGATCTCGGTGAGCGAGTCACCCGCAACGTTGTGTTCGCGCATGTCGAGCCAACAGGCCTCGTAACCATCCCCTCGACTCGGTCACTTTGCTGGCGATGACGGGCACGTCGGGCAGAGCACGTTCACCTCGTGGTGCCAGGTTCCGCAACAGCTGAAGTGCAAGTCGTATGTCGCCTTAGAACTGCTGAACAGTATCAAACATTCACCACTATTCACGTTGCACGTCGAGCCCAACGAGGGGGGTCGGTTGAGGGCAGCTTGGCAATTGGGCAAGGCAATCCCACAACCCGTATTTGCCGCAGAGGCATCCACCGTTAGCCATCGGACACCACTGGTCGGCAATGCCGCAGGCGCTCGCGCCGGCGTCGAGTGTAGTAGGGCACGGTCCGGCGTCAGACAGACAGTGCTTGCGAGATGAGATCGTCCCGCAACAACCCGGCCAGACCAGGGTCTGACAGTCAGCGTCGTCCCAGTATTCGCAGCCGCCCCCTACGCCCCCCTCGCCGTAGAACTTGGGGCAGGTCGAGGATGCTGGCAGACACGGTGAGTATTGATCCACGAACTGCGCGCCGGTGTCGTTGGTCAACGACGGGTCTCCCACGTCTGGGTCGTCGGATGCTTCGATCGCGCCGTCGCTAGAGTCTTGCGGTGCGGCGCCATCGCACGCGATCAGCCCAAGGACAGCGAGCAACCGGCAATAAGACGCACTCCGAAAGTCTAGCAATCTTTCATGGGGATAGCCCGCGTGCGACGCGTTGTGCGGCAGACGCAGTGGCAGATGCGCCCCGTGAGTGATTCGCGAGGGATAAAAGAAATCCGGATAGAGTCCGAGCGGCCATCGCGTCGCGGCGCCAGTACGACAACTCGCGCTCGATGTGGTACCGACCGTTGTCCGCGCAGAGCCCATCGGAGCAGACCGAGAGTTGAGTCGCCGGCGCGAACCGCTCCGTGAAGACTGCTGTGTGACGCCGATGTCAGGCTTCGAGTCAGTGAGGCACGGGACTGCAGCGGGCGGCGGGGAACTTGTCGGAGCTACACCCGGCGTCCACGAAATCGGGCTCGAGATCTTTGGCGACGCAGGTGGCGACAGGCTTGGTGCCGTTCGCACACGGCGTGGTGGTGCAGGTGCACGTCCCAACGCCGCGGCAGCAAGTGGTCTTGGGAGGGGTGGGACAGGACTTTGCGCTGCCGCTCGTCTTCGGATCGCAAACGCAGTCTCCATTGACGAGCGCACACGATCCGCCGACGCCAGCTTCGCAGCTCGGTCGCACGTCGCCAGGGGAGAAGCACGCCAGAGTGTCGCCGACGACGCAACGACACGTCTCCCCGCTGAATTGAAACTCGTTGCAGCAGGTCGTCCACTGGGTGGAACTCGGCCCGCACGATGGGACGGTCGCGCCGGCGTCCTCGTTCGGATACAGCTCGCCACACGCGCACGCGCCACTCTTCGAGACCTTGCAGACTGCGTGTGGGACGTGGCACTCGCATGTTGCGCTCGCAGCTTGCCCATAAAGATAGGTCGAGCAGCACACGGATGTTGCGGCGATCGATGGCACGGGACACACGACGCCGTTCCCCACGTTGCTGACGGTCGCGTTCGTGCAATTGCACGAGTCGCCGGTGATCGTGCAGTCCGATCCGTGCGGTGCGTTGCCCGTGATGCACGCGAACGCGAACACGAGCGCACTGCAAGCGACGGCTACGAAGCAAATCCAACGCTTCATCATTCCTCAGAAATGGAGCCCATCGACGCCGAGTCTCAGGCGCGGACTCACCATGGCTGACGCACGGTCGCTGACGGTCGCGTTGGAGTGAGCGCCGGCCCACAAGACGATGCCAGGGATCAACAGGCCCAAGCCGACGCCACCAACGATGGCGCTCCAGAGATAAAGCGTCGACTGGAAGCGCACGCAGTCATCGCACGCCGGCACGTCGGAGCTGAGCGGCGCCACGGCCAAGAGCAACGCTCCAACGACGGTGAGCGGAGCACCGAAGTAGATCGTCATCGTGCGTCCGGCGCTGCGACGTGCGGTGGTCGACATCGACGCGTGGACGGTCGCACCTGGGTTGACGGTGAAGTGTTCGGTCGCGATGAGATCGTGGCCTCCAACGCGGAAGTGCCCAGCGGGATCGACGATGCAGGTCCCGGTGCCGCAGATGTCGCGGTAGAGGTCTATCTCCTTTTGCGAGGTCCACATGGTGACGCCCGTGGGGGTCACGTAGTCCACGTCGACAGTGCCCGTCCCACGCAACATCTGGAGCTTGGCACGCTCGTCGTCGGCCTCGAACGAGATGGGAACTCCCGACGGTGCTTGCGGCTGCTTCGGCGTAGCGACCGGCTGCGGCGTGGAGGTCGGCTGCGGAGCGGAGAGTATCGCCCACTCGAAGCGCTTGATTTCGCCGGTGCCGAGCTTGATGGTGATGTGATCGTCGACCACCTTCTCGATCAGCTCACCCCGGTAGACGCTTCCATCTTGGGTCCTGACCGTCTCGAGATCGTCGGCGAAGGAGTTCGCGCTCACCAACATTCCGACGAGCAAGAGTGCTGCAACGCGCCCCGTCATGCACACGCAGCCTAACCCATTCACGCCGCTTCGGGGAGCCAGTCTTGCGAGAGGCGCAGCAGCATTGGGTTGCTTCTGCTTCAACGAGTGACCACGGCGGCGAGGCGCGCAGTGCGTAAGTAAATCAAAGCGGTTTCTCTTGGTCTGCGGTTGAACGGGAGACGACTCCGTGACGCCGTTGGCGATGGAGGTGGGCGACGACATTTCGGGTTGATCTTGGCCCGATTGGCGGTCGAGGGCAAGAGGTGGCCTCGAACGCGACGTGCCGCGCTTCTAAGCAGCCTCGCTCCTGCGCGGTATGGAACTTCGGCGGCGGCACCGATGCAGCGAGACGACTGAGGAGGGACAGCGGGTCCATGTCGACCGCGACAGTGCCGTCCGCGAAGGGCTTCTTCAACGAGATGGGCACGAGCCCGTCGGTTCCGCGCGTGACTCGCTCCTGCGCGACCGAGGGTCTCAAGATGTACTCGAGGACGGCCTCGCGTCCGGCGTCATCCATCGCTCCGGTGGCGCGTGGCCGCGTGCAGCGTGAAGCCGTCCAGCGCGACGCACAATGGGCGCCCCGTCTTCATTGCTTGATGAGTCACCGGTAGCGTACCACGACGCCACTCGGGTCCCGCAGGTGGGCTCGTTCCTGCGACGGCGGAGGCCTCCAGGGGTGTCATCTCGTCCTCGTCGTCTGCGTCGACCGCGAGCATCTTGTGACGGCGTAGGTACGCGAACATCTTGTCGCGCGTTTTCTCGAGCACGTTCGCCACGTCGGTCGTGCTCACGCGAGAGCGCGGCGTGAAGCCGTCGAGCGCGACGCACAGCGGCCGCTCGAAGACCATCGCCCGTGGCGGAGAGGCAGCGCGCCGCGACGCCACTCGGGACCGACGGGCGGCGTGGTGCCCGAGACGGCCGACGCAGATAGTTTGCGAGTTGGAGGCAGGATGCGCGAAAACGCCATCGCAGGACTTGCAGGATCAGGTTCTTCGCGTGATTCCTCGTCGGTCCAGACGTGTGCTAGCTTTCTGCCGGGGTAGCCGTGGCCGAAACGAATGCAAGGGACCATTCCGCCAGGCTGGGCACGCTCGTCCGCGGAAAGTACCGAATTGAGAGCCTTCTCGGAGCGGGAGGCATGGCCGTTGTCTACAAAGCGACCCACCGCAACCAGGCGGAGTTCGCGATAAAGATGCTCCACCCCGAGTTCTCGATGCGCGAGGACATTCGCTCCCGGTTCCTGCGAGAGGGATACGCCGCCAACTCCGTCAAGCACTCGGGCGCCGTGCTGGTGGTCGACGACGACGTCGCCGACGACGGAGCAGCGTTCCTCGTCATGGAGCTGCTGAGGGGCGCTCCGGTCGACGAGATCTGGGAGAAGCGCTGCAACTCGCGAATGGCTCCGCGCCTTGCCATCGCCATCGGATATCAGCTGCTCGACGTTCTGGCGGCAGCGCACGAGAAGGGCATCGTTCATCGAGACATCAAGCCGCCGAACCTCTTTCTCACCAAAGAGGGCGTGCTCAAGGTGCTCGACTTCGGCATCGCGCGGGTTCGCGATGCCATGACGACAGGGGCGCAAGTGACCGGCACGGGAATGCTGCTCGGCACGCCCGCCTTCATGGCCCCCGAGCAAGCGATGGCGAAGTCGAGCGAGATCGACGGCAAGACGGACGTCTGGGACGCGGGTGCCACTCTGTTCACGTTGCTTAGTGGCCAGATCGTCCATCCGGGCGAGAATGCGCCGCAGGTGATGATCCGAGCCGCCACGGTGAGGGCACGGCCGCTCCAGAGTGTGGTGCTCGAAGTTCCTGCGGAGCTAGCGGACATCGTGGACCGCGCGCTCGCGTTCGAGAAGGATGCACGACCGACTGCGGCAGCCATGCGGGACGCCCTGGAGCAGTGTTATGACAAGCTCTACGGCGAACCGATCAGCGTGGCGCCACTCGCGGCGCTAATGCGATCCGAAGGTGCACCGCCAGCGGGGCTCGCATCGCGCCCGCTGACACCAGATGTCGTTGAGGCCACTGTCGCGATGCCGATTGCCGCTAACCACGGACCTCCGGCGCTCGGAGTAGCTCCATTGGAACCCCCCAGGATCGTCGGCGCGACTACAGCGCAGCCTGTATCCTCAGGTCGTGGGACCACCGTTGGCGTTCCAAGGAGCCCGCGCAGCGCAGTGATCCTCTTTGGGGGAGCGGGTATTTTATTGTTCGGAACGCTCGCCGTGATTGGTCTCCTAAGTTACCTGCGCACTACGGCATCCACTGACCGGCCTGAGGGGATGAATGCTGCGGCGACCTCGGCGCCTTCGATCGTGTTGTCGTCGTCGCCAGCCGTCGCGACTTCCACGACACCTGCTGCCAGCGCGAGTGCGAGCGCTGCACCGTCGGCCTCACAAGCGCTCGTAAAGGCACCCGCAGTGCCTGCTGCGACGCCAGCTCATACCCCCAGCGCACGGGTATCGCCCAGCGCGACGCCTACCTGCCACCTCGTTTCCTATCTGGATCCTGACGGAAGCAAGCACTTCAAGCAGCAATGCGATGGACCACCCAAGTGACCTTGCGCGCCCTCCACGTCATCGCCTCCTGTGCATGTGTTGCCGCGATGCTCGCTGCTGCACCCGTCTTCGCGCAGGATCCCATCGCGCAGTGCATCGCAGCGAACGAGCGGTCCGTGAGCTTGCGTAAACAGAGCATGCTGGTCGAGGCACGCGAAGAGTCCGCGAAGTGCGCCACCAGCAACTGCCCTGACGAGATCAGAGCCGCGTGCACAGAGCGGATCTCCGATATTGCCAACGTCATGCCGAGCATCGTCTTCGCAGTGAGGGATGCGAGCGGTGCAGACGTCACGGACGTGAACGTCGAGGTCGACAGCAAGCCGATCGGCAAGCTCGGCTTGGCTCCGCTTCCTCTAAATCCAGGTAGTCATACGCTGCGCTTCACGACCGGCGTCGGCGGACGCGCGGAGAAGACGTTGTTGTTGAGGGAAGGGGAGCGAAACCGGCAAGAGCGCATCGTGCTGAGCGCCCCCGAGCGCCCGTCGGTCACGCCGCCGCCGACGGTGCCAGTGGTGGACGAGACGCATCTAGAGCCGGCTCCCATTTCGAAGCCGTCGGCCCCTGGAACTGGTCAGCGCATCGCGGGCATCGTCGTTGGTGTAGTGGGTCTTGGCGGATTCGGCTTAGGCAGCGTGTTCGGTGGTCTCGCGATCTCGAAGTGGAACGCAGCCAAGTCGGATTGCGGAACGGGGTGCCCCTCTGATGATCCCGCGCAGAGAGAAAAGATGACTGCGTCCACCGATGCCCTGGTCTCGACGGTCGCCCTGATCGTCGGCGGCGTCGCCGTCGCGGGAGGGATCGCTCTCTTCGTGACCGCTCCCAAGAAGGCTGCCGTGAACTCCGCCTGGCTTGGAGTAATTCCCCAGCTCGGCGGCGCGGCCATCGGCGGGAGATTCTGACATGTGGCTACGAACGATCGCGGTGAGCCTCGGACTGCTCTGCGTTGCCACTGCACTCTCAATCACCGCTTGTAGCGTGCTCATTGGTATCCGCGATTTGCCACCCCCAATCGATGACGGAGGGGCCGACTCGGGGTGCTCTCCGTGCGTCGTCGACAAGAGCGAAATCGGCTGCTGCGTACAATAGGAGAAACGCGATGGGCATCGACATAAGGATCCACCTCAATTTCACCCCGACGCAGAGACGCATCATGCGCGGCGCAGTCGTCGTCGGCGTAGTGGTCGGCGCGTTGGGCCTCGGGCTGGCCATCGCTGCCCCACATCAGTGGAAGGCCAGCGATCCATTGGTCGCAGCGGATCTAAATGGCCTAGGGATCGTGACCAAGAACGGGAAGCAATACTCACTCGGTGCGACTTACTGTGGACAAACGACGGGGGTCACCAATGGCTTCATCAAAGACGGCGCTATTGGCTATGGGTATTTTGCCGCGAAGGCGAAGTGCGAGGTAGTGTCGGATTGCGGAATGTCGCTCAGCGCGCACATGTGCACCGGCGAGGAACTGATCCGTAGCCAGGCACTCGGGATGACCATCGCCAGGGGCTGGTATTCGAATGGAACTTATGACTGTTCGGGTTGGACAACGACCATTAACATTAGCAACTCTCCTGGAGGATCGGTGTGGTCTGGGGTGCCCAACACCGATAGTTGCAGTAATGCGAACGCCATCCTGTGTTGCGATCGAATCTACCAAAGCGGCTTCTACCGCTCTGCGCCCGGAACCCAAGCCTTTGCTCAGAAAGCATGTACCGCTCGTGACGGACCCATGACCAAACGAATCCTTCGTGCTCTGGGGTCTGCTTGCTTCGTCACGCTCGGAGCAACGACCAGCTTTCGCTCAGGACCCGCTCACGCAATGTATCGCCACGAGCGATCGCTTACGCTACGGAAGCAAAGCGCGCTGGTGGAAGCCCGCGACGAGTCGGCCAAGTGCGCTGCCGCGGGCTGCCCAGAACAGATTCGCACCACGTGCACGCAGCGCATCTCCGAGATCGCATCGGTGATGCCGGGCGTGGTCTGGCCAGGAGAACCCAAGGCAGACGCGGCGCCGCAATCGGTCTCGCGATTCCGCCAAGTCCCGAGACGCCAAGGACGACGCCTGCGATGCGCTGACCACTACCTGGAGCCGCACTGAATGAGAAGGCGACCGCTTCGACCGACGGAACTATCTCGACAGTGCGACTAGTTCGAGCATTGCAATCCCTGCGAGCGTTTCGAATGGGACGTCGCCAACAGCGACACCGGTCAAACTCGCGAGTACCGTGTCGCCACCACACACTGCATCATCCTCGAGCGCGTCTGCCCACGTCACCGCGATAACTCCGTCGGCCGTGGCTTCAGTCGCGCCTGCGCCGCGATGCCACTTGGTGTCCTTCGTAGATCCCGACGGGAGCAAAGACTTCAAGAACGTATGTGACGGCGGCGCGAACTGACGCCGAACAATGGAAACCTAAGGATGAAGAGAACAAGAAGTCACGTCTCCGTCACGGTCTACGCTGCCGTATTGCTCACGAGCGCTTCATCGTGGGCAGACGATCCCGTCGCCGCGTGCATTGACGCGAACGAGCGATCGCTCACGCTGCGCAAGCAGAGCTCCCTCATCGAATCCCAGGACGAGTCGGCCAAGTGTGCGGCCGCTTCGTGCCCCGAAGAGATCCGCGCGGCCTGTGGACAGAGAATCGCCGATATCTCCGCGCTCATTCCGAGTGTGATCCTTCTGGTGAAAGACTCCAAAGGGGTAGACGTCGCCGACTTGAACCTGACGATTGACGACCGTCCAATGGGGAAACTCCTACTCTCAGCGCTCAAGCTCAATCCGGGCAGCCACAAGATTGGACTGACAACCGCCGACGGCGCGCACGCGGAGAGGACGCTCGTGCTTCGTGAAGGCGAGGTTGGTCGCCGAGAGCGCTTGGTGCTGACCCCACCCGAACAGTCGCAAACGATGCCCGAACATCCCGTCGCCGTGTCGCAGCAGCCCGCTGTCGCAGCACCCTCGACACCTGAACCGGACAGTTCGACAGCCAATCAACAGTCTCCGACGCCAGGCAGGGGGCAGCGCGTCGCAGGTATTGCAATTGGCGTCATCGGCTTGGCAAGCGTTGCCGTTGGGAGTGTGTTGGGGGGACTCGCCATCTCGAAGTGGAACTCGGCGAAGACCGACTGTGGCGCGGGCTGTTCGGCGACCGACCCTGCGCAAGACGAGAGATCTACCGCCTCGACTTTCGGCACAATCTCCACGATCGCGCTGATCGCTGGCGGCGTCGCGCTCGGCACGGGGATCATCTTGTTCGTTACGGCACCAAAAAAGCAGAACACGGAAACGGCGTGGCTCGGAGTGAGGCCTGGTGTTGGTGGCCTGGTCTTAGTGGGAGGGTTTTGATGGCTGCCAGAGTCATTGCACGAACCGCCCGATTTGGCGCTGTCGCCCTTTTGTTGGGGTGCAATGCGCTCATTGGGATTACCGATTTGCCGCCTCTCCGCACCGACGGTGGAGTCGGCTCCGACGCGGGTGACGCCTCCGTTCCGCAGTTGACCTCCAACAAGGTCGACATCCTGTTTGCGATCGACAACTCCCGGTCGATGGGTGACAAGCAAGACTTGCTCGCGTCGAAGGCTGCGAACGTCATCAAGCAGTTCCCCAACCTCCCGGACCTTCACATCGCGTTCGTCAGCTCGTCGCTTGGGGGAGGGGGCGCCGAGCAGGCGGGGGGACAGCCCATTTGCCCGCCAACGGCGACCGAACCACTATTCAAACAATACAACGCCCACAATGACGACAAAGGCTGGCTACTCAATCGCGTCAAGCCGACCGCTGCGAATGGTTCGGGCATTGAAGACACTGTCGCGAACGCTCTCCCGATCAACGCTCCGGGAGGGACCTTTCTCGCCTGGTTGCCTGGTAAACAATCCAACTCGAACGTGCCCGTGGAGCCCGACCAAACGACCTTAGCCAACGACTTCGCGACGCTCGTGCGCGGTATGCAAGAGTACGGATGCGGCCTTGAGGCACAGCTCGAGAGCTGGTACCGGTTCTTGATCCAACCGGACCCCTACGATTCGATCGCTATCAGCGTCGACCCGAAGGGTGGACCACCCAAGGCGACGCTCGTCGGCATAGATGCGACCATCATCAGACAACGGGCTGACTTCCTGCGTCCCGATTCCATCGTCGTGATCGTGCAGGTGACGGACGAAGAAGACTCGTGGACGGATCCGCTCGCGCTCGACGGTCGTGGGTGGACGACGCGCGCGAGCGTGGTCCCTGGCTCGCCGACGAACCTCATGCCGCGCGGCACGAGCGCGTGCGACACACCGATCGACCCCACCAACCCAACCGCCACGGGTCCGAACGACCCGAACTGCACCTCGTGCGGCCTAACCGGCAACATGGCGAACGGCCAGCCCATCTCGAGCGACCCGAACTGCACGCTGAGCTGCGGTGCGAACTGCGCTGGCTATTGGACAGGCAAGGATGACAATCTCAATATCCGTTACACAAACGACGTGAAGCGTCGATACGGTTTGGGGTTTCAGTTCCCCGTTCAACGCTACATCGACGGATTGACGTCACAGAACGTGCCGGACCGAAACGGCGAGCACGCCAGCGGAGCGGGGCCCTATCTAGGGCAGGCATACTGCATCAACCCGCTCTTCGCTTCGTCGCTCCCCACCGGCGCCAACGACACTGGCCTTTGCGATGGAGCCATCGCGCCCAGCACGACGCGGAACGCGAGCCTCGTCTATTACATGATCGTGGGCGGCGTGCCTTACCAACTCGTGGGGGACAAGAGCGCCGTAAAGACTCTCAACAGCGCCGATTGGACCACCATCGTTGGTCGAGACCCTATTCACTACGACTACACGGGGATCGACCCCCACATGATCGAGAGCTACCTGCCGCGCACCAGCAAGAACAAAGCTTCAATTCCCTATCTGAGTGGTTCGCTGAGCGACATCACGGCGCTCGACAACGCCGACCCATACAACGGCCGCGAGTGGGACACGACGTTGAGCCCGTTAGGCCTCGACCTTCAGTACGCTTGCACGTTCGATCTCGCAACTCCCAAGGAGTGCAGCGATGCGGCGAACGTGAACGCATGCGACTGCGTCAACAACGCCGTCAATCCTGGCGGTCCGCCGCTCTGCGCGGCCGGCGCAAATGGAAAGTCACTGCAAGTGCGTGGCAAAGCTTACCCGACCATTCGCGAGCTTCTCGTCGCTCGCGGGATGGGGGATCATGGCGTCGCGGCATCGCTCTGCCTTCCCAATGATCCGTTCACTCCAGCGTTCACTGCGCTTAGAGCGAAGTTGACGGTCGCAATCGCGAAATAGCGAGACACTCGTTACATTGGTCCGAACTCTGCCTCGACTGGCCTCAACGCGAAGGTGAGCAACGTGTTAGCTCGATCTTGGAGATGGCGACGTCATGTGCATGGGGTTTCACAGTTGGCGAGACGTATGACCACTCGAAGATGAACGCGCATGCACGAGGATTGGTATCGCGCTGACACGTTGAAAGGTAAGGTCTCGCCTCGCCCCGTCGTGACACAGCTCCGGGTTGGTGCTCGCGTACG
>ENA-OFCD01001313-OFCD01001313.1-metagenomes-genome-assembly--contig:-NODE-1313-length-12828-cov-6.516558_pt1 | contig 12828 bp, 7 predicted proteins | sample MGYA00153392_OFCD01 | MGnify analysis MGYA00153392 | reverse complement strand
AGATCCAGGAGCCTGCGGATTACACTGCCCTGCTGCCGTGCCAATCGACGTCTTTCCTTCAAGTACGCAAAGTTCGACGATATTTTTAACATAGCTTGCTTCAGCCATAACTCTTGTAGCTTGTGTTTTCGCAACATAGGTCTGATATTGTGGAATTGCTATAGCGGCTAAGATGCCCATAATGGCTACAACAATCATGAGCTCAATAAGAGAAAAGCCTTTTGGTCTTAGGACATTACCACTTCTGTGGGAATGCGACATATAATCTTTCCACAAAATTAGCCTTACAAAGCAATCCAAATACAATACTGGGTGGCTTTCAGAAAAGAACCCGCCGAAGCGGGCTCTTTTCTCACATACGAACTGTTCAAAAATTAAGGGCAATTTACTGGCTTGAACTTAGGATCTACGTTCGTAGATGCACAAGTCCACGTACCAGCTGCACTACGCAACCAAACAATTTTAGCACCTGCTGTAGTAAGTGTAGCTGCTGCCTTATTGCCAAACGTAGCGGTAATGGTATCGGCACCAGCACCAGCAAGGGGTGTCGAAACAAGTGGCACGGCTGAGTTTGCGGGAAGAGCAACGCCAAGCTGATCAGCTGCAGCACCGCCTAAAATAGATGAGCCTGTTGCTTGTGGATCACAGTTGCCAACTGCTGCGCCAACCGTAAGCTTACCTTCAAGGATACAAGTCTCAACGGCAGTCTTCACCGCGCCAGCTTCACCCATCGCACGAGTAACCTGCGACTTAGCGATATACGTCTGATACTGTGGAATGGCGATAGCAGCCAAAATACCGATAATCGCGACTACGATCATCAGTTCGATAAGGGTGAAACCTGCTTGAACTTTTTTCATTTGATGCTCCAGTTTGGTTGATTTGAATTTACTGCGGCTTGTTATTCTTGCGAGAACATATATGCAACCGGTGTGCCAAGGGAAAAAATAAGGGGGTTTGTTGGGGCCAGCTTTAGGCCTGGATTTGAAAACAAATGTGTCGCCAAATTTTATTGTTATTTTTCATACACTTAAATGTGCCAAATAAGTCAGTAAATTTCTGGCATTCGGCATCAGCCTGACGAATGTGTGAACGAATTCACATTGTCGTTGCACCGCGACAGCCGGCAAATCTTTGTTGAGAAACGAGTTTTGTTGAAAGGCGCGCTGTGGGATGTAGCTAAAAAGCACTTTGTGACCATTTTCGGCAGTTTTATGGGCGCATTAAAAGCTGATTTTTCGATAAGTGCCTATAAGGGCCGAGGCAGGGCAAATTGTTTAGATGCCGTGCATCTTCGCTGGATTGTGTGGCTCATTTGGATTATTTGGCTGATTTGACTTTTTGACTTGAGCGGCCCGGTCTTGGCGTGACAGATCGGGCTTTCCCTTGCAGCCGCTACCGCGACGGCACATACCCCGGAATTGCCGCCTCATCCACTTTATCGATCTGCTCGGCATCTAAAAACTGCTCAGCGTATTTCAGATAAATTTTCTCGCGCACGAATAAATCAAATAAATCGGGATCAATGTGTCCGTTTAGTTTGAAATTACCAAGGATGTGCAGGGACTCCGTGAGCGTTTTTCCGGACTTGTAGGGGCGATCACGCGCCGTGAGGGCCTCAAAAATATCGGCAATACCCATGATCCGCGCGGGAATACTCATCTGCTCGCGCGTCAGGCCGCGCGGGTAGCCGCGACCGTCCATACGCTCGTGGTGGCCGCCCGCAAATTCGGGGACGTTCTTGAGGTGTTTTGGCCAGGGCAGCGCCTCGAGCATTTTGATGGTGACATCTATATGGTGATTGATCACGCCGCGTTCAGCCCCCGTGAGCGTGCCCGCGGCGATACTCAGGCAATTCACTTCGTCCTGGCTGAGCAGCGCCGCGACCTCACCGTGTTCATTGACAAACAATTGTGCCGCGATTTGCTTAATCCGTGCCAAATCGGATTGCAGCGTTTGCTCGCCTCGACGTTCGCCGCCAATATTCATGCGCCGCAGGAAGCAACGGTCATCGTCAATTTGCTTGAGCTTCGACAAATATTCGAATTCCGCAACCGCAATATCACCACCATTCATCCCGACATGCAGCTGCGCGCGCAGCATCGTTATTTCTGCATCGCGCTTTAGAATCTCAGAGCGTTGCGCAACGAACTCGATCCGGTCAAAAATGGTTTCCAGCTTGGTCGCCTTGTCGACCACGTGGACCGGCGTGGTGATCTTGCCGCAATCATGCAGCAGTCCCGCGATCTTGAGCTCATAGCGATCACGTTCGTTCATATAAAAGCCCGCGAGCGGGCCATTCGCCGCGCCACTCGCCGCATCAGCAATCATCATGGTCAGCGCGGGCACGCGCTCGCAATGCCCGCCGGTATAAGGCGATTTGTCGTCAATGGCGGTATTAATAAGCTGAATCAGGGACTCAAACAGCATCTCCAATTGCGTAATGAGCATGCGATTGGTCAGCGCAATAGCGGCCTGCGAGGCAAGTGATTCTGCAAGACGCTGATCCTCCGGCGTAAATGCGATGACCTTTCCTAAACCGTTATGTTTGCAGCTGTCGGTGTGGTCATTGGTTTCAACATTCGAGCGCACTTGCGCATTCAGCAGCTGCAGCACTCCGATGATCTCGCCTTCGTGGTTCTCCATCGGGATGGTGAGAAACGAGGTAGAGCGGTAGCCCGTTTGCTTATCGAAATTACGCGTCCCTGAAAAATCAAATCCATTTGCCACATAAAGATTTGACGCATAAGCGTCCGCGATATTGACGGATTTGCCTTCCAGCGCGACATACGCGGCAATCATGGAATTGTTCGGACTGCCATCCGGATGATGCAGAGGCAGGGCTTGAAAGGAAATCGGGTTGCCGGTGGTGCCACCCAGCTTGATATTCAAGCTCTTGTTCAATACGATTTCAAATTTGAGTTCGCCATCGATCAGCCGGTAGAGCGTGCCGCCATCTGCGTTGGTGATTTTTGTTGCGGCGGTGAGAATAATCTCCAGCAGACGGTTAATGTCTTTTTCCTGACTCAGGGCTGCGCCAGCCTCGTTCAGGAACTCGAGTGCGTCGAGCGCGTTAAATTCGTTCTGGCTGGTTGCTACTTGATGCATACCGCCCTTACCTGTTTCATATCAGTGAGGCCCATCATGACTTTCACCATACCGTCCATTTTGAGCGTGGTCATACCTTCGTCAACAGCGGTGACAAACAGGTCTGCAACCCGCGCGTTTTCCTGAATCAGCTTCTTGATCGAATCGCTGGCGACCATCAATTCATGCAGACCCACCCGACCTTTGTAACCCGTGCCTGCGCAAATGTCGCAGCCTTTCGGGCGATAAAAGGTGAGCTTGTCACCATCACCATAATTTTCAAGCCATGACGCATAAAGCGTTTTGGCTTCGCCCGCAGGGTCTTTTTTCCATACCTCGGTGTGGCGCAAATCGCTGGTGTATTCGGTGAGGAAAAGCTTAAGCTCTTCGGCATCCGGGTGATAGGCTTCTTTGCATTTACACAACCGCTTGGCCAAGCGCTGGGCCAATATCCCGATCAAGGCATCCGCAAAATTAAACGGGTCCATCCCCATATCGAGCAGCCGCGTAACGGCCTCGGGCGCGGAGTTGGTATGCAGCGTTGCAAACACCAGATGGCCGGTCAGCGAGGCTTCGATACCAATGTGGGTGGTCTCCGCATCGCGCATTTCGCCCACCATAATGATGTCCGGATCAGCACGCAAAAACGCCTTCATGATGGTCGCGAAGTCGCTCACTTTACGGTTGATCTGCACCTGCCGCAGTCCCTTTTGGGTGATTTCAACCGGGTCTTCAGCCGTCCAGATTTTGGTTTCTGGCGTATTTAACGAGCCCAATACCGAATGCAGGGTAGTGGTCTTGCCCGAGCCGGTTGGCCCGCATACAAAAAATAATCCGTATGGCTTTGAAACCGCCTTCACCAGCGCTGCCTGGTTCGATGGCGTGAGACCTAATTTATCCAGCGGGATCGGCTCACCGGCTGCAAGAATACGCATCACAATATCTTCAACACCACCGGCGGTGGGGATCGTCGCCACCCGCAGCTCAATATCGAGCGGGCCGTATTTCTTGAATTGAATTTTGCCGTCCTGCGGTTTACGCTTCTCTGAAATATCCAGATCACACATAATTTTCAAGCGTGCGATAAGGGAATTACGGTAGTTTGCGGGCACCTCAATATATTTCGTCAGCGTGCCATCTTTGCGGAAGCGCACACCCGTCTTGCCTTTTCCGGGCAAAGGCTCAATATGAATATCTGACGCACCCTGGTTATATGCATCAACAATAATTTTATTGACCAGCTTTACCAGCTCGTTATCGGCAGCCGCCGAAACATCATCAGCTGCCGTATCGATGGCCTCGCGATCATCATCCAGGTTAGACAATAAATCGCCAATGTCATCCCCCGCGTTACCATCAATGCCAAAAAATTGATTCAGTGTTTGGATGAATTCACGGCCCGTCGTTACGTGATAAATGGGTTTGAGCTTGGGGAAAATGTTCTCCACCATCCGCGATGATTTGACGCGCTCTGGATCGATGGTCATCACGATCAGGCTGCCAGCGACCTCCTTGACAGGCAGCCAATGCGAGCTTTCCGCATAATCACGTTTTAAATTTTTCAGCAGATCGGCGGGTTTCGGCCGATCAGTTTTATAACCTTCATATTCCACACCGAAATATTTTCCCAGCGCCGAGCCAAGCGCCGCCAGATTCACCTGAAACTCATCCACCAGAATATCTTCTATATTTTTATTCTTGCGCCTCGCCGTGCGCGCGGCGAGTTCCAACTCAGCAGCGGAAATAACGTTGTCAACAATCAGATAATCAAACTTTGATTTAATCTGCGTGGGCATATTGGTGCGCACACGGAATGCAATCGCGAGCGTTTTCGCAATTTCAACCAAACCCTCCTCCGTCAGCTTGGAGAAAGGTGTGCCGGGCAGATGATTGATCAGCTGAATAACGCCCATCGCGTCGTTGATCCCGTCTCCATCCGAATCACCGCCCAAAATCGGCGCCACCATCATTTGCCGGGTTCGATAACCGGTCCGCTCGTCCACTGCCTTTAAAAAAGTGAGGTTGGGTGAATAAGTTTTAAGCTCAGCATCGCTGTACACATCATGTACATTCATGAATTGCTTGTTCAGCGCACAAAAGCCGGCGATAGAGCTTTCCGAGATCGGCAGCTTGATATCTTTGAATGAATTGAGTCCGGACTTGACCTTGGAAACAATCGCCTGATTGTCATCCGCCAGGACATAAATAGTCAGGCGATCCGCGTCAAAAAGCTGACAAATATCACGGGTAACGTCGAGCATGATTTCGTCGATGTTGGAAGTCGCATGAATCCGGTTTGCGACCGCCTGAAGCTTTTTTGAGAAGGCGAGCTTGCTGGACATGTCCGCCACGCTCATTGCGGTAGCAGCGACGGCAGATTCGGATTTCGGTTCCAACCCAGCGCTCATGTTGGTTTCACTTTTTGATGGACGAATGACGGAAGCCAGACAAATCAGACAAATACAAATCAGAGGTGAAATTCGTGCCCGTTTTCAAGCATGCGCGGTTTCCAGCGGGCGGCATCGCGCTCAATCTCACTCATGGTCAATGTGACTTCGCCAGGCTTCAAATGTGTCACAAATACCTCAACCTCGCGGGTTAACTTTGACAGCTCTTCGGCGAGCATGCTGGGGCACAGGTGTTTGGAGGCGATTGCGATGTGGCGCTCTTTATTCGCAAACGCCGTTTCGATCACCAGATATTTTAAATTTTCAGTCCGGTTGGCAACGGCCCACAGTGCATCGTTGGTGGTCGTATCTCCACTAAACAAAAAACTGGCTCTGCCACTGTCAACCAGATATCCCACCGCAGGAACCACATGATTGGCGGGCACCGCCGTAAAGGTGCGTGCCTCGATTTTTACCGGCTCACCCACCCGCAATTCGCAAAAAATCATGAACGGGTTTTCGCTGTCCGGGATCTGCGAAAAATCCGGCCAAATTTTCCAGTTAAACAGATGATCTTTGAGCACCTGAAGCGTCGCAGCGGTGGAATGAACGATTAGCGGCGTTGAGCGCATCCAGCACACGGTATCGACTAAAAACGGCAAAAAAGCCACGTGATCAAGATGCGAATGGGTGATGAACACATGATCAATCTTGGCCAGCGCTTCAACACTCAGGTCACCCAGACCCGTGCCAGCATCAATAAGTACATCGTCATCAACGAGCATCGAGGTGGTGCGGAACTTTCCGCCGATCCCGCCGCTACAGCCCAAAATTTTGATCCGCATAACAGTCCCGAGCAATCGCTATTGACAGAGATGGTGCTTGGAGGCGAGCCCGTAGTGTGCGCTAGCGTGAGCGAGACTATTGCCGCTTGAAACCAGAGGTTTCCGAGCCGCAGATCGTAATAATCGCGATGTGTTTGCAGCTCCAATCATCCCAACATACATAACATTATGCGACATGCTGTGAATTAAGTATGTGTTCAAACTCACACCTTACGGAGCAAGTTTGGATCACGGCTTGTAGAAAAATTCCATCTTCACACCGGCGATTTCAATCGTCGCATGATCCGTAAGTGCCTGCGCTTGGGCCCCCATCAATACGCCATTCAGAATCGGGAAAGTGGCGCCTTCAACATGGGTAATGAAAAAACCTGATGGACGGCGTGTGATTACGGCGACCTGAACGCCAGGTTTGCCGATCGTCGTGAGATTTTTTACCAAGTCCAATGTGCGCCCCGCCGCAGCCCCCGACAAAACCTGAACGGCTGCCTCACGAACGTGGGGAGTGGCGGCAGTCGGTGCGTGAGACACGGTGGAGGGTTGCGGTGCTAGGGATGTAACCGGAGGTGTAGCGGGCGACACCAGCGGACGCATATTTGTCTGGGTATCGGACATGGAGGGTCCGAAAGAGGCCGGCGCAGATGCTACGGATGCTGGAATCAAGGGTGGCTTGCGAATAATCATGGTTTTTTCAAAATCCTGCGTGCTCACCTGCACCGGCGCTTCACCCAGATATTTCAGCTTGTGCTTGCCGATTTCAATAACATCATTATTTTGCAGAAAATGTTTTTTGATTGGTTTGCCATTAACCAATGTGCCGTTCGTCGAGTTCAAATCCTCTATAAACGAGTCATTGAGAATCGTGATGATGGCCGCATGCTCGCCGGAGACAGCAAGGTTATCCACCTGGATATCGTTATGCGGCTTTCGGCCTAGTGTGGTTCGCTCTTTCATGAGGGAAATCTCTTTCAACACCGTGCCATCAACACTCAAAATCAATTTAGCCATGGTCGTTACCTTAGGAAATTCGTTCAAATCCGATTTACGTAATTTACGTATCGCGTCTGCCTTACTTGCCCGCAAGCGCCTGTACCAGTATTTTTACGTTGCGTTCAGTGCTTCTCGATCACTATTTTTATCAATATTTCTAATGCACCTTCCGATGCGTGTTTTGATTAGCGTGTTTTGACAAATACGCAAAAGGCACCTATCGAAACCAGGATTTTATACGCGCCCACAAGCTGAGATGTACCGCAAAACTTTGCACCACTTTAATCAACATAACAGAAATATTATCTCGTCCACCCGCGTCGTTTGCGGCCTGCACCAGCTGCTGTGCGGTGAGTTCGAGATTGGAACGCAGTGCAATCAAGGTCATTTGCAGTTCGTCGTCCTCGATCATATCGTTGAGGCCGTCCGAACACAGCAAATAGACATCGCCTGCCAATACGTCATAGGTATTAATCTCGGCGTCAACGTCAGGATCAATCCCGACCGCTCGCGTCACTAAATTTTTGTTATGTGACTGGCGCGCATCTTCTTTGCTGATCAAGCCCGCGTCGATTTGCTCCTGAAGCAAAGAATGGTCTCGAGTAATTTGCTCGAGCGCATCGCCTCGCATGCGATACAGCCGCGAATCGCCAATATGCGCAACCGTGACAAAATTATCATAAAACAGGCACACCACCAATGTAGTACCCATGCCTGCGCAATGTGGATCTCGCTGAGCAGCTTCAAAAATTGCGCGGTTTGCGGCAGACACCTGCTCTTGTACCCGCGTGCGGGCCAGCGCTGTTGCGGCACCGCGATCAAGGTTTTTCAGTGCGGCTGGCGTCCATGTGGCCGACAGACCGGTGGCGATAAGCGATGTTGCCATGCCGCTGGCGACTTCACCTGCGTTGTATCCGCCCATGCCATCGGCCAGCACCACCACTCCCAGCTCCGGGCGTGACTCGACGCAGTCTTCGTTGTGCGCCCGCACCCGGCCAGGGTCGGTGGCGCTAACAATTTGCAGGGCATCGTTTAATGCCAAGCTGCCCCCTCAACACAATTCTCGCCGCAAAGTCCCAAAGCGTTCTCCCGTGCTCAACTTTTTAAGTTATTTTGTTTTTATGCTCTCGTTGCCGTGCATTTCAAATTTCAAAAACGTGTTTACAAATGCCGGAAAAATCAACGCCTCGATCGCACTAGTTTTGAACTGTTTTGCGTTGTCCTGCATCTGAGTCTTGGAAATTACCGCTCCAGGCACTAACTTGCACCAGATGATAACCGAAATGAACTATTTAAGAAATACTTGCAGGACGTCACGAATGTCCCTGATTTTTAGCAACAAATCAAAAAATTTATGCTGCAATTTCGTTTAAATTTCAAATCGCAATGATTCAGCGCAGTTGCCTACGCCAAGCTAAAACCGCTATTCGTTCAATTGTGTCATCAAACCTGTGCCGTGCGCGTCGTGGCAGGCGTGGCTGGAATCGGGTTTAATGCAGAGGGATAAGTTATATAAAAATATGAGGAGATTTCAAAATGGATCGACCGGTTTTTCTTCAAGACGATATTGACCCGCAAGAAACGCGCGAATGGCTGGATGCACTCGCGGGTGTGCTGGAGACCGAAGGCCCGGAACGCGCACATTACCTGCTCGAATCGTTGGTAGACAAAGCACGGCGCTCAGGTGCCAATTTGCCCTACTCCCCCAATACGGCTTATATCAACACCATTCCGCCGCACGCTGAAGACGGCTTGCCGGGCGATCAGGAGATGGAACACAAGCTGCGTTCGATCATTCGCTGGAATGCCATCGCGCTGGTGCTGCGCGCAAATAAAGAATCATCCGAACTAGGCGGCCATATCGCGAGCTATCAATCCGCCGCGATGTTGTACGACATCGGCTTCGATCATTTCTGGAACGCGCCGTCCAAAGCCCATGGCGGCGACATGATTTTTATGCAGGGTCACTCGGCACCCGGCGTCTATGCCCGCGCGTTTCTCGAAGGTCGCCTCAGCGAAGAGCAGCTCGAAAATTTCCGCCGCGAAGTGGATGGCAACGGCATTTCGAGCTACCCGCATCCTTGGCTAATGCCTGATTTTTGGCAATTCCCAACCGTATCGATGGGCTTGGGGCCGATTCAGGCAATTTATCAAGCACGGTTTATGAAGTATTTGCACAATCGCGGCATCGTCAATACCGAAGGCCGCAAAGTGTGGGCGTTCATGGGCGACGGCGAAATGGATGAACCCGAATCGCTGGGCGCGATTGCTCTGGCGGCGCGCGAAGGTCTCGACAATTTGGTTTTTGTGGTCAATTGCAACCTGCAACGACTCGACGGCCCGGTGCGCGGCAACGGCAAAATTATTCAGGAATTGGAAGCCGATTTCCGCGGCTCCGGTTGGAATGTGCTGAAAGTCATCTGGGGCCGCTACTGGGATCCGTTGTTTGCGAAAGATTCAGAAGGCATCCTGTCGCGCCGCATGATGGAAGCAGTGGACGGTGAATATCAAAATTACAAAGCGCGTGATGGGGCATATGTGCGCAAACATTTTTTTGGCAAATATCCCGAGCTGGAAAAAATGGTTACCTCGATGTCGGACGACGATATCTGGCGCTTGAATCGCGGCGGACATGACCCGTATAAGGTCTATGCAGCGTACTCGCAAGCGGTGAAGCACAAGGGTCAGCCAACCGTGATTCTAGCCAAGACCATCAAAGGTTACGGCATGGGTAAAGCAGGCGAAGGCCAGAACATTACCCATCAGCAAAAGAAAATGGACCTCGCGTCATTAAAGCAATTCCGTGATCGTTTCAATGTGCCGGTGGCTGACGATGTTATTGGCGATATTCCGTTCTACAAACCTGCGGAAAATTCGCCTGAGATTCAATATCTGAAAGCCGCGCGCGCCAAACTCGGCGGCTCGCTGCCCGTGCGCTTTCCGAATATTCCCGCGCTGAAAGTACCTGAATTATCGATCTTTGAGCCGCTTCTGAAATCGACCGAGGAGCGCGAAATTTCTACTACGATGGCCTTCGTTCGTGCCTTCACAGCACTTACCCGCGACAAAGAACTCGGCCCACGTTTAGTGCCGATTGTGGCTGACGAATCGCGCACGTTTGGCATGGAAGGATTGTTCCGCCAGCTTGGCATTTATTCCTCGGTCGGCCAGCTATACGAACCCGTCGATGCCGGCGAATTGATGTTCTACAAGGAGGACAAAGCGGGCCAAATTTTGCAGGAAGGCATTAACGAAGCAGGTGCGTTCTGCTCGTGGATGGCGGCCGGCACCAGCTATGCGAACCACGGCCAGCACATGATCCCGTTCTTTATTTTCTATTCCATGTTCGGCTTCCAGCGTGTCGGCGATCTGGCGTGGGCGGCGGGCGATATGCAGGCGCGTGGCTTTCTGCTGGGCGGCACATCAGGCCGCACCACTCTGAACGGCGAAGGCCTGCAACACGAAGACGGCCATTCGCATCTGATGTCGGCGACGATTCCGAATTGCATCTCGTACGACCCGACATTCAGCTATGAACTGGCGGTCATCATGCACGACGGTTTGAAACGCATGTACGAAAAAATGGAGCCGATTTATTACTACATCACGGTAATGAACGAGAACTATACGCACCCGGCGATTCCGACTGCTGCGGGTGTGGAGGCCGACATTCTCAAGGGCATGTATTTGTTCCGCGAATCGAAAGAAGCTAAAAAGCCGCGCGTACAGTTGATGGGCTCTGGCTCGATATTCCGCGAAGTGATTGCGGGCGCCGAGTTGCTGGAGCTAGATTGGGGCGTGGTAAGTGATATCTGGAGCTGCACATCGTTCACGGAATTACGCCGTGACGGCATGGCCGCAGAGCGCCAGAATATGCTGCATCCTGAAGCCGTTGTCATCGCACCACACGTCACCAAATTGCTCAAGGGTCATAAAGGCCCCGCCATCGCGGCAACCGACTATATCCGCAGCTTTGCCGACCAGATTCGGCCCTACATCAGTGATCGCAAATACGTCGTGCTCGGCACCGATGGCTACGGGCGTTCGGATACGCGCAAGCAGTTGCGCAAGTTCTTCGAGGTGAATCGGTATTACGTCGTTATTGCCGCGCTGAAAGCATTGGCGGATGAAGGCACAATCCCCGTTAAAACGGTGTCGGAGGCGATCAAGAAATACGGCATTGATGTGGAAAAGCCTGCACCCTGGACGGTGTAACCCGTTCGACAAAAGTGCAAGCCTACTTTTGTCGAATTTAGTAAGCGCTTGGCGTTTCAGCACCAACAAAAAAACATAAATTTGAGGAGGATTTGCGTGGCAAATCTTATTGAAGTAAAGGTTCCTGATATTGGCGATTTCACCGATATTCCCGTGATCGAAATTTTGGTCAAGGTCGGAGACACAATCAAAAAGGAAGACTCACTCGTTTCGCTAGAAAGCGATAAAGCGACCATGGAAGTGCCGGCGTCGCATAGCGGCGTGGTGAAGGAAATCAAGGTGAAACTTGGCGATAAGGTCTCGATGGGGGCGGTGGTATTGCTGTTGGAAGAGAGTGCCGGCGCTATGCCGTCTGCCGAGCCCCCACCCAAAGCGGCGCAAGCAGAAACAAAACCAGCAGCTCCTCCACCTCCACCCCCGACCCAGACCCACACTCAGACACCAGCACCCGCGTACGTCGCCGAGGCATCTGCTCCACGACCCGCATCCACATTGCCTCCCCAGCCATCTCCCTTAAAAGCTACAAACGAAGGCATCATTCCTACCCATGTTCATGCCAGCCCATCCATTCGCAAACTCGCGCGAGAATTTGGTGTGGATCTTGGCAAAGTCAAAGGCTCCGCTCTCAAAGGTCGCATCACAGAAGATGATGTAAAGGGCTTTGTGAAAACCGAGCTGGCCAAACCGAGCTCAAGCACTGGTGCAGCGGGTGGCGGATTTGCAATGCCGCAAATGCCGATCATCGATTTCACCAAATTCGGCGAAATCGAAACGCGTGCGCTATCGCGAATCAAAAAATTATCAGGCAATAACTTGCATCGCAATTGGGTCACGATTCCGCATGTGACGCAGCAAGACGAGGCCGACATTACCGAGGTCGAAACCTTCCGCGTCAGAACAAATGAGGAAATCGCCAAGAGCGGCGTGAAAGTCACAATGCTCGCGTTCCTCATCAAGGCCAGCGTGGCCGCGCTGAAAAAATATCCGGAGTTCAATGCATCGCTCGAACCGGGCGGTGAAAATTTGATCCTGAAAAAATATTTCAATGTTGGTTTTGCGGCCGATACGCCGAACGGTTTGGTCGTACCGGTGATTAAAAACGCCGATCAAAAATCGATCATCGACATCGCCAAAGAAATGAGCGAGCTCGCCGCCAAAGCCCGCGAGGGCAAACTATCGCCGACTGAAATGCAGGGCGGCTGCTTCTCGATTTCGTCCCTTGGCGGCATCGGCGGCACATTCTTTACGCCGATTATCAACGCGCCGGAAGTCGCGATTTTGGGCGTTTCAAAATCGTCGATGAAACC
>ENA-OFCD01001312-OFCD01001312.1-metagenomes-genome-assembly--contig:-NODE-1312-length-12832-cov-5.719731_pt1 | contig 12832 bp, 10 predicted proteins | sample MGYA00153392_OFCD01 | MGnify analysis MGYA00153392 | reverse complement strand
GCCTAAAACCTAAAGCCTAAAGCCTAAAACCTAAAGCCTAAAGCCTAAAGCCTAAAGCCTAAAGCCTAAATGAAGCCTACAATTCCTGAGCTTGTCTAATCCAGTTTTGAACTTGGGCGAGATCTGGACATAGATCTCGTCGCTGAATTGTAGCAACGTGGAGTTTGAGTATTTGTTGATGGATTTTGTGAGCGGGCATTTGGGCTAATTGCTTGACAGAAATGATGCCAGTATGGAGTAGCAAGCCATTATATTTACAACCTATTCCAGGCAAACGAGCTAAATCGGCTAGAGCTACTAATTTATTGACATACTGAATTTTTGTGCCCAAGTCGAGGGCTAATTGCTGTTTAGTTGCAGCATCTGGGGCGAATATTAATAGTTGCCCAGTGGTAGTAATGCCTAGCCCTTGGAGTAATGCTTCTTCGGCATTATTTAATCCAGGCAAATCGCCGATCGACCAATCGCAAATCATAAGTAGTAAGGTGATGGAGTAATCGAACGATCGAGATCTAGCTAATATAGTATGTATCCAAGTAAATATCCACGATCGAATACTAATGGACTTTACCAGTATTGTTTTGGTTCAGATTGCGATTTTTTACTGTCTGGCAACATTATTACCGACATCACGGAGTAATTCCAGTCTCAAGATTTCGGCGGTCTTTGTGCTGATTATATTATCCATGAGTTGGTACTTTATGCCCGATCGGATGTCGAAGATCGGCATCGGCGCGTGGATTGTCTTAATACTCATTCCGATGTCGCTGATGCAACGACTCGAATCATTAGTCAATAGTTCGCAATATGTGGCAGCCAGTCGGCTTGCCAAGTGGCTCAGATGGCTGATGCCTACCGATGGGATGTGGGACTACCATTATCTCCTCGATATCATTGCGTTGGCTCAGACGGGGCAAATTGAGGCGGCTCAGGAGCTATTCGATCGATACCAACGGAACAATCGCACTGAGATCGGTCGATCGGCAACTGCTTTATTATACCGTTCTACCGATCGCTGGCATGAGTATATTGTTTGGGTAGAGGAGCGGCTGACGCGGGGACAATTGCAACTCGATCGATCGACAATACTAGTTAATTACTTACGGGCATTTGCCGAAACAGGGGATCTCCGGCGGTGTATCGCTGAGGTAGCCAAACTCGATCGCGATCGTCAGCTTAACACTCAGAATCTACACCTACTCAAAATGTATATTCTCGCTTACTGTGGGCGCGTTGATGCTGTCACGCATTCATGTCAAAGTCTCCTCTCGATGTATCCAGCCCCAGTACATCAATTTTGGATTGGTACGGCGGAGTTAGCCGCAGGCAATATCGAAGTGGCAACCCAGCAATTAACTAATCTGCGAGAGATGACTAAAGATAGCTGTATTCAACAGGATATCGATTGGCGACTGGCTCAACCATTACCAAATTTGGATAAACTCACCCCCATCGATTGGGAATCTGTCGCCCAAATGGAAGTTACAGTCGGGCAAGATGCTCGATATGGCACTCAGACTCCGAGTAATGCTGCAACGCCGATTACAACTCTCTTAATCGCCCTAAATGTCCTAGTTTTCTGTGCGGAATTAGGCTGGCAATCTAAGACTGGCGATCGAAATTTTAGTCTGATCCCGTGGGGCGGTTTGGCTGCTCCATTAGTTATCGCTGGTGAATGGTGGCGGATCGTGACGGCAAATTTTATCCACATGGGCATCTTACACTTAGGGATGAATATGCTGGGATTGCTTTATCTAGGTAAATTTGTCGAACATCGACTGGGTTCATTTCGCTATCTGCTTGCCTATTTACTTGCAGGGCTGGGATCGATGGCGTTTATCACTTATTTCGATACTCGATGGGTGAGTCAACCTCAAGTCACAGTCGGTGCTTCGGGGGCGATTATGGGGATGCTGGGGGCGATGGGGGCGATTCACCTGAGTGGTTGGCGAAATACCAAAGTTGCAGCGGCTGGGCGGCAATTCCAAGCAGTAATATTTAGTGTCGCATTTCAATTAGTATTCGATCTCACCAATGGACACACTAGTATTGTCGGTCATTTTTCGGGACTGACGATCGGATTTTTAGTGGTGCTAGTTATGCTCCAATTCAGACGAGATTAGCCGCCAGCCATGCCGATCGAAGTAGTAGAATTGACTTAGATCCTTTTCTCAATCAATCTCGGATGGACACTTCTTCAATTCTGCGGATTCTAGGTATTGCGGCATTTGGGCTACTCATCATCGTCACACTGGGAATAGTCTACCTGACTATCTTTGGCTGGCGCGACAGACAGCGGCGCGAAGAGGATCGACGTGCTAATCGTTAATTAGAGGTGTAAGGGTAGTACTCGATGGAACCAGCCGCAAATAATTTGCCAGTAATTCAGGAAGATCTCGATCTTGCGCTGCTTACTGCTAGGGATTTGATGTCTACGCCGATTCGATCGATCGATCCAGCAACGACAATTGCCGAGGCTCAACAGATTTTACTCCGTTATGGACACTCTGGTTTACCGATCGTTAGTCGATCGAATGTATTAGTTGGCATTATTTCCCGTCGGGATGTGGAGATTGCGGCACATCACGGTTTCGCTTTTGCCCCTGTGGCAGGATTGATGACAACCACAGTCAAAATCATTACCCCAGAGACTACTTTGCCGGAGATTGAGGCGTTGATGGTGACTTACGATCTCGGTAGATTGCCAGTGGTAGCCGATGGCAGCTTGGTGGGGATTGTCACTCGTACCGATGTGTTGAGAGGATCGCATCACCATAAATACCTAAAATCGATCGCTCAAACTACGCTGTTTTCCTCCTCTCAACCGCAGGGCGCAACAACTCAAATCGGCAAAAAGATCTCTGCTCCGCTCGATCTTCAGCAATTGCAAAATCAACTTGCGCCCCACCTCTGGGAATTACTGCTCAAAGCCGCTCAGATAGCCGCACAATGGGGCTGGCAGCTCTATCTAGTCGGTGGTGCAGTGCGCGATTTACTCTTAGCCCCTACAGCTAATTTAGCGATAAAAGATATCGACTTGGTAGTTGATGGCTTTCATCAAGCAGCAGATGTTGGTGCAGGTGTCAAACTTGCTACAGCACTTCAGGAGCTGTACCCATCAGCACGGCTGGAGATTCACGGGGCTTTTCAGACGGCGGCGTTGCTGTGGGATCGAGATCCCCAACTTGGCTCGCTCGGAATCGATATAGCCACCGCCAGAACCGAATTTTATCCCTATCCCGCAGCCAATCCAGAAGTAGAGGCGAGTTCGATCCGTCAAGACTTATATCGTCGAGATTTTACGATCAATGCGATGGCTCTGCGGCTGACACCAGGCACAGGTTCGCCATTATTAGATTTTTTTGGCGGTTTAGAAGATTTACAGAGCCAACAAATTCGGGTGTTGCACCCCAATAGCTTTATTGAAGATCCTACCCGCATCTTTCGCGGCGTGAGGTTTGCCGTGCGATTGGGGTTTCACCTGGAAACCCAAACAATAGCCTATATCCGTTATGCCATTGAAAGCGGTGTTTATACTCGCACCGCCCAAGCAAATCCTAAAACTCCCGCACTGCAAACCCGCCTGAAAACTGAATTAAAATATCTCCTTCAAGCACATTATTGGCAACCAGCTTTAGAGTTATTATCTGACTTGGGAGCGTTGCAATGTATCCATCCTACCCTGAAGTTAGATCCAGAATTATTACACCAACTCCGGTTACTAGAGCGGTGTTTGTGGAGATTCGATCGACAGCAGCAGCTTATTCACTGGCAAATGCGATTGGAGTTGACGATCGCTTATCTTGCACCAGAATATCGCCAACTAGTGGCAAAAAATCTGCAATTACCAGCAGATAGTATCAACAGGTTGCAAAATTTAGCTCTAGCACAAGCCGATATTGTGTCATCGCTACCCAATTGTCAACGTGTCAGTCAAGTAGTTGAACTACTGCGACAGTATGACTTACCAATGTTAATTTTAATCGCCGTGCGGTGTCGAAATCCGAGGATCTTTCGTCGTCAAATTTGGCGATATCTGACAGTTTGGGTAAATGTTCACCCAATTTTAAATGGTAACGATTTGCGGCAATTAGGTTATAAACCAGGCCCACAATATCGCCAAATATTGGATAATTTATTAGCTGCAATGTTAGATGGAGAAGTTGTCGATCGAGCTAGTGCTCAAGAATTTTTGAGTAGAGGTAATTGATAAATTGCCTCTATTAAATTAAAAGCTAGTCTCAACATTGGTGCGTTACGGCTGACGCCGAGTACACCCTACCTCAACCCTAGCTGCTCATTTAGGATATCTATTAGTTATTAACCCAACCTTTAAATAGTTGGCGTTGAAGATCGGAAGGATGTTCTAACGATCGCAAGTGATATTTTTGGGGTTGAGGTGCTGATAAAGTAACGGGGACTGTCATCAATCGATCGGCATGGAAAATTGTGATATTAATTTGCTGCCCCACTCGATATATTATAAGTCGCTCGTTGAGCTTTTCAGCACTAACTTTAAATCCATCGATCGCCAGTAATTCATCACCAGCATCGATTCCAGCTAATTGAGCGGGAGAGTTACTTGCGACGGATTTGATTAGTTCTCTACCGTGTTCACTTTTAACATTTATGCCTAGACATGGGGTATTTGCTGCAACTGGTTGTAGTTCGATCCCGAAAGGTTTGAGGTATTCATTAAAAGGTAGCTCTTCCACACCATGAATATATCGATCGTAAAATTCAGTTAAATCTTGGCTAGCAATTGATTCAATGATATTTTTCAGTTGAGTTTCAGTAAAACCGATTTCCGCTTTACCAAACTGTTCCCACATTGTGACTAAAACATTATCGAAAGATTTAGCTCCGTGAGTGCGATCGCGAATCAATAAATCAAGTAATAATGTCACCATTTCTCCTTTGAGATAATAGGACATTTGGGAATTAGAACTATTGGCATCGGGACGATACAATTTGATCCAAGCATCAAAACTAGACTCACTCAGCGGCTGCACCAATCGCCCTGGAGTTGTCAGAAAGCGGGTAATTTCTTTACTAAGTTCGGCTAAAAACTCTTTGTCATCATAAATCCCTGCACGTCTAGGAATTATCAGATCGTAATAGCTAGTCGTTCCCTCACTAAACCACAGTGAAGGTGTATAATTCTCCCCTTCGTAGTCAAACTTTTCTAGAGCTGCGGGGCGAATCCGTTTGACATTCCAGAGATGAAAAAACTCATGTGCGACTAACTGCATAAAGCGATTGTGTTTCTCTTCGCCTTGAAAACCAAAGCGGGGATATAGGAGCGAACAACAATTTTTGTGTTCTAATCCGCCACCACCACCAGGCGAAAGATGTAGTAAGAATATATATTTTTCGTAAGGCAATCCGCCAAAGATATTAGCTTCAACTTCGACGATCTTTTGAATATCTGCGATCGCGATTTGTGGATCTAAATTGCCCTGTCCCCACACTACTAACTGATGGGGTTTATCCAATACTGTAAAATCATAAATCTGTTGAGAGCCAATTTCAAATGGGCTATCTACAAGGGTATCAAAGTCTGGAGCCAAAAAAGTTTGGTGACTAATTTCTGGTAATGGAGTAGTAATTTGCCAGTCGGGATGAGGCGGAGCGATGCTAATCTCGATCGGGCAATGTTGATAATCGGGTATATAAAAACACAATGCTGCTGGATTAAAATAGCCATGAGTGGCATCCAAATGATTAGTCCGAACGGTTAATTCATTCGCAAACATTCGATAACTAATCTTAATTTCAGCACTATTATCTGTCTGAATTTGCCAATAATTTTTAGCAACTTTGGGTGCAATTAACTTTTTGCCTTCACTATTTACTACTGCAAAGTCTTGTAACTGCTTTGCATATTCTCGGACTAAATAGGAACCAGGAGTCCAGACTGGCATTTTGATATCTAACAGCTCACTACCCCAATTACTTACTATTAATTCCACCTCGAATAGATGAGTTTGCGGCTGAGGCATTGCTACTCGATAAGCTAATTTCGGCGCGTAAACTTGGGTTGTTGGGGTAGTAACTGTGGGTTTCATTGATGGTGGATGGTGGATGGTGGATGGTGGTTAGTTGGAGTGAGATTTATTCTTCTTCGGTGCGTTACGCTTCGCGATAGCGACGCACACAACTTGGAGGTTTCCTCCAAGTTGTGTGCGTCAAGACAACACACTACAATATTCACTATATCAAATAGGATTGCTATAGTGAATATTCACTACCCACTAGTTCGCAGCTCTTGGGCGGCTAAATAGATTTGACTCCATTCTCCCATGACTTGATTAGTTTTAATTTTCAGTGATTTGGCGATCGATTCTACCGAAGTTCCAGCTTTTAATCCCATCATAATTTCGTGTTGCTTGGGATCTAAACTATGGCAAAAGTGTAACCATCGATCGGGAGTCAAACCTAAATTATGTTCTTGAAGCGAGACGTGTAGCCATTGAGAAACTAATTCTGGCTCGGCTTTGATTGCAAAGACTTTGAGTGCATGATAATTAATCTTTTCACGCAGCCGATATACTTGCTTGATGTCCATTTTCAAGGCGATGGCGATCGATTCGGGTGTTTTGCCCTGAAGATAGAGATCGAGCCAGATCCCAGCTTCGGGACTGACATTTTCGCTCAGATAATTACGGAGTGTACCTTTGACACGATCGCGGCTAATTTGTGTTTCTTCCCACTCTTGCTGTTGGTGATAGTTTTCCTGAGCTTGCCGATCCAACAGGCTGAAGGTGGAGTCGCTATCGCCGATGACTTCATCAGATACAATCTTGACTAAATCGCTTTGAGGTACGTTGGTGACGCCGCCTTTTTGCGATCGGCGGAGATAGTTCACAAACCGATGAGCAAGAAGGGGTTGATTGCGAACCGGACGCAAGCAATATTCCTCAATACTAGCAAATAGTAGGGCATCGCGCAGCCGAGGATTTTTGGTGCATTGCCCGATCCAAGCAATTTGCTGTTGGATATACTTGTCACTTTGCAGCAGCTCTTGAATTACCTCTTGCAACACATCGACAACCTGTCGCTGTCGATCGTTGCTCAGTGTCAGCCATGCCCGAATTTTGTCCCGCAAAACTGCCAATCCGCCCAACCTCTGCATCAGATTTTTGTATGCCCGCTCTGGTGACAATCCCAGGTAGCGTTGAAGTAAAATCCGCCACCGATAATCCATCGCTCGATCGGCAATCTTAATATGCTCGGCATCGAGTAATTCTAGCCGATCGGGATCTGCGCCGAGCAACCAATTGAGAATACTTGTTTGAGCAGTAGCATTTTGCCCAGTGCATTCTGTGGCGATGCGGGTTTCCCATTGGGTGGCGATCTTATCGATGGTTGTGTTCGTCATTTTGCGGTTGCTCCTATCCCCTCGGTGTAATTTAAGGTGCCTCAGATTGGCTCCGATCCACAATATAGCTGATGGTGTTCGCTCTACGGGGCGGCTGAATGGCTCGATCTAGATGTCTAGTTAGACTTTAATTGGGTGGAAAGATCGAGATGATGCAAGGGATAATCTCGGAGCATCAGGTATAAGGATCGATCGCCTAGTTCCGGTAGCCACGGGTTGTGGCTAACGCTCAAACCATCCATCGCTGTTGTATCCGATTGTATCGATTTAGATCGGGAGTTTGGATGATGCGATCGATAGCTTTCTGGCGATCGAGATCGCTGACGATCGACTTGCGATCTCTATGATGTAGACGATCGCCTGTAGACATGATGCACCTGAAATAGTCTAACTAAATTAACTCCCAAATCCGATCGAAAAGGTAACTAAAAGGTAACTAAAAAGTCGCAAGACAACTGGCAACAAGTCATCCTCCGACTTTTCCGCCTTTTGGCGTAAACCTCATCTACCAAACCGCTCTGAAACTTCCTTGGCTCCAGTGACAGCGAGTGATGGAGTAGTAACAAAATGCTCCATCGATCTCCTGCCGCGATCGCGGTCGGCGCGATCAAAATGAAATAATTAGATATCCACTTTGAAACTTCGCTCCAGTGACACTCGATCCCTTTAGCGGCGGTGGTAACAAAATATTCCGGCGTTGATCTCCTGCCTCGATCGTCACCTCTGGCCCCGATTGAGTTAGCTTCACTTGTGTTTTGTCAAAACCAGGTAAATATAGCCGTACCTCGCGCTTGGGGATGTCAATGGCGATCGGTTTGGGTGCGTCGATCGCTTGACTAAAATCTGGCATGGCATCTAATAGAGGTTGCCAATCATTCCCGATTCGAGTGGGGATTGCTGTAATCGCTAAGGGAGCAAACTCCAGCCCAACCACTGGATCGTTAGCACCTTGATTAAAAATGATGCCACCGATCGTCAATCCTGACTGTTGAGCACTCCCCCACAAATACTTAGCTGTCGCGACTGCTGCTGGCTCCTCAGTAGTGACCAGATAACCCACCACTCGCTGGGGATTACCGATGACAGTTTGACTCACTGCTAGGGCGTTATTTGCCTCCTGTAGCGGCTGTGAGCTGACACTCTCACCCGTCCAAACGAGTGCCCCAATTGTTGCCATTGCAGGCTGCATAATCGGCCCGATCGTTTTCCACAGATCTGATTCTTCAACTACGGCAACAAAGCGACGTAGATACCAACTGAGACTATCGGACATCCCCGCCATCCTCAGGGTAGTAATGTCTCCAGTGCCATCATAGACAATGGTGTCATACTTACCACTAGCATCATATTGTCGCAAGGCATTGAGCGCGATCGCACTCTCCATCCCTGGGATAATCGCCAATTCTTGCCCGTAAACATTGCGTAAAAATGGCGATCGCAAGTACCGCGCTTCAACTTGCTTGATATCTTCCCAACCGCGCTCGATCGCCGCAGTTGCCGATATTAGTACTACCTCTAGGTTTGCACCGATCGATTGGGGTTTATCTGTGAGGGGGACACCCAGTAAGATCCCCGTTGCTGGCGTAGGATCTTGACTGACAAATAATACCCGCCGACCCAGGTTAGCTTGTTGTTTGGCGGCGGCGATCGCTACAGTAGTTCGACCGGAACCGCCTTTACCGAGGAAGGTGATAATTTGAGGCATATTATTCTACAACTTTGAGTTCATCTTCAAAAAACCAGGTACTAGTTTTATCCTCAAATTCCACGACAGCACCGACACCGCTACCATCAGTCATTTTGAACTCTTTAACTGTACCTACTTTACCTAGTTTACTCACAACGCCGTTCGATACCCGATCTCTGAGGCGATAAACTTTGACTTGTTGACCGATTTCCATTGAACTTAAACTTCTACAGGTAATTTTCTCCATTCCACAGTTTACCAGCAATTCTAGGCTCAGATTAACTTGCTTCGATCTGGCGATCGAACTACTTCCTTCCCCGTGACAAATTAGCTGGTGGAGGGTGTACTCGATCGGCAACTCATCGATCGCGGGATTACTCGACGAAATATGTCAAACTATGAGCATATCTCATCCAGGCGATCGACTTATGACTACTAGACGCAACTTCCTCTATCTCCTGAGTGCAGGTACCACAGCCACTTTTTTTGGAAGTGTTACTGCTAGGGCTTGGGCGGCTCCTGCGGTCGCGACCGCCGCGACAACGGATGTCTTTAGGGTGCCACCATTAACGTATGATTACAACGCACTAGAACCACACATCGACGCGGCGACGATGAAATTTCATCATGATAAACATCACGCTGCTTATGTGAAAAATTTGAATACTGCGGTAAATAAATACCCACAGCTCAAAACTAAAACTGTCGAACAGCTACTAACCAATCTCGACAAATTACCTAAAGATATTCAAACCACAGTTAGAAATAATGGTGGCGGACATTTCAACCATAGTATGTACTGGCAAATTATGGGGCCGAAAGCTGGTGGCGCGCCTACCGGAGCGATCGCTGCAGCTATTACAACGCAATTTGGTTCATACGATACTTTTAAGACCCAATTTAACGAGGCAGGTACAAAGTTATTTGGTAGTGGTTGGGTCTGGTTAGTAACCGATCGAAACAAACTCAAAATTATGACAACACCCAATCAAGATAGTCCAATTTCCCAGGGTTTATATCCAATTATGGGAAATGATGTTTGGGAACATGCCTATTATTTAACATACCAAAATCGTCGTCCTGAGTATTTGGCTGCTTGGTGGAATGTGATTAATTGGACTGAAGTAAATAATCGATTCGATCGCGCTCTAAAAGCTTAGACTTATACCTCGATACCACGTAGACGATCGAGTTTGATTCGATTCTCTTGCAGAGAGGCTCCGCCAATGAGATGAGATTCAATTCGCCATCATGAACAGCCAAGATTTAGCTAAATACATCGAACAAACAGACGGCATGGGTAAATCCTGGCTACTGGGGCAGCTACGTCTACAGCAGCTAGCAGAAGCCAAGCTAGATCTATCGCCAGAAGAATATATCATGAGACTAGAAGATATTCACCAAGATATGATGAATCTGGGTGAATGGTGGGTAGGAATGGAAAATGAAGTATTCTAATGGCGTAGCCGAGCCGACGAGAAACTGACGTTACCTAACTTTTTGATTGAGAGAATTATACGATTGCTCTTTTTCAATCCAATCGCGACCGAGTTTAATCGTCACATCAGAATATAAATTGCCAGAACTATCGACTTTGACTTCCCCAAATCCCAAAATTTTCGATAAACCTTCGGCGACTTCAGGGTTGCCTTTTTGAGCAATAAATTGACTAGTATCTAAGTCTTCTTTGAGTTTGAGAGTATTGTCGATGTGGACGTTTTGATAACCTGCTTTGTTCAAACGTTTGACGAGTCTGGCGGTAGCATCAGGGAAGTGACTGGTATCTTGAATATTTACCCGCATATTTTCGGCTTTAGGTTGTTCTAGAGAAATTATCCCGTGGTCGAAGTACCGCGCCATCATATTTTGGATCCCCTTATCGTCAGCTAACCAATAACTAGTGCCGTGTTTGCCGTCACCATTGTAGTCACCTGGCATCATCAGCATTTGCATTTTGGATTTGCCATTTTGCATCGAGAAACCTCCCAGTGCTAACAACTCTTCGACAGTGAGATTGGTATCGACGTGGGATTGAATCACTGAAAATAGTTGCGGAATCCTCGCAATCGTCATCGGATTGAGCGACTGTTCTAGCAATGCCTTGACTACCATCTGTTGGCGTTGCATCCGACCGATATCACCATTAGCATCGTGACGATAGCGGAGCAAGCCCAGTAGCTTTAGTCCATCAAGATGTTGTTTGCCAGCCTTGAGATTGACATAAAAATGTTGGGAATCATCCTGATACTTGATATCTTTGGGTACCGTCACGGTGACACCGCCGAGTTCATCGACGAGTTTAGCAACGCCCATATTATTGACGCGGATGTAACGATCGATCGCCACACCACCCAAAACCTTACTGACTTCCCTAGCGGCTGCTGCTGGCCCACTTTCATGGTCTACAGCATTGATCTTCTCTGTACCATGTCCAGTTCGTTCGATTTTGGTATCGCGAGGAATCCCTAAAAAGATCGTCCGTTTGGTTTGAGGGTCGAATCGGAGCAACATGATCGTATCCGACAAGCCTTCTAGAGTGTCAACTTCAGCATCATAGCCAGTTTTTTTTCGATCGCTACCATTGCTATTTTTGACATCGGAGAGATTAGTCTTGATGCCCAACAACAGGATGTTTACTGGTTTGGAGACTTCGGGTACCTGTAATATACTCCGCGAAAAAGCTTCTTTGCCATTTTGCCTAAAAAATGCGTCATCCACTGCTGAGAGCGCACGTTGTTGCAACGGTGCCGAAGTCAGTGATACGGCTAAAAAAGCCCCAGCAGCAGCCGAAGATGCACCAATCATCCCCATTCCTAACCACACCCATAACGGCATTTTTCGCCGCTTTTTGGCTGGCTGACGCTGCACCATTTGTGGGTTGGATTTAGTTGACTTGCGGCGGTGCTGGTTTCCTTTTCTAGCGTCCACTTTACTCACGGTTTAATAGGGGTTGGTGGGTTTGAATCATCGCACTGCGATGGTTGGACTCGATCTAGTCGAAGTGTCAATGCACGGTATCGGCTCTACCGAATTTTGTCTGCTAAAGCACTAAATCCAGGCAATCGTAAAGATTTCTTTTGCCAGAGTAGCATCATTAGCCACAAACTAGCGATAAAGTAGCTAGAAGTCGCCATACTATTAAGAAATAATAGCCTCAGTCCGACGCTAGATGCTCCTGATAAATCTGCGCCAACATTTAAACTCAGATATACACTCAGCCAGACAAAGGCAAGCATAACTGATAATCGACATATTGCTAATTGTTTGCGATCTCGTTGACAACGGTAGATTGCCCAGATCGAGGGCAATACTCCAATGACAGGTGTGAGGTAGAGAAATGTTTCTAACCTGTTGAGTGGATCTAAATTGCCTGGGTGGATCTCCGGTAACGGATCGTACACTGGCTCCTGCATCGGTGGCAATAGTGTCATGGGATGTTGTTTTAGCAATGTGGATAATTTTTCTCCATAGATCTAAAATCCCCAATTTTTACTGTTTAGTATCATCAAGCTGAAATTTCTCCAATTAAAGTCCGATCGCTGACAATCCACATGTCGGACAGCTCGATTAGTTAACTGTAAATTCAATGTGTAATTTATTACATCTATCGTTATAGGTATTTTTGGTCGATCGAAGTTTAGACACCCCATTCTCTCATTAATAATTAACCTTTTCTTAATTATTTTAGAATTTTGGTCAGATCTTGTACCAGTATAAAAATATTAGTAATAAGCATAGAAGGGTACCCATGAAGCGGCGTTTTT
>ENA-OFCD01001311-OFCD01001311.1-metagenomes-genome-assembly--contig:-NODE-1311-length-12838-cov-5.570680_pt1 | contig 12838 bp, 11 predicted proteins | sample MGYA00153392_OFCD01 | MGnify analysis MGYA00153392 | reverse complement strand
AATGTATGTTCATCCTCAGATTCCAGATCCACAATAGCCTCAATTTGGGCAATTTGTTCAACACGCTTGTTCCGGTAGGCACCAAAATACAAGCTGCGACGATGATTGTATTGTCCGCCTTGTGCTGGGCATGTGTAAACCTTGTGTTTCAACACAAGATCGAGACTCCTATTGCAATTAACAACATCTAGTCGATACTTCCAAGATGGTAGTAAATTGTTTTCGTCGAGATATTCTCCTAAATCTGCTACCGCATCGACTAGGTTTTTCGGCAGGTATGGCAGTTGAATCGACTGAATAAACTGCTCGAAGCTAAGGGCTACAAAAGAAATATCACAACTTTTTGCAGCTTGTTGAATTTCTGGAAAATCTGGATGGTGAGCGTTATCTTGCTCAAAATTACCTAGAGCAATTAGCACCTTTTGACCATACTTTTGTTTTAGCATGTCTATATGTCCTAAAAGTTGCTTCTTGATAAATTTAGTTCCAAGTTTTGTTTCGATAAAAATTGAAAATGGGTCTTGAGTAATTTCTCCATCAGGAACAGTCTCCGTTTTCTTACATCGTCGTTGTTGCCTAAGCTGAACACCTACTATGCCAGAAAAGCTTTCATCTAATAGAGCACTCAAAGCTTCAGAGAGAAACTTGGGATTCTCTTCATACAACATCTTCAGAATTAAAAGACAGTGATTTGTTGTCTGGTTTTCTTGCTGAGAATAAGTTGGAAATAAGCGAATATTGCGACTCATGGATAATTTAAAGTACAAATCATTTTTGCGATTATGGAAAATCGCATATCTCTAGTTCTTCTGCTGTTATATTTTCAGTCATTACCCGTCGATCTCTAGATATTATCGAACGATTATTACTATTAGTAAGTCTGCGGATTTCCATTGATTACCTTGTTAACACAATAGCTTCCTGGTTAAATCCTTGACGAGATAGTTCTAAGTGAGAATATCGCGACATATCTAGTGAATTTGGGGTGTCAAGTTGAAGCGGAAATAAGATGGGGGATTTGACTACTGAGGGAAAATGCCCAGAGCCGACACGATCGGAATACAATACTGCTTCCAATAACCAACCAACACACTGTCGATCGGTAATAGGTAGCTGGGCACAGGTACGATAAATTCCTTTCTCTGCTGTGTCTTGCAATACGCCCCAATCAATAAAGCAGCGTAAGATTCGTCGAGCAGCTCTGGTAACGGTTTCTCTTTCTCCATATTGCTCTCTAATTCGGCGTTGTAACTGAGCAGCAGCAACATAACCTTGTAGATCGGACAATCGACCGACTGTTTTGGCAACAGCAGCAAAAAATGGATAGACGGTTACTGCCATCCCCCAATGGATCGCAAGTCGATCGGTTACTGGCAAATGCTGTAAATGGATTAAACCTCGATCGCGGAATGTTTCTAGTTCTTTGGGTACGGACACCCAAATTCGCAGCAGCGTACTAATCGATAACTGACGACTGCCCGACTTTTTGTTATTTCCGATCGAGAGTTTGTCGGAGAGCATTGTATCGAGGGTTCCTTTGATGCGATCGCGAGAATATCCAGAAATACTTAGTTGTGCGGTTTGTTCGAGCCAATCAAGTTGGATGCGTTGGCTGAATCCAACAGTTGTAGATCTGTTCATGCCGATCCTCACTTGATGCTAATAAAAGGAACGATAACTTCTTCGATCGAAATCCCACCATGACAGACGAGTTGTTCGCCGGAACGGACAAATGCGGTTCGATCGGGTGCGAATAGGGGGATCGAATCGGCTGGTAGAATTTTGGGTGTCCAACCGATGGCTGTGGGAAATCTTGCTTGGGTTGCTTCGCGGAGTGTGGTGTTGCTGTAAATTCGCACGCGCTCACCCCGAACATCTGCGAACGCCCGCTCGGATGGTTGCCCGATTCCGGTTGCTTCTAGATTACCGTGATCGGCGGTCAAGTAAATATCATAGTTTCGATCGCGTAACAACTCCAGCAGACTTTTCATAAAGCCTTGCTGTGCCCATTGATTTACTTGCGCGTGCATCCCTGCGGTGCCTAACGTCATGCCGTGCATAATGTTGTCGATCTTATCTACCACCAAACCTAACACTTTTTGGCGTGGGTGCGATAGTACTAGGCGCACTTTTTCTAAATCGGCAAGATCGCCGACAATATTTAGATAGGCAATATTGTCGCGGAATAGACTACTATCGCTATTACACCAGAATGTTTCCCAGTGCTTGGCTTCTTTGGCTGTCGTGTTGAGGCTATCAGCAAAGGAGCTAGGGAGTTTACCTGCGAAAATAGCTTGTCGTGAAATGCTGGTGAGAGTGGGCAGCATGGCAAGAGTAGCACGTCCGGTAGGAGAGAAGGCTGCGCCCATTTGCTCGGCTAAGACATCGCGCAATATCAGCCATTGATCGAATGCCATACCGTCTAGAACGATTAGAGCGATGGGATTTGTCGATCGTCGTCGGGCTAGAAATTTGGGAATGTGATGGAGCATGACGGGACTATCGCCGACGGGATAGTTGTACAGTCCATCGTAATTTGTCTGTAGCCAGGATTGGAAGGTCGAATCGAGTTGTTGCTGTAAGGTATTCCACCGAGATTGCCATCCCAATTCTCGTTCCGAGAGGCTTCGCCAACGATCTTTGGTTGCGTGCCAATGAACGATCGCTTGTCCCCAAATAGGTGTGAGCGCGAACCAGTCTTGATGGCTGGGTGGCTGGGTAGTGAACTTGAGCAGACAGGCTTCAATTTCGGTAATTGTTGCCTGGAGATCGAGTTGACGATCGGTTTCAGGATCGATCGCAATACCTCTACCTAGCCATTGTCCCTTTAATTCATTTACTCGGATTGAAAGATTTTGGGCGGAGATTGGTTGTAAAAGTCCGACTCGAAATAGCTCTTCAATATAGAAGCGAAGATCGGGGTTGTCTAAAGGCAAGGCTGGAGATTTCGTTTTGTATGATTCAGCCGATCTGAGTTCGCGGACTTTCTCTTGAGCGAATAACTGCCACTGAGCTTGGAACCAATTCAAGAAAGCTGGACGATCGCTAATAATTATCTTTAGCTCCCATTTAGCCAGTTGGGGCTTGGTTTTGAGGGTTTCGATAAAGCGATCGAGTAGGATTGATGGTAGCGAAAGTCCTCGATGATGCAATTGGAGAATCGATCGCAACAAATCGATGTCATTTTGGATTAAATGAGCATCCAGAGAGAAGATCGATCGCAACAGAAAATCTTTGGTGGCTGTTGCTCCCAGCATTTGGAGGGCGAGTGCTTGAGCAGCGGCAAAGATGATATCTATGTGGGTGAGATCCAATCCAACACATTGGGCAATAATTGGATCGTTTAAATAGGGGAAGAGATCGCTGAGTCCGAAGCTTAATAAGGTGGCGGAGGAGAGCAGATCGTAAGGAAGTCGTCGGGCAGTCACATCGCCGCGCACTATGAGGATCGTCCCCATACTTGCCGCTTTTAGACGATGGCTTGTTTCGTAGTCATGGCGTAAGGCGATCGAGTCCCCATCGTAGAAGATTAGCTTATAGCCGCGTGTGGTGAGGTTTTTCTGTACCTCGCATCGTCAAATAGGCGATCGAGATCTGTCACGATTACCCATGAATGGGCATCGGGCAAAAATTCTGACAGAATTCGATCGCGCCATGATGTCATATTTTTACTAGTAAGATCGGGGTGAGTTCGGGATCGAATTCGAGAGATCTCTGCAATCGATCGTGACATTGACGTTCTTGTTCTAGGGCGTTTAGGCGTGCTGTCCGTACTTGTGATAAGCCGATCCGTTCGATGGCAGTTCGACGCATGGTAAAGGCTTCGGTGTATTTTTGCTGCTCTTGAGTCACTCGATCGCGATGAGAGTGGACTAGTTCTTCATACAAGGATTGTCCCGCTCGTCCCGCAGCAGTGAAAACTTCATCCCAGATGGCGATAGCAGCCTCACCAGTCAGTCGATCGGTCACATTCCAGGATTCACTAAGTAAATAGCTCCAGACTTGACGGGCGGTGGCACTGAGGACACGTCCATCATCACTGAGAAATAAAGGGAAAATTCGAGCAGCGGCATTACCAGCATTTATCATCCATAAAGACCAAGTACCACGAACGGCGATTTCGGGACAATCTAGACAAGGGATGGGTTGCTGGCGGGAAAACTTGGGTAAGTTTTGGATGATGCCTCGGATTTGGGGGTGTTCGAGCGTCAAATGTTGGATCGTCGGATTGGCTTCAGCGTAGGTAGGATCGAAGGTAATTCGTCGATAAGGATCGCCTGTGGGAAAGGTTAAGTGCCAGAGATTGTCTTGTTGTTGCGCCGTTCCGCCGTTGGCTGGGAGATAATTTGTCACCATTAGTTCTACCCAATGATGAAGGGGATGTTCTAGCAACTGTCTGGCTAAGTCTGGATCTAGTGGTTCTGTGGTGTCGTAAAGAATCGAGCTTTCTTTGGCTAGTTGCGCTTGAGAGCGAACTTCGGCGACTGTGGCTGTGACTTTTTCTTCGATCGCGGTGGGATTCATCATCGCTTCGACAAATAGCTCGTCAAATATTTCTCCGGCTTGGGCAGAATCTAAGACATCACCTGTTTTGTCTACACCGAATTCTTTGAGAATGATTTCTAGCTTCTGTTCGAGAACTTCGCGTACTCGATATTCAACCGTATCTTTAAAGACGAAATTCAAGGCTCTGACTAAATGTTTTTGTCCGATGCGATCGACTCTGCCGATCCGTTGCTCTAACCGCATTGGGTTCCAGGGAATATCGTAATTGATAATCACATGGCAGAATTGGAGGTTTAACCCTTCTCCACCTGCATCGGTAGAAATTAGGACGCGGGTATCATTGGCAAAACTCTCCTGTACGGCTTTGCGATCGGCTAAATTCATCGAACCATTCAGGCAGACTACAGAAATCCCGCGATCGCTGAGAAATTCTTTGAGCATTTCTTGGGTAGGCAAAAATTCTGTGAAGATGAGCACTTTGAGATCGGGATCGGACTCCTTTTGCTGGAGATGATAAATCCAGTCCAATAGAGCTTCAGCTTTTGCATCGGTGGTATTGGTTTCGATTTTACGGGCGATTTCTAGTAAGAGTTCTACCTCGGCTCGTTCGTTTTTTAAGGCTGTGAGTTTCGAGCCGAGCAACATTTCGACTTGTTCTTGTCCATCGAGATCGAAGAATTCTTCTGCGGCAAGTTTGGGAAATAGTGAAAGTTGTTCTTGCGGTTCGCGCAGGACTTCCAATCGTCGCTCTAGAGTGGTACGGATGGCACGAGTCGAGGATGTCACTAACCGTTGCATCAAAATCATCAGAAAACCAACGTAGTTTTTTTTCTGCTTGACGGCTTGGTTGTAACCTTCACGGGCATATTCGGTGACGGCTTCGTATAGGCGTTGCTGTTCGTAGTGTTTTGCTTGCCATGCGATCGCGATGAGTTGGGTTTGGCGAGGTTGAAATAATGGTTTGCCTTGGACATCGATCGCTTGTCGTTTGGCTGTGCGAATGACGTAGGGTTGAACTCGATCGCGTGTCACGCTGGCTACATTGGGAAAGGCTTTTTCATCTAGTAATGCCATCAACCGATAGAAGGCTTCGGTTTTACCTTGATGGGGAGTAGCTGATAGCAACAGCAGGTAGGGAGCGGATTCTGCCAATCCTTTACCGAGCCGATATCTAGCTACCCGATCGCTACTACCTGCCAGCCGATGTGCTTCATCAACGATCGCCAGATCCCAACCAGCAGCAACTAGATCGCCAAAGCGTTCTTGGTTATAGGCTTCAATCTGTTGGCTCGATCGACCGCGCCGATTATCGATCGGTTTGACGGTATCCATCGGACAGATTGCTTGGGGAAATGCTGCCCAAGGATTTTGGGGATTGGTAGTGCGGTAGCTGTGGAGATCTTCGGGCAATACGATCCGAAATTCTTCGTTGAAGTGGGTTTTCATTTCGCTCACCCATTGGGTGACTAATCCTTTGGGTGCGACGATTAGAATCCGTTTGGCTAATCCTCGCAGTTTGAGTTCGCGGATGATTAAACCTGCTTCGATAGTTTTCCCTAAGCCTACTTCGTCAGCGAGGAGGTAGCGGATGGTATCACTAGACATGGCTCTAGTCAGTGCGCGGATCTGGTGCGGTAGGGGAATCACTGAGGCTTCCATTGGCGCAAGCAGAATGTCTTCGGAGAGGACATCTTTGATTTTGGCAGCAGCAGCGATATAGCGGATCTGCTCTGGTGAGTAGCCTGAAATTGTTTGAGCCGATCGGAGTTTGTCGGCACGCAGGCGGACTACTGCATCTTGTTGGGGTAGCCAGACACGACAGTAGGTTTGTCCGAAGATGTGTTGGATCTCGACAATTTGGCAAAGTTGTTGGTGTTCTTCGCTCCAGTAGTAATCACTTATGTTCATACTGTTTATAGTTCCCAATTTGGTTACTAATAGTCCACTGGTAAACCCAGTCTTTTAGCTACTTCATGGGTGAGCAATTGAATGTCATTTTTGGGATCGATATCCAGTAGGCTAACTTTACTTTTAATTCTCGATCGCAATCTGTCCAATAATGGTGATAACCACGATCGAGCGTGACGGGCTTCAATTTTCACGACGATGACAATCTTGACTCGGCATAATTGACGAGAGAAAGCTGGACAGGTTTGAGTGAGATCGGCGTGGAGGCTTTGTCCTTTTTCGGAATTAGTCCAAATCGCACTGAGCATCAGCAAACAATCGACTACGCAGAGAATTATATCTTCGATAAATTTGTCAGCTAGTTGTTCGTCGGCAGTCAAGCTAGAAAAATCTTTTAGCTCCATTAAGTACAGACATCCTTTTTCGGCATTCCACCAGCCAAAATCCATTTCTTTGAGATACGATCCACTCAATTTTTGGTATGTGCGGCAATCACAAAAACGGAAGTGATTATCATCAGCTAATGAAACGATTAGTTCAGACTCTTTGTAAACTGGCATACTTATGATAGGTAGAAGTTCACGGGGGTAGCAAAAAGCCGAGAAATCTGATAGGGTGAGGCACATGGAAAAGACAGTGCCAGAATTAATAGCGGCAATCAGTCCAGAAGAGTGGGCACTTGTGCCCCTTAGCGTCCTCAGACTAATCGAAGAATTAGTGCGACGGATGGATAAGGTTGAGCAAGAAATGGCGGCACTGCGAACAGAAAATGAGTTGCTCAAAGAACAACTAGCGAGAACCTCAGCTAATTCATCACAACCACCATCAAAAAATCCTCAAGGCTTTAAGCCAAATCGAAAAGAACCCACAGGGAAAAAGCGCGGTGGGCAAATTGGACATATCGGACACGAGCGAAAACTGTATCCACTAGAAATGTGTCAAGAAGTAATCGACCACTACCCACAGCAATGTGGGAAATGTGGAGCATCCGTCAATCAGGAGAGTAGCAGTAGTCAAGTACATCGACATCAAATAATAGAAGTCCGCTGGGCGGGGAACCCGCCTAGCACACCAGTAGAGCCAATTGTCATTGAACATCGATTTCATCAGATGACATGCACTTGCTGTGGGGCAGAAAATCAATCACCGGAAATGGCTCAAATAATTGGTAAGGGCGGATATGGAGCAAGAGTAGCAGCCTATGTGGGTCTATTTAGTAGTCAGTACCGACAATCCTATCGCCAGATCCAGAAAATTATGCAGGCGATGTTCGGGATTGAGATGTCATTGGGCACAATCAACAATCTACGGACAGAAGTAAGTGAATCAGTTAGTGCGGCGGTAACAGAAGCACAAGAATACATCCAGGAACAGCCAACAGTAGGTGTGGATGAAACTGGCTTCAAACAGCGCAATGGCGATGTCTGGTCGGGTCACCCGCCCAGTTGTCAAAATGCAGCCAAGACCAGTGGCTGGCTGTGGGTGACTGTCACACCATTAATAATTTGTTTTCAGGTGATTCTAAGTAGAGCGAGTACGGCAGCTCAAACTGTCTTGGGAGCAGCTTTTACTGGATTTATTACTAGTGACCGCTGCCCTGCTTATAACTGGGTGGATGTTGCCAACAGACAACTGTGCTGGGCACATTTAAAGCGGGATTTTATCCAAATCTCGGAACGAGTTGGAGCCTCCGCTGAGATTGGCGAATCTTTGCTCGGACAAGAAAAACTGCTGTTCAATCTTTGGTATCAATTCAGAAATGAAAAACTTACTCGAAGTGAGTTAGTACAAGCGGTTGAACCCATTCAGGCTAAGTTTTCAAGCATCTTATCGGAAGCCGCCGCTCTCCAGATTGGGGAGCATGAAAAAACACCACTAGCTAAAACTGTGCGGACATGCCGTAATCTGCTCAAGCTGGAGGTTGCTTTATGGTTATTCGTGCGTGAAGAAGGAGTAGAGCCGACTAATAATGCGGCTGAAAGAGCCATTCGCCCTGCTGTGATTTGGCGGCGGACTAGTTTTGGCTCAGATTCTCTCGCTGGCAGTGAGTTTGTCTCTCGCTTGCTCACTGTTGTATCTTCCCTTAATTTGCAAGAGCGAAATATTCTTGATTTTCTGGTTGAATCTATCTCTGCTGCTCGTTCTAGTGAAATTCCGCCTTCTCTTCTGCCTTAGCCCTGTGAACTTCTACGAATTTTATCCCTGTTTGAATGAAAACAACATCTTGACTCTCGTTCTACTAAAAGATAAATATTTCTCTCGCCATCAAGAATTTCAGCAAATAGAAGCATTTGCCGATCGAGCTAAAATGTTAAAATAGAGTTAGGTTAGTTCGATATCGTCAGATTTTGATATTAATTTAGATTGAGAATAAAAACTCATGATAAGCGATCGAAAAAAATGTTGACAAAGTATCATTACCACATCATGCGACCTGCTCAAGGCAGTGCTTCGCTATCAAATTCAAAGATAGTAAATTATCTTGCGACAATCGCTCGATCTAATTCCGACAAATAGCTGAACCGATCTGACTCATATAGAAGATAAAATTGAATCATAAAAGGTCAAAGCTTATCTCTATCAATCGAGATGTATATATATGTTTGATAAAGATTCAGCCAAAGTTAAATTTCCGTGGGTAGCATTTATCAGTCAACCGATTGGACATGCCACAGCTACGTTAATTATCAATCCGATTAAATTCCAAAAACTTTATACAGTTTGGATGTTGGGAAAATGCTGGAAGTGCGAATCAGAAATGAAAAGCGTTTCCAATTATCATGATTAATAAAAAATGGAGGGATAGATTTGAATTGGCTCTGTACTGGAGTATTTCAATCCTCTGGATCTGTCTAGGTATTCTTTTGACCTACTACTATCAGCATACCCCAGCGGGAATAGATGCTGTAATCGCAAGCGGTCAACAAAAGTATCCAGCTATCTGCTTTGCAGTTGGACTGGGTACTTCGCCACTAATTTCAGTTAATTATTTTGTTAAATTCTTTATCTTTGGATTGGAAATCGTGGCGATTGAAGCTGGATTAATTTAATTTTAAGTCTCAGTTATTTGACCGATCTGATTCTTTGGATTGAAAAGTTATGATAGATCTATAAGCTACTTTAAGATTAATTATGATAATGCAAAGAAAAGAAGCGGCTGAGTATGTCGGTATTAGTGTTGAAAGGCTAGACGGATATCGCAATCGTTATACATTGAGTAGTACTGCTTTGTGGTCTGGAGGCAGGTTTATCAATTATTTCGATATTAAAGATCTAGATCGATTGAAAATTCAAATTCAAACAAGACAGGCTAAACGGGACTTACAAAATCAAGCCTTGACATTAGTTTCGCCAGTAGAAGATCCTCTAGGATCTAACCTCCAAGAAATGGTCAACCGATATTGCTATTAGGATTGACACCAATTAAAAAAGGGTTTGGTAATTGTTACTAAACCCTTTTTTAATTAGTTGATTTAGAATTCGGGTGTATCGTCAAAGAAAGCATCAGCCAACGCGACAGGAGAACCCACTTTCACTTCGCTAGTTTCAGGTTCAGCATCAGATTCACTAACAACGGCTTCAGCAGCGGCTTGAGCCATTTTGAGAGCTGCTTCAGCTTCTTCCGCTGCTTTTAGTGCCGCTTCAGCCTCAGCTTGAGCAATCAGGACTGCTTCAGGAATGTAATCGGGGTGGTAAGGAATTAAACCCGTACTCCAAAGAGCCAGACTCGCTTCTCTCAACCACTTTTTGAGCCGTCGGTTAGTAGAAAATGGAATCCAGTTAGAATCGATCGCTTCACTAAAGGGAATATACTCGCTCAGGATCTTATTCTTGTCTTCTGGAGCAATCAACATCTCTGGAAAGAAAATGGACTGAAATCCATACTTATCTAACAGTGCCTGAATTTTGCCATCAGGATCGAAGCCGCCCCGCTCCCAGCGGATATTTGTCGGGGCACCCAAGTTTTTCACCAAGACGTGCGGAATCTTACCTTGCGAAGCCTCAACTGATTCCACGAACAGTTCCAGAGATTCCGGCGTACCGTTGGTGATGAAGAAAAATACAATATCGATCGTATTGTCGGGATCTGCCAGCATTCCCACCACATCATTCTGTTCGAGCCAGCGATTGAGGTAAGCAGCCACCTGGGAAGGCATGACAATTAAAACATCCTGCTGTTTGGCAATATCGAAGATTTGGTCAGCCAAAAAGTAATCATCAGCATTACCTGTAAAGGTAATTTGTTCTTGAAGGGTCAGAACTTCCTCTTTTTTCTTAGTGGTAGTCGAATTCTTCCGAGAAACAGTCTGAAGATCGATATTCTCCGTTACAGTTGTACCATTCCTGAAGCCCTCATACATCGCCTTCCGGTACGTCAGCCCCACATTAGGCGTAGAGGCATCTGCGTCAATTAGGAAAAATGGATGGTTTGCCGCTGTCATTTGCTCTGCTGCTGTCAATGCCACGGTGGTTTTGCCCATCCCACCCTTCTCACTCAGCATAAATCCAATTGACGTTCTCTTGGGAGTCGTATCGATGACTGGATCTGGATCTGGAGCTTTAACAGTTTTAATTGCCTTCTTAGTCATAATTATCCAGCTTTTGTAGTTATTTTAGATTGATTAATTACAGATTTAGGTTGAGGTTTAGGCATTAAATACTCCCAGAGACAGTAAACATCGGCCATCCGCGACTGACATCCTGCTGGTACATCTAACTTGGGTAAGTTAAATCCGGTGTCGCTATAGTAAATAGGTGTTTTGCCATCTAACTGTTCGCGGGACGGCAATCGACGATCGAAGTAGTAAACTAGTTCATCTCTAAGCACGTCCGCCGCTCCTCCAGAAATCATTACTTCCTCCAGATCGCTGGGTAAATATTCATCTAACCAGTTGAAAATCGCCTGACAGTAGATTTCGTTGGTAGATTCCAGTACCTGAATCAGACGAGCGAGTTCTTCTTCAGCAGCCTGCTCTTCCTTCTGCCGCAAAATCGGCTGGAGAGCAGCCTTATCCTCCTGCAACCAATATTTAGCGATCGCTACACTCAAATCCTCTAACTTGTATCCAGAGGTTCTTTTGACGACTTCCTTGACCCAATTATGAAAGCCCAGGTCACAACTAGCAAAATCACTAACTACTCCATTCTTGGTAACGTAACAAGTTAAGTTCCGATGACCTGCCATAAATACGCCAACTTTAGATTGGGGATTGGCAGATTGGCGATTTTGATACAGTTCGAGGATTCCAGCACCTTCTGGGTGAAAGCAAGATCCCACCAGCTTGACATTCATCATCCCCAATGGCGAATCAAAGTGAGGCAGAAATGAGATCAGTTGCTGTTCCAACAACCGACAATCCGCCAACTCCCCAGGTGGTAACAAACACCCAATCGATAAATTGTATTTTTGCCCTAACTCAAAGCGATGGGCAAGAATCGATATCCCTGCCAAGATCTTGTACACAGCAGCATCGATCTTGAGTGGCTTGAACCGTTGAAAGGCTCCAAACCGTTGTGCCAAGTCGCCAACAGCATAGTAACGATCGTTGACCCCAACAAAACAATATTCGACTGTGGCTCTGGGAGACTTTGCACCTTTACCGTAACTATTTAACTGCCCATCCAAAGTCGAACGATCGATCTCGATTACTTCTGGGGACATGACTACAGAAATCATCACCCCGTCACAGATGCCAATGATCTTGGTCAAACTAGCCCCAAGATCGATGACAACTGACATAAGTTTATTTTTAGCCATATTTACCCAGTGAAGATCGATCGATACCTACTTTGTCATCAACAAGGAAAAATTTGCAGACGATGGAGGTTTGATTAATTCAAACTCCTCATCTTCATCTGTATCCTCATCATCTGAATTTGAATCTGCATCTATGCTCCGAAGCTGTTGAGTCGAAGGGGGAGTAGAAGGCTGTCCCAAGAAAGAAACTCTCCTGGCTAAACCATCAACTGGCAACGGGATACCCTCAAGACTATAAAGATCGACGATGGAATTAATCTGAGCGATTAATCGATCGATCGACTGATACCCAATCGTCCATAATTCCTTCTCCGATACCTCCCCTTGAGGAAACATCGCTGCGGGTAAAAGGCAAGCAATCAAAGCGTCAGCAATAGTCTCTCGTGATGATGAAGGAGATTTAGCTAAATAGGCATGAATACTCTTCAGTTGCCGATCGCTTTCTCCAAAATCTATGCCGATTTTTCTTCTCGTTGATTGAGCCATAAATTCGTCATTTTAGTGAATTCTATTATCCACTTAGATTTCACTTAATACGAGCGTAATCAGCGTAAATACTGAGGAATGCCAACTATTGCGACCGATCCAAGTCAGCTATCTCAGTAAAATGTTCGCTCGTCGTAGAATATTTCAGTCGTATTGTTGCTAAATTGGCTAATAGTCAGA
>ENA-OFCD01001309-OFCD01001309.1-metagenomes-genome-assembly--contig:-NODE-1309-length-12870-cov-3.215217_pt1 | contig 12870 bp, 10 predicted proteins | sample MGYA00153392_OFCD01 | MGnify analysis MGYA00153392 | reverse complement strand
GTGAAAATTAATTTAATGGCTGGGTTTCTGCGATGCATACTTAAAATGCTTCAATCGCTGCGGCTATGGCCACGGCTCCGACAATCTCAATCACATAAAAGTTTAGCCAAATCGTTTACCAGACTCGCTTCATGCGGGTTTTTTATTGTCCGCATCTTGTCTTTAAATTGGAATAGCCATTGTCAACAGCAACGACTTTCAACTCTTTAAGCACGGACATTGCGGCTTATCTGGAGCGCGGAACCACGTCCACACAAGACGTAGTTTTCCAAACACAATTGCCGCGTTTGATCAATCTTGCCGAACGCCGGATTGCTCGCGAACTCAAAGTCGAAGGGCTGCAAAACACCGTCACGTCTGTCATGCAGTCAGGTGTTGCAGTTTATCAGCGTCCGGATCGCTGGCGTAAAGATATTTCGATCAATTTCGGTTCTGGCACGAACAATAACGTTCGCTCGCCATTATTCGTGCGGTCTTACGAATATCTCCGCAATTATTTCCCCGATGATTCCGTAACGGGAACGCCGCGCTTTTATGCCGAATATGATCCTAAGCATTGGATTATCGCACCCACGCCAAGCAGTGCATATCCGTTTGAGGCGCTCTATTACGAGCTGCCTCGCTTGCTTGGTGCCGACAATCAAACCAACTGGCTGACCGATCTTGCACCGCAAGTCCTGCTTTATGCCTCGCTGATTGAATGCGCCATGTTCCTCAAATCGGACGGGGCAAAACAGCAATGGCAAGCGGAATACGACCGCGCCCTATCGGCAATCAACAACGAAGACATGAAGAAAATCCTAGATCGCTCTGTCACACAGCAGGATAAATAAGTATGGCGACGTTTACGCAAGTTTTCTCTGGAAACACTATTTTTCCGGCAGACCAGACATATACGTCTCAAAACCTGACGGCTAATCTTGTGCTGACTTGGCCGGTGGAAGTCGGTTCAACTTCTAACATTGCCACAACAATAATTAATGTCACACAATCGGGCGCTGGCTTTAAAATTGCGGTTCCGGCTGCAAATCTTGCATCAACCGGCAAAAGCATCCTGTTCAACAATACTGGGTCTTATTCATTCACCGTCACCGATACGTCCGGCAATACCATTATAGCGGTTAGTCCGGGGCAGGCTTGGCAGATTTATCTAACCGATAACAGCACTGCGAATGGCATCTGGTCTTATTTCCAGCAAGGCTCCGGCACATCGGTAGCGCAAGCTTCATCCTTGGTTGGCGCGGGCATTATCGCTTCTGGGCAGTCGCTTAACCAGTCAATGCCTGTCACTCAAATTAATTCGGCCTATACGCTTGGCGCGGCTGATAGAGCATCGGTTGTGGTTTGGACGGGTGGGTCTGGTACTGTAACCCTATCCTCTGCGGCAACGGTTGGCGCTAACTGGTTCGCCAATATCAAGAATGCGGGCGCTGGAACGCTTACCATCGCGCTAACTGGCAGCGATACGATTGACGGCGTGTCTACCATTACGTTGAGCGCGCAAGATTCGTTCATCGTTTTGTCAAATGGCACCACCTATTATACCATTGGCCGCACTCGGTTAAATAATCTTGCCTATACATTCTTGGCGATTGCTGTCAACGCAAGCGGGACACAAACGCTTTCATCGGCGCAATATTCAAACCAGATTTTACGCTTTTCCGGTTCTTTGACTGGCAATCTGACCGTTGTATTTCCAACCACAATCCAGCAGTGGGATATTGACAACCAGGTCATACTAAACGGGTTTACGTTGTCGCTTGCAACGGCGGCTGGTACGCCTATTTCGGTTTCGGCTGCGTCGCGTATTATCATCTTTGGTGATGGCACCAACGTTCTAAATGCTTCACCATCATCGGTTACATTCCCGATTTCGATTGCGCAGGGCGGCACTAATGCAACCACATCGGGCGGCGCGCTCACAAACTTAGGCGGCACATCTGTCGGTGTTTCTTTGTTCACAACGGCCAGCGCAGCGGCGGCACGGCTTTCGCTTCTGGTTGATCAAAGAACGGCGGTTGCTGATACCAATTACACCGGATTAGTCACTGACCGGCTTATTGCATATACGTCAATCACGGTTTCGCGCATTCTCACGCTTCCAGCGGCAAACGGGTTCAACCCCGGCGAAACCATCATTGTCGTCGATGAAAGCGGGGCAGTCTCGCCAACCATCACTTTGACGGTGGCGTGTGCGGGTGCAGATACCTTAAACGGCTTGGCAAACACCATCCTGACAATTCCTTATTCATATCTGACGCTGGAAAGCAACGGAACCAATAAATGGTTTGTCGTAAGCATTGTATCGTCAACAACTTCGACCTTTAGCGCTGGTACGTCTACTGGCGCGGCAAATGCTCAGATTGTGGCATTGCCGACGCCTACAGGGTTCGCTCTTACACGCGGAAACCAGCTTTCGTTTATTGCTGGCTTTACCAACACAAGCACCGCAACCTTGGCGGTCAATGGTTTGGCTGCAACCAATATTTTCGTGCCGGGTACTGCCGGGCCTACTGCATTAGTTGGCGGCGAAATTGCCATTGGCAATGTGGTGCAAGTGATTTATGACGGCACACGGTTTGAGCTTGTAAGCGCGCCGGGCGCAATTGCTGCAAATACGGTAGTTGCTGGTTCAATCGCGGCGGGTGCGGCAACGCTTGTTAAGCTGGATACAACGGGCGCGCTCAATACTGTTCTAACGGGGCAGGGCGCGGGTGTGGCTCCGGTTTGGGGAACAACGTCATCTCCTTCGCCAGTACGCCAGACGGCGCTGTCAGGGCCGCAAGCATCAGGTTCTCCGACATTCCTCCCCGCAACATCGGTAAGTCTGACCCTAACCAGTCAAAACATAGCAGTTGGCGCGCCGCTCATTATATCGGCAGCTAATGGCTTTGGTACATCCGGCAACGTTGATGTTATTGGCCAATCGACGGCTAACCTGACTTGGACGGCGGTAACGGCAGTCATCAACTATCACGGAGTCACGATTGCGGCGGGTGCGCTCACTGCCTTCACCACAACGCTGATTCCGATTGAACAATTCGGCGGCACAATCGCAGTGACAAGCGGCCAATACACATTTGACAAAGCCTTGATGAAAATGTTCCTCGGTAACGGCACAACTGCACCACAGGTCAATGCGGTTTTTGTTGGTGAAAGTGTTGCTGCTGCGACAACGATTACCAGTACAACAGCCTATCAATATCTTGGCTATTATGACAGCGGGTTTATTGCTACGCTGCCGGGGTTGGGTACTTTCACTTCAAAAAACTCTAACCTCGGGCACACAGATCAAATCGTTCGCGTTCAGGTTAAGAACTTAACGGCCGAGGGTGGGTTTGCTGTTGGCGATGTAAATGAAAATTTTGGAACAGCATCTTCTAATCCAAGCTATACGCCAATGCCTGTTACCTCAACTCGAAATACATCAGGCTTTGTAACGGGTAACGCCACTGCATTTTCTGGAACCAGCAAAATTAACGGCGCTTATTTTATTATGACAGCCGCTAACTGGGCTTATCGTGTCATAGCCCGCCGTGCATGGGGTGGCTCATAATGCCATCAATCCCTGTTCTCATTGCACCATTGCCGGGTGTTGGCCGCGATGGCTCAACGCTGAACAATACCAATTGCATTGATGCGCAATGGGTGCGCTGGCAGCGTGGCTTACCTCGTAAAATTAGAGGATATAAGCAAATCCAAGCCACGTCTGGGCAAGGGCGCGGCTCGCATATGTACACCAGAAATGGCTATGCGTATCTTGCGATTGGAAGTTCTGGCCTTGTTGAGCAAATAAATACTGACACTACGGGCAGCGTGTTTGCACCGGTTTTGCGCACGCCAAATGCGCTTGTGAATTCTGCCAATAATCTTTGGCAGTTTGACATGATTACCGACCCGACAACGCTCAATAATGATGCAATGTTAGTTGGACATGCGGGGCAGAATTTATCCTTTATCGATAGCAATGTTGAAAGCGCGATTTTCTGGGGCAAAGCTACATCCTCAACCGCCTTAACGCCGCTTGGTTTGCCGGTCTTAAATACCTCAATTCCGATTGCGACCATTACGGCTTCGACAAATACTAGCATAACGCTAACTGCCGTGTCTGATACAACGGCGCTTAGCTATGGCATGACCGTCTCCGGAACTGGTATTCCTATAAACACCTATGTCAAATCGTGGACGGTCAACACTATCACGATGAGCAATGCCGCAACCGCTACATCGGTAGGCATACCGGTTTCGGTAGTAACGGGCGGCGTATCTGGTGGCGTCTTGTGTATGCCCCCGTATATCGTGGCTTTTGGCTCAAATGGTCTTGTCTATTGGAATGCTCCGGCCAACTCAACCAGCGCATCGGGTGCGGATTTCTGGCAAGCGATTAATTCCGGGCAAGCCTATGTTTCTGATCAAAAGATCGTCAAGGGCATGTTGGTTCGGGGTGGTGCTGGGACAAGCCCTTCCGCGCTTTTGTGGACGTTAAATTCACTGATTTTAATGCAGTATAATTCCTCGACCACATGGCAATTTAACACGCTGACAGATGCTTCAACCATTATGTCATCTAACGCGATTTGCGAATATAATGGCATGTATTTTTGGCTCGGAACTGATCGGTTCTTTGTCTATAATGGTACGGTTCGCGAACTGCCGAATGTATCAAACACCAACTGGCTTTTTGACAATATCAATCTTGCTCAGAGGCAAAAGGTTTTTGCGTTCAAAAATACGCGTTGGGGTGAGATTTGGTGGTGCTATCCGCGCGGCTCCGCAACCGAATGCAGCCATGCGGTAATTTATAACGTGCGTGAGAATTGTTGGTATGACACGGCTTTACCATCAACATTTAGAACATGCTCAACCAATACCGGAGTTTATCCCTATCCGGTAATGTGCGACGCAACAGTAAATGGCAGCACCTATCCGGTGTGGCAGCACGAAAGCGGGCTTGATGCGGTAAGTTCATCCGGTATCGGGCCGATTGATGCGTGGTTTGAAACCAATTCCATGTCAAGTTTGCTGGCTCAAAAGCCGAACAGCCATCATCTCGCAATTAGCGCTATCGAACCGGATTTTATTCAATCTGGCGATATGACCCTGAAAATAACCGGAAACGCCAATGCGCGGGCAAATATCATTTTCAGCGAGACGGTTACAATCAAAGACCCCCTAACCATTACCGATCCGAAAGACCAAATGGTCTATCTTAAAACCAAGCGCAGACAAATGCGGTTTCGGTTTGAATCTAACGTGCTTGGTGGCGATTTCCAGATGGGCAATTGCTATGCCCACATTGAAGCCGACAGTGAAGAAACCGTTTTAGGATAACGCAATGATTGTGCCGTTTTTGTCTGATTTCGAGACATGGGCACAAGACGCAATCAAGCCATTGTCTTTGTTTGGCTTTATCAATCAACAGCCGCGAAACGACAACTGGCAACAATGGGTTATCGAACTGATAGCCCTGCCGGAATTAGCCAAATACAGCCCGCCATATCCCGAATCCTACACATCTTGGATTGACTGGGTTCATGACTTTAACTCCATCGTGGAATATTAAAATGATCCCTGAAAATGACCGCCACATGCCAGTTATAATCCACGGACGCAACAGCACTGCCTATGCCAAGGGCGGTCTTGCCGATGCGGGTAAAGACGTTGCCAATTCAGGGCGCGGTGGCGATACCATGGCGGTGCACGTCAACAAAAATGAATTCGACGAAATGCGTAAGCGCTGGGGTGATCCAACGATCAACCCGAAAACCGGATTGCCAGAATTTACGCCATTTTACAGGCAGTCATGGTTTGCGCCTGTCGCATCGGCTGTTGGAAGCTTGACTGGCCTAGGTGGATACCTTGGAGACGCAATCGGCGGCGCTACGGGGCTTGTAGACGCTGGTTCAACCGCTGCGAACGCGCTTGGTAGCGGTTTGCTGGGGGCTGGCATTGGTGGGCTTAGCAATGGCGTTTCCGGCGCATTGATGGGCGGGCTAACTGGAGCGGCAACACCATACGTTGCAAATGCGCTTGGGTTTGGCGGCACTGGATATGCCGATCATAGCGGCTCTGCTGTAGCGGGGCTTTTAGGCGGTTCTAGCGGTGGATCCGATGGGGCAGCAAGCGTGGCGTCTAGTTCCGGTGCTTCTGGGTCTGGTGGCTTAGGGGGCCTTCTATCCGGTGGAATGAACCCGAAAAATCTGGCGGCTATCGGCTCGCTATTATCACTATTCGCTAATCACAATGGTAATTCTGCACAACGGGCTGCGGCTGGGCAAAACGCACAAGCGCAGGCAAACTTTAACCAGCATTTGCCCACGGTGGTTTTTAATCGCCAGCAAACACCTATGACGCAATCGCAATATCTCAATTATGGCTATAACCCCGGCGTTCAGCAAATCCAGAATAACGAACTGCCAACAATGCAATCCTTAGCGCGCGGCGGTAAAATTCGCCCGAATGCAGCACCCATGCCGCAACAATCGCAAAACCCGCTTGATGGCCGCGCCGATGTGGTTCCTGCCAAACTTTCGCACGGCGAATACATCATGGACGCAGGGACAGTTTCCGCGCTTGGCAATGGCTCTACCGATGCCGGGGCGCAAGCGCTTGATCAAATGCGCCAAAACATTCGCCAGCATATTGGCCCGTCATTGGCAAAGGGCAATTTCCCGCCCGATGCCAAATCGCCTTTGCAATATCTTGCACAAAATAACCGTTAAGGGGTTTTAAAATGAGCGTAACTGATTTCCTTTTTAACGGTTCACCGCCGCCCGCAACCACTAGCTATGGCACAACTACGTCTGGATTGCCAGTTTGGTATACAGACTACTTGCAAGCTGAAATGTCTAAGTCAAATGCGCTAGCTTCTGAACCGTATCAGGTCTATGGCGGCCCGCGCATTGCCGGGGCAACACCCGATCAAACCGGAGCCTATGCGCAGACACGCACAAATAACGGATCATGGACGGGGGGCATGAACGCGGCTAACGGCAACGAGGCCGGTGCTGCTGCAATGAACCCATACGCTGCGGCAAATGGAAATCTCACATCTGCCTCACAATCCGGTGCGAATGGGATGGCGGGTTACATGAACCCCTATACGCAGGACGTAAATAACAACCTTGCCAAACAAGCGGGTCTGAACCTCAGTCAGAATATCCTTCCGGCCATTGGTTCAGCTTACACGCAATCGGGGCAATTCGGTTCTTCGCGTATGCAGGACTCTACCGGTCAAGCTATGCAAAATACGCAGCAGCAGTTGCTAGGCCAGCAAAGCCAAAATCTCAATAGCGAGTTCAACAACGCGGCAACATTCTCGCAGAATGATCTATCTCGGCAGGCTCAAATTGGACAGGTTCAGGGCAATCTCACTGCAACAGGTCAGCAGAACCTTGCCAATATTGGCACTAACCAAGCGGCTATGGCGGGCCAGAGACAGAACTATGGCTTGAAAGACGCCGCCTCGCTTGATGCCATCGGGCAAGAACAACAGGGCTTAACCCAGCAGAACCTCAACACCGCTTATGGCGATTTCCAAAATCAGGTTCAATATCCTTGGCAGCAATTGTCAAACATGAACTCGATCTTGAAAGGCGTTCAGGTTCCAACGTCGAATAGTACGTCTCAAACTGGGATTAACTCCTACGCCTATCCGCAATCGCAAACGGGGTTAAATTCTCTTGTAAGCGGTCTTTCCCTTCTTAACGGTTTGAAATAGGTATCAAATGGCTGATTCAGGCTTAGGCGCGCTTAGCGATTTCATTACCGGGCTGGCTGGAAAGATTCCAGGCCAGTATGATGCCATGTCCAGTGGCATTTCCAATGCCGTGGCGGGATCGCGTCAAGCCGATGATCAATTTATTGGAAAGCTGAATGATCTGCAAACGCAGGGGAATCAGTCGCCGGGATTGGCCTTTGCTTCTGGAGTAATGGGCAACGGTTGGCTTACCAAGGGCATGGGAGAGGGCTTAGCCAATTATAACACTGCCCTTACGCAGCAGCGCGCCGAACAGCTTGATCGCGCTGGCAAAATCCAAGCTTTGCAGATCGCCAAGGCTAATCTTGACCGCGCGGCGGCTGGCGAGCAGATTGCCAATACCAAAGATGCTTTGTCTATGCCGAACACTATGGTTGGCGGTATGCAGGGCGTAGGCAATTTGAACTGGCTTACCGGTGTTTCGGGAAGCGGTTTGCCCCAGACTAAAATGCAGTCTGCGGCCCCTCCTGTTTTGGGTGCAACCAATAACTTAGGTTCGGTCGCATCCGGGGCTCCATTTAACGGTCAGCATGTACCACTTGACCAGTTGATGAGTAGTGCCGCCTCTGATGGTTCTAATGCGTCACAGCCGACTGGACAACAGTCGCCAAGTCAAGACTTGTCCAATCCTGTCCAGCCAAGTCCAACGGCAAATGCGCCTATTTCTATGACGGATCCGCAAAATCCAATGCCCGCGCAGGTATCTGGACAAATGCCGCCACAGTCAGCCGTACCGATTGGTCAAGGCCAGCAAGGATCTGCTCAACAGGGGCAGCAAGGCCAATCTGCGAACTTTGATCCCAACATGATGTTCGCCCGCGATGTGGCTATGCTCAAAGCCTATCAGGCCAATCCTCAGACATTCCAGCAATCGCCAATGGCTATGCAGATGCTTGAAGCAGCTTATAAGCGTTATATGGACAGCCCGGCATTTAAGGGTTCGGTCAAGGGAGCTGAAGGCGGTGCGGATGCATCGGCGCGCTTGCCGTTCAATATGATTGAAAATGAGGCCAAGAACGCTAGCGCGGCGAATTATGATCTTGTGACAACACAGAACCCGCAAACGGGGCAAATAGAATTGCGGCCTAAATCGGCGGTACTTGGACAAGTCAACAGTCCGCCGCCTCGCAATGCCGCACCTATTAGCTTCGGGCAGGCGTCCGACGATAGTGGGTCATCGTCTCAGCCCGCGCCGCAACAGCATGCATCAAATGCCGTCCTTGCGCCTGACCCAAATTCAGGGAAGCGCTTTGAATTGCAGGCAAAACCATGGCAGGAATCATTTACAGACGCTGCATTGGGTCGCCAGTCTCTTGCGCAAGCTCAACAGATGATGGACGTGATGTTTGACGCCAACGGTAAGCCAACCATAAACACCGGGCCTAGCGGGCCATTTATCAACGATGCGGCAGCGTATATGAAACAAGCTGGATTTAGCGAATCATTCTTAGATAGTTGGTTGCATACTAATCCGGACAATGCACAAGCGCTGGAAAAGCTTAAAACCGCCATGGGTACGGAAATTGCTAAGCAAACCATTGGCCCCGGCTCACAATTGCGCGTGACAGAATTCAACCAATTCTTGAAAACTACGCCGGGTGAGGAATTGCTGCCAAATGCGTTCAAATGGATTGTGCAGAATTCTATTATTCCAAAAGCACAACAGCAAATCGGGCGCAACGATGCGGTCAAGGATCTTGATCCAGCTAAAGATAATATTATGAAAGCGCTAAACGAATATGACGCGGCGCACCCCGTTTATACTCCACGCAATCAACAATCATCCACGTCTCAAGAGCAAGGCCAACCGCAAGCAAGCGTTAATAAAACAACAACAACGCCTGCTGCTGTCATTGCGCCCAAATATGAGGAAAACCAGACGGCTACCGGCCCTAAAGGCGAAAAAGTGATCTTCAAATCTGGCAAATGGGTTACTAACCAATGAGCGAACTTCCTAAAGGATTTGTCTTAGATGCTCCGGCTCCTGCGGCGGCCTCGCCCGATAGCGGGGCATTGCCTGACGGGTTTGCGCTTGACCAATTGCCGGATGGCTTTGCGCTTGATGGTGCTTCTGGCACAACGCAAACGGCTGCAACGCCATGGTATCAGCGCGGGGATGATTTACCCGTAGCGTCATGGAATATGGACACATTAGACACGTCCGAAAACATGAAGAAGAAATTTGATGATCTGAAAAACATAGTGGGTGCTGGCACCGTTGGGGCTCTTGATGGCGCTTCAATGGGGCTTAACACACGCGCGGCGGCTTTGATAGACGCTGCGACAGGGCTAAATGGGCATTTTGGCGACTACTCCGCTGCACTCAAGCATTTTCAAGATTCGAACTTTGATTTAAAAGATGAAAACCCCTTTTCATATGGCATGGGCAATGCTGTCGGCTCTGTCGGGGCTGGCGTCCTTGCCGCGCCAAGCATAGCAGTTAAGAGCGCTCCGCTTTTGGTCAATGTGGCAAAGGGCATAGGGCTAGGTGGCGGATTAGGCTATACGCAGGGCGTGTTCAACTCTCCTGACTGGTCTAACGGTAAGCAAACCATGACAGATGGCCTTGATGGCGCACAAGTGGGCGCTGCCTTCGGCGCGGGCGTTCCGTTGTTGGCGCGTGGTATTGGCACAGCAGTGGGGTTTGCTCGCAATAAAATGAATGATGTTATGCCCGGCATTCCGCGTGCATCAGCAAATGCACTTGTTGATGCTGTTGGGGACTACGGTGGCATTAAGCCAGTTCAAGACACGTTGGATAAATTAGGCCCATTAGGGATGTTCGCAGACACAACACATCCGCTTGCAGGACTCGCCAAGGGTGTTGCATCTAAGCCGGAGGGTATGCCACTTGTGGACGCGCTTCGTGCTCGCGATTTGGGAACAAACGGACGTCTTCTTGCCGATGTTGACGCCTCAATTGGCGAAGCGCCGCTTTTGTCTAATATCAAGACTACAATTCAGGATAACCGAGATAATCTTAGCCCATATTACACTCAGGCGCTTAATGGGGCAAAGGCAGTTAATACGCAGCCGCTCGCAGATTCGCTTGATTCATCTATCGCTGATGTGCGCGGCCCTGCCGCTAAAGCGATTAAAGAAGTGCGCGGATTTCTTAATATTCCCGGCACAGACCAACTTGATCCAAATCCAAGGGCATTATTAGCTACCAGAAACGCCATTGATGGCCTTATGACAAATGAGACCAATCCACAAGTCATTCGCCATCTATCACAGTCACGTGTTGCCGTTGATAATGAACTTACTAACGCCGTTCCCGGCATCAAAGACGTGGACGCAATGGGGCAGGAATTGCACCGTCAAGATTCTGCCCTAGGCGATGGCAGTATGGTTCTTGATGGTGGCAAAACTGCGATTGATCCAAGGGATTTCTCGCAAACACTTGCTGATGGAGTTCAACCAGCAGGAACCTTAGTAGGTCCATCCGCCGTGCCTTTGCGGACACAACAATCAGTCCGCGCTGATATTAACCGCATGGTTGGAACCAAGGCCAATGACCTCGTAGCGCTTCGCAATATGACGCAAGGCGAGGGCGGCTGGAATAAGCAGAAAATGTATGACCTATATGGTCAAGAACCGGCAGATGGCGTGTTTGACTCCATAGATCGGAATTCACATTTCAGAGCAACAAACAATGATATTTTGGGCGGGTCGCAAACGGCACAAAGGCTTGAAGCGGCAAAGTCAATGGATGACCAGCTTGCACCAACGACTGACGATCTTATCAAGCCAAACTCAACTCTGTTCGGTATGGGTTTAACAGCGGCTAAGCAATATATGATTGATCCGATTTGGCATAAATTTATGACGCCGGATAATGTTGGAACGCGGTCTGCCCTAGCTAATGTTTTGTCGTCTCAAGGTGCGGTTCGTGATGCTCATGTGTCAGCATTAGTTGATGCTCTAAATCGTCGTGCTCTAAATCGTCCGGTTGCACAACAATTTGGCAACCAATCGGCGTTGGTTTCCGCTTTAGCCGCCAAAAGCCTGCTCGATAATCGACAACAAACGCCACCAGAACCATCACAGCCATAACGGCAAGAAAGATAAAATCGCTTTGGGGATGCGGGTAGTTCCTTTGTCCCCAACGCACAACGTCTGCGATTAATGTGGCTCCGACAAGCGTTAAGCCAGTGCATACAAAAAACTTGATCATGGGCTGGCCTTAAATGCCGTCAAACTTTGGCATGTTTGTAAATTTTAACTTTTCGAGAATTCTCACATAACGGACATGCATTGCCGTTTGCGCTTTATAAAAAGCCATTTTTTTAGAAGATGTGTTGACATATTTTGGATATTTAACAGTTATTATGTCATCAATGGCATTTAAGCATTCTTCGAATACCATCTCACGGTGTTTGATTAGAATGTTTTTGAGTGTTCGTTTTGCCTTTTCGGGTGTGACAAGAGCTAAGCCTTCAATATTATCTTGCCCAACATCAACTTCAGTGCGCTTGCCTAGTTCGGAATACAGGTCAAACGCTAGGCTGTTAAACTCTTCGTAAGTCATGTTTTTTGGATCCTCTGTTCTGAGTGAGAATGGTCTAGCCTATAGATAATTTTGGCCGTGGACACTGGCAGGACACAGTGCTTTAAAGATGCCAATTTTTACTTCATATCCAGCCCCATGAGAGCCATCTAATATTTCATGAGTGGATCTCTCTCTTATGTTCCATTTTGGATAGTCTAAACCCTTCAATGTTTCAAAAGTCTCACCTGCTTTAGGGATATATGCGCCTTCAAAACGATAATGCCGTCTTTCAAAATCCATAAAATCTCCGGTTTTACAATTTGCATAAACATAATCTGGAAAAGGGCGCTCCATCATATACTTTACGCATGTCGGCGGTGCGGGTTTTGGACTGGAATTGCAATATTCCGTCGCATCTTCTTCTGTAATGGTCACGACAATCATGGCTTCGGATGTATTCAGCCCGCTTGCTATTTTTATGGTTGCTAATTCACCAGCCCATTTTCCATAATAAATCTTTTCGCCTGCTGATGCTGAAAACATGGACAGAAATAAAACTGAAAAAGCAATGATAAAGCGCATGATCGATCCTTAACAATCGTTCGTAAATGCTTTGGCT
>ENA-OFCD01001307-OFCD01001307.1-metagenomes-genome-assembly--contig:-NODE-1307-length-12904-cov-3.815239_pt1 | contig 12904 bp, 10 predicted proteins | sample MGYA00153392_OFCD01 | MGnify analysis MGYA00153392 | reverse complement strand
GATCCAGCTCGGCGTAACCACGCAGGCTGCTGAAAATTACCTCCGCCGCGAAGGGTGGCAGCGAGACGCCGCAGCTCTATCGCGCGCGAACGTTCTTGCGGCAGACGATCAACCTCGGAGGCGCGAACAAGGAGCTGGACTCCAACCCGATGCAGCTCGCCGCGAAGGTGAAGACCCGCAGGCTCGTGCTGACGGGTGGCAGCTTCACCATCTTGGACGTGTTCGACCACAACTCGATCACGTGGGACCCACGACAGACCTTCTTGAACATGGCGTTCATGACGCACTCGTCCTGGGACTTTCCCTCGGACGCGCGCGGCTACTCGTGGGGCGCTACTGCAGAGCTCTATTGGGACGACTGGGCCATTCGTGTGGGTCGAATCACGCCTCCGCAGAACCCCAATCAGCTCCCCACAGATTTTCGCATTTGGAAATACTACGGAGATCAAATCGAGATAGAGCACGACCATACTTTGTTCAAACGAGACGGCGCTATTCGCCTGTTGATGTTTCGCAATCTCGTGAACACGGGCCGCTTCGACGAGGCCATGGCCGCCTTCAACTCGGACCCGAACAAGAACGCGGGCAACTGCCCAGGCTTCTCCTACAACTCGGGCAACTTCCACGCGCCAGACCTGTGCTGGGTGCGCAGGCCGAACAGCAAGTTCGGGATCGGCATCAACTTAGAGCAGCACATCACGAAGGATGCCGGCGTGTTTCTGCGGGCGATGTGGGCCGACGGACGAGCCGAAGTGGACGCATACAATCCCGCAGACCGCTCGCTGTCGTTCGGCGTCGCGGGGCAGGGCGCGGCGTGGCGTAGGCCGCTCGACGTCGCCGGCATCGGCTTCGGCATGAGCTGGATCTCCGAGGTGCACGCCAAGTACTTGGCAATGGGCGGCGTCGACGGCTTCGTCGGAGACGGCGCGCTTCATCAAGGCGTGGAGAGCGTGCTGGACGTATTTTACAGCTTCAACATGCTGAAGGCGGTTTGGCTGACTGCCGACTATCAGTTCTTGCAGAATCCCGGTTTCAACACGGACCGCGGGCCCGTGCACATCCTCGGCGGGAGGGTGCATGCGGAGTTTTGAGCGCAGCGTCTTCGTCGCGGCGGTCATCGCGTGCTGGTCCACGTGCTGGTCCACGGGCGCGAGCGCGCAGCAGAAGGTCCAGGGCTACAACGCCGATCGCTTGACGCTGTCCGCGCCGGGCGCGGGTTGGTTCGTGATGGACTCGCTCGACACTCGCGACGGGCTCGGCGGCGTGATGGCGCTCACCACCGGCTACGCCCACGCGCCGCTCGTCGTCCGCGCCACGGACGGATCGCAGCGCCTGCCCGTGGTGGACGATCAGGCGATTGCCAACTTCGCCTTCGCCGGAACCTACCGTCGCTTTCGTCTCTACTTGGATATCCGAATGCCGCTCGTGACGAGCGGGCAAGGCGGGACGATCGGTGGCACTAAAATCGTTGCGCCGAACGTGACGGTCCCCGGCAACCCAGACTCGCTCGGAGACGCACGCATAGGTTTCGACGCAAGAATCCTTGGCAATCCGAGGGACGCATTCCGAATCGGCGCGGGCGCGCAGCTCTTCATCCCCAATGGCTTGCGCTCGGATTACCTCACCGACGGCACCTACCGAGCGATGTTCCGGGCGCTGTTCGCCGGAGACGTGAGCTGCCTCACGTACGCGGGTCACCTCGGCGTGCACGTTAGGCCCCTCGACGACCCGTCGGCGCCGTGGACGCCTCACGGCAGCGAGTTCATCTTCGGTGTGGCCGCGGGGCCGCGTGTCCTCGTGGGGTCTGGCCTTCATCACGCACTCGTCGTCGGTCCCGAGATCTATGGGGCGACTGCGGTCTCTTCGTTCTTCAGCGGACCCTCCACCGCGCTCGAGGCGCTGGTCTCGACGCGCTTGGAGGGTGTCGGCGAAGGCCCGCAGCTACGTCTCAAGGTGGGCGCCGGCGCGGGCATCAATCCTTACTTCGGCGAGCCCGAGTGGCGCGTGGTCTTCGGTGTCGAAGTGTTCGATCAGAGCGCTAGCCGCTAGCGCCTAATTCGTCGCGGTTACGTCCAGCGCTCCGGCGGGGACGACGCAGGCGCTGTCGTCGCATCGGTACTCTGGATAGGCAAATAGCGATTCGTGTCCCGCCGCATCCACGGCCGCGACCGAGACGAAATAGGGCACGCCAGGGTCGATGCCGAGCTCACTCGCGCTCGGGCTCGCAGTCGTCGTGCGCGCGGGGACTCTCATGCGATAGAAATTCTCGGTGACGGGTCGAGCCGCCAATACGTAGTGATCGACCTTGCCGCTCGCGGGCGTCACCCAAGTAAAAACTGGCGAGGCTGCGCTCCCCGAGCCCCCGAACGAAGCCGGCGCAGACGGAGCTCTCGCCAAGCTCGCGCCGACGGCGATGACGAGCCGCGCGATGTTCGCCGTGTAATCGGGAGTCACGTAGTTGAATAAGTCGTCCGGGCTGTGTTGGTGCGCGAGCGTCTCGACGGGCTCGATAAAGCGCACACCCGGGTAGCCCTGCGCAATGAAGGGCTCGTGGTCGCCGCCGCGGCCGGGGCGATCCTCGCGCAGCTTGGGGAGCATGGTCATCGCCGGGACGTACGCGCCGCCCCACGTGCCGACGAATCGCATGAGGCCGCGCGAGGGAGAGGTGTTGTCCGTAGTGCCGTCCCCCGCAAGAAGCTCACGAGGTGTCCCCGGCGAGTAGAGGCGGAACTGCTTTTGAGCCGTCGCGTCGTTCGACGTGGAGTCGCCGCCGACGATGTCGCAGTTGAGCATCGCTTCCACAGCCGCCCCGGGAAACAAGGTGCCGATGGCCTTCGCGAGCGCGGCCGATCCCACGAGCCCCTGCTCCTCACCGGCGAACGCGACGAAGAGCAGCGACGCGTCGAACGTCTGTCCCACCATCGCGTTGGCCGCCTCGAGCACGACGGCCGTCTGCGAGCCGGAGTCGTTGGCGCCGGGCGCAGCGGAGGTCCCGTCGGACACACTGACGGGGCGAGAGTCGTAGTGACCGCCGATGACGACGAGTCGATTCGGATGCGTCGCGCTCGGCCAATAGGCGATCACGTCATGTCGCTTCGCGGTCGTCGCGCAGCCGGTCTGGTCGTACGCGAAGAGCTGCACCTGCGCGCCAGGGAGAGCGGTCAGCCGCGTTTGGATCCAGTCACGTGCGGCGCCGATCCCTTGCGTGGTGAGGCTGGCGTCGGAGCAGGAGCTCCTCGTTCCGAAGGCGACCAGCGTCTTGATGTTCGTGGCGATGCGCGCGCTGTCCGTAGAAGAGAGCATCGAAGTGATGCTCGGATCGAGCGTCAAGGCATGCGCGGCGGCGTCCTTGACGGGCGCGCCGTCGGCGACCGGAGCAACCACTGCTGGCGAGCTCGTGTCTTTGCACGACATCACGACCAACATGACGAAGCACGCCCCTAAAGCTCTTGCCATGGCGACGAGCGTAGCTGCGCGAGCCACCACTGGAAATGCCTCGTGCGAAACTCAGGCCCATGCACTGCACGTGCGATTGAAGTGAGGTAGCGTCGCCGCGGTCGATGGTCGCTCGTCGTTCTCCCCATCCCGTCGTTTGGACGATCCTCTACGTGCCGTTCGGTGCGCTAGGTGGCTTCGTCAGCATCGCGCTCACGTTCTTGGCAACCGAACATGGCCTCTCGATCACCGAGGGCTCGTTGTTCAATGGCGCACAGTTCCTCATGTCGTGGCTCAAATGGATTTGGGCGCCCGCCGTCGACGTGACGCTCACGCCGAAGCGTTGGTACATGCTCGCCACGTCAGGCTCTGCTCTCGGAGTGCTCGGGATGGCGGCGACGCCCATGTCTCCGAGCACGCTGCCGATCCTGATCGGTATGGTCATCGCCGCGAGCTTCATCAACTCGATCGTGGGGATGTCGGTCGAGGCGATGATCGCGAGCGTGACCACGGACGACGAGGCGGGTCGAACCGGTGCGTGGTTTCAGGCCGGAAATTTGGGCGGATCGGCGCTTGGTGGCGGTCTCGCGCTCTACCTGATGAAGGCGCTGCCTGCGCCGTGGATGTGTGGCGTGATCATCGGCGGCATCTTCGTAGCGTGCAGCGCCGCGCTGCAGTTCGTCCCGCTCGTAGAGGCTCATGCGCGCACGCTACGTCCGGTCGCCGCCATCAAGGCGGTAGGCACGGCGCTCGTGTCGATGGTCAAGACCAAAGGCGGCCTTCTGTCTGCGGTGCTCTGCCTGTTGCCGATCGGCACGGGCGCCGCGCAAGGAGTGATGACGCAATCGAAGGTCGCCGCACACTGGGGCGCGGGCGACACCGAGGTCGAGCTCGTCCAGGGACTCTTCGCCGGCATCGTGGTGACCATCGGCTGCTTCGCGGGCGGCTGGGTCGCCAAGCGCTTCACTCCGCGAGCCGCCTACTTGATCGCCGGCATCGGCGCAGGCGTCGTCGCCGTGATCATGGCCTTCGGTCCGAAGACCGTGCCGATGTACGTCGCGTTCAATTTGATCTACGCATTCTCAGTCGGGGCGACCTATCCGCCGTTCACCGCGTTCGTGCTCAACGCGATCGGCATCGGCGCGAGCGCAGCGGCGACCAAGTACAACGTGCTCGCGTCACTCGCGAACTTCCCCATCTGGTGGATGGGGCTGTTGCTAGGACGAATCGCCGATCGCAGCGGCGTCGCGACGATGCTGCTCACCGAGGCCGCGCTCGGCGTCTGCGCGGTCGCCGCGTTCGCGGCCACGCAGCGCTGGGTCTCTCGAACGAGGCTCCCCGATCGCGATCCCGCCGCCGATGGACGGTGACGGTCCGGGGTGATACTTTTCTAAAAAGCGCAATGCAGTTTCCCACCCGACGCGCACGCACCTTCCTTCAGTGGCTAGCGGTCACCACCGCAGTCTTCGCGTCGGGGTGTGCCGCTATCACGGGGCTGGATCAGTTCGCGAAAGGCACTGACGACGCGTCGATCGCGGACGCCACCTTCGCAGACCAGAACGCCGACGCCCGCAACGACACCACGGTCGACTCCACGCTGCAGGACACTAGCCAGGTGGACAGCGACACGCTGGACGCCGGCGCGGACGCCCCCGATACGAGCGACGCTGGGTGCGGTCCCACCAACACGATCGACAACTGCTCGATGTGCGGCTCCAAGTGCGGCAGCACCAATGTCGCCGACGCGTCGTGCACGGGAACGAGCTGCCAATACGCTTGCAAGACGGGCTACTCGAACTGCGACGCGGCACCGCCCGATCTCGGCGGGTGCGAGTGCCCGACGCCCGTGTGCTGCGGTGCGGCCTGCGCGACCGACCATACCAATGGCGTCGGTCAGTCCTTCTACGACTGCGTGGCCAAGGTGACGTACGACCAACCGCAAGGTCTCAAGGCCTGCACGGCCTACACGGGCAACCAGTTCGCGTGCACCCTGGCGAACTGCAGCAACGACGCCGGCGACATGCTCGTGTGCGGCACCATCAACAACAGCTGCGTGTGCTGGGACTACATGGGCGCGAGCGTGGGCCATGTCTACAAGTCGGGCTCGGCGAGCTGCTTCTGTCCAAGCGCCAACGACCCGACGTGGAACTGAAATGGAAGCGCGGGTCTCACCGAGTCAGCCGCCGAGCTCACCGCTCACTCCCGGCTACTTCCTGGACCGCTACGAGCTGCTGTGTCCGCTCGCGGATGGCGGTATGGCCTCGGTGTGGGTCGCGCGGCTGCGCGGCAAGCACGGCTTCGAGAAGCTGCTCGCGATCAAGACCATCCTGCCGCAGTTCGCGAGCGACGAGCGCTTCCAGGAGATGTTCCTCGACGAGGCGCGCATCGCGTCGCGCATCGAGCACCCCAACGTCGCGCAGATCGTCGACCTCGGCGAGCAGCACGACATCACCTACTTGGTCATGGAGTGGGTAGACGGAGACTCGCTCTCGCGGCTCTACCGATCACTGAAGAAGAAGGGCGTTGAGTTCCCCGCAAACGTGCTGCTGCGCGTCGTCGCGGACGTCTGCGGCGGTTTGCACGCGGCACACGAGCTGAGGGACGACAAAGGTGTGCTGCTCGGCGTCGTGCATAGAGACGTCTCTCCGCAGAACATCCTCGCGAGCACGCGCGGCGTCGCCAAGCTGATCGACTTTGGCATCGCGAAGGCGCGCGATCGACTCGGAGGCGAGACCAACTCCGGGTTGATGAAGGGGAAGATTCACTACATGGCGCCCGAGCAAGCGCTCGGCTCCGCGGTGGATCGCCGCGCGGACGTCTTCGCGATCGGCGCGATCCTCTACCACTACCTCACGGGCGCTCCGCCGTTCGACGGCCCGAACCAGCTCGCGGTCTTGAATCGTCTGAGCTCCAAGCAGCCGCCGATGCCGCTGCCCAACACCGTTCATCCGGCCGTGACGGCGATCATCAAGCGCTGCCTCGCGTACTCGCCAGATCAGCGCTTTGCGACGTCCGAAGAGGTACAGGCTGCCCTCGAGTTGGCGATGGTCGAGGCCCGGCTGACGTGCACGCAGGCGCAGGTCGCCGAGTTCGTCGCAGAGCACGGAGCGACTCGCACGGCCTCGCGCAAGGAGGCGATCGATCTAGCGCTGAGCGCGGCAGCAGAGCGCGCGCGCATGCGAGGCGTGCTGCGGCCGAACCCCGAGGTGTCCGCGACAGGCGTCCTAGCGAGCTCGACGGACTTTCAAAAAACAGGACCCTTCGCGAACGAGCAACCCCCATCGCAGGTGGCACCCTCCGCGTCGTACGCGACGCTCGGCTCGGCGACGCTCGAGGCTCCGCTCGTGGCGCAACCACCGGCGCCCTCGAGCAAACGAACGCTCGTCTTGATCGCGGCGGCGAGCCTCCTCATCGTCGCAGTAGTCGTGCTTTTGTTGGTGGTGACTCACCACAGCGCGCCGACCACCGTTGCCGCCGCCGTCAGCAAGCCCACGAGCGCGAGCCCGCCGACCAAGGCCAACGCGCAGCCTCTACCGACGACGAGCACCGATGACATTCCGGTGCTCGAGGCAGACTCGCTCCCGCTCGCGGCGAGCACGGTCACCGCCGTCAAGCCTCAGCCAAGCGCGCCGGCGTCCACGCCAGTCATGACGACCACGGCAACGCCCACGGCCAGCGCGAAGAGGAGAGGCAGCTATGGGTTCTAGATCCGGTGTCGCGCTGTTGATTGTATCATGCATGGGTCTCACGGCGCCTGCGCTGGCCCAGTCCGCCGCAGACAAAGAGACCGCGCGCTCGCTGATGGACCAGGGTCTCGAGCTGCGCGAGAAGAAGGACTACAAGGCCGCGCTCGCGCGCTTGGAGGCGGCCGACCAGATCATGCACGTGCCGACGACGGCGCTCGAGGTCGCGCGCACGCAAGAGGCGTTGGGGCTCCTCGTCGAGTGTCGCGACACGCTCGCGCGCATCGTGTCGTCGATCCCATCGCCGCGAGAGCCGCAACAGTTCAAGGATGCACGCAAGGCGGCGCAGACCCTCGACGACTCGCTCGAGGCACGCGTGCCGGCGCTCACCGTGAGGGTAAGCGGCGCACCTGCAGGGACGACGCCGAGCCTCAGCATCGACAACGTCGCCGTGCCGTCGGCTGTGATCGGATTGCCGCGGCGGCTCAACGCAGGGCATCACGTGATGATCGCGACGACGAGCACCTCCGAAGGTCGCGAGGAGCTCGACATCAGCGAGGGCGAGAGGAAAGAGATCACGATCACGCTCGCGCCGGTCGCGCACGCGACGCCTGTGACTCCCGAACCGGTCACAGCGCCGCAACCCGTCACGCCCGTTGCGCCGGTGGAGGGTCACCGCTCCTATCTCGTGCCCGCGATCGCGTTCACCGTAGGAGGCGCCGGCTTGGTCATGGGAGGCGTGACCGGCTTGCTCCTGCTCTCGAAGCAATCGGACCTCACGGCCAGCTGTCCCAACCGCGTCTGCGGTCCGTCGAAGTATGGCGAGCTCGATTCCGCAAACTTGTTCGCGACGCTCTCCACCGTCGGCTTCATCGTCGGCGGCGTCGGTGTGGCTGTCGGCGTCGTCGCACTCTTGATCGGCAAGCCCGCATCGCCGGAGCCCGCGCCCGCTGCGGCGCACGTCGTCCCGTGGATCGGTCCGAGCGGCGCAGGTCTCAGCGGCAGCTTCTGATGGTCGCCAAACCGACGCGCGCCAAGATCGCTGATCTCGAAGCACTCCCCGCGCATCACGTCGGCGAGCTCATTTTTGGCGTGCTTCATTCGCATCCAAGACCGGCGATCCCACACGCGCACGTCGCAACTGCGCTGGGCGGCGAAATCTTCGGACCGTTCCATCGCGGGCGCGGCGGGCCAGGCGGATGGATCATCTTGGACGAGCCAGAGATTCATCTCGGTCCCGAGCCAGACGTCGTGGTGCCTGATCTCGCGGGGTGGCGACGTGCGCGGATGGCTCATGCACCCGATGCCGCGTACGTCTCCGTGGCTCCTGATTGGGTGTGCGAGGTGCTCTCGCCATCCACAGAGGCCATCGATCGCTCGGACAAAATGACGCTCTACGCGCGCGAATCTGTCGGTCACCTATGGCTCATCGACCCGACCAGCGAGACGCTAGAGGTCTTTCGATTGCACGGCGACGCGTGGCGCATGATCAACACCTGGAACGGCCGCATCACCGTACGCGCGGAGCCCTTCGACGCGTTCGAACTCGATCTCTCGGTCCTCTGGGATCGCTAACGAGCGCACAGCGAAGGTCGGATCAACAATCAGCTGCGAGGCTGCTTCAGCACCAGCATCGTGCGAGGCTCTACGGTGATGATCGACTGAGGCGCGTGTTGCCCGTCGGCAGGCACCTTCGCCGTGCGTGTGTCGACGAGGACCTCCCAGGGGCTGTCGTTGCTGCCTTTCGGGAGTTTGAACGAGATCGGGGCATCGTCGGAGTGCAAGACGAGCAGGAACGTGTCGTCCACGGTCCACGCGCCCGTCGTGTCGCGCTCTCCGACGCCGTCACCGCCGAGCAGCAACCCGACCGTGCGCCGGTCCGAATCGCTCCACGCGGCAGCGGTCATCTCCGTGCCGTCTTCTTGCACCCAGCTGATGTCCTTGAGTGAAGCCGCTCCGTGACGTTCGCCGCGAAAGTACGTACGGCGGCGGAAAACAGGGTGATCGCGGCGGATCCTCAGGACGGCGCTCGCGAACTCCAAGAGCTCACGCTCCGCGTCACCGAGCTCCCAATCCATCCACGAGATCGCGTTGTCTTGGCAGTACGCGTTGTTATTTCCGCGCTGCGATTTTCCGAGCTCGTCTCCCGCGGTGATCATCGGCACGCCCTGCGAGAGCAAGAGCGTCGCCAACAGCGAGCGCACGTGGCGAGCACGCGCTTGGGTGACGTCGGGGCTCTGCGCGTCGCCCTCGACGCCGTGGTTGTCGGAGATGTTGTCGTCGGTGCCGTCGCGGTCGTGCTCGCCGTTCGCGTCGTTGCGTTTCTTGGAGTAGCTGACGAGGTCGCGCATCGTGAAGCCGTCGTGCGCCGTGATGAAGTTGATGCTCGCGCTCGGATGACGCCCGTCGTCCTGATACAGGTCCGACGAGCCGGTGAGTCGGTAGCCGACCTCGCCAATCTGACCTGGATCACCGCGCCAGAAGCGGCGCATCGCGTCTCGGTACTTCCCGTTCCACTCTGTCCAGAGCACCGGGAAATTGCCGGCTTGGTAGCCGCCGTGTCCGAGATCCCAAGGCTCCGCGATCAGCTTGCAGCGCGAGAGCACAGGGTCTTGGTGGACGATGTCGAAGAACGTGCTCATGCGAAAGCTGCCCGGCATCGACTGCGGCGTCTGCTCCCACGCACCTAGAGACTTGTCGTGCTCTCGACCGAGCGCGGACGCGAGATCGAAGCGGAAGCCGTCCACGTGCATCTCGGTCACCCAATAGCGGAGGCTGTCCGTGACGAGCTTGAGCGTCTGCGGGTGGAGCAGGTTGAGCGTGTTGCCGCACCCGGTGACGTCCTCGTATTTGTCTAGCGACTCTTGGAGTCGATAGTAGGTTTGGTTGTCGAGCCCGCGCAGGCTGAGCGTCGGGCCGGTGTGGTCGCCCTCGCACGTGTGGTTGTAGACGACGTCGAGAATCACCTCGAAGCCCGCGGCATGCAGCGCGCGCACCATCTCCTTGAACTCGCGCACCTGCTGCCCGGGCTCGCGCGCAAAGCGCTGATCCGGCGCGAAGAAGCCTAGCGTGGAGTATCCCCAGTAGTTGGTGAGCCCCCTCCGCGCGACCTCTTGCTCGTCTGCGCACTCGTGAATCGGCAGCAGCTCGATCGACGTCACACCGAGCTTCTCCAAGTGACGGAGCAACGGCCGGTTGGTGAGGCCCGCGTAGGTGCCGCGCTCGTCTGCACGCAGGGAAGGGTGCAGGCGTGAGATGCCTTTGATGTGCGCCTCGTAAATGACCGTGTCGTTCCATGGAACGAGCGGCGGAGCGTCGCCGCGCCAGTCGAAGCTCCGGTCCGTGACGATCGAGTGCGGCACGCCGTGCGCGTCGTCGCGCGTGTCCATCGAGCCGTCGCGGACTTGAGCGAACACCGGAGCGCGGTAGTCGACCTTGCCGTCGATCGCGAGCGCGTAGGGATCGACGAGCAGCTTGTTCGGATTGAAGCGCAGCCCGCGCGCAGGATCCCAAGGGCCGTGCGCGCGAAAGCCGTAGCGCTGGCCCGCGCGGATGGCGGGCACCAACGCGTGCCAGACGAATGCGTTCCGCTCCTGCAAAAGGACGCGCGTCTCGGCGCCGCGCTCGTCGAAGAGGCAGAGCTCCATCTTCTCCGCGCGCTCGGAGTAGACCGCGAAGTTGCAGCCGGCGGCCGACAACGTCGCGCCGAGCGGGTAGGGCCTTCCAGGCGAAACGACCATGCGCCGCAGACTACAACGACAAAGAGAACGCTTGCACGCGATCGGTCGCCACGAACGCGACTCCGTGCGCGACCACGGGCGTCGAGTACTTTCCACCGACGTGGAGCAAGGTGCCGCTGTCCCAGAGCGGTTGCAGGGTAGACCCGTCCACCGCGTAGAGGACGGGGTGCGGCGCGTTGGGGTCCACGAGCGAGGCGAGCCGAGACGCGTTCTCGTCGAGCACCCAAATCACGGGGCCGTTCGGACCGTCGCTCGAGACGATCGGGGCTCCAGGGTTCTTGAACACGGTAGTCGGATCCGCCCCATCGATTGCCAAGTACGCTGCCGCGCCCGGCGGCGTGACGACTCGTAGACGAACAATTGACGGCGCAACCGATTGAGTCGAGTCCACCTTCGCCTTGGTCGCGCCCGTGACGACTAGGTACGAAGTGGAGCCCGATCGATAGAACGCCGGCGACGTCCGCATCTTGGCGTGGTCGAGGTTTCCGAAGTCGTCCGAGTACGGACCGAACACGTTGAGCGGACCGCGTGCGCCGAATTGCGGCTGCGGATCCGGCGGCAAGAGCGAGCGATCGGTCGTCGAATCCTTGCTGCACGGCTGTCGCGCGTCCAGCGTCGTGGCGAGGCGCGCGCGATCGACGAGGTACACGTTGCCCTGCTTGCTTCCGAACGCGACGAGCCTCGGCGTCTGCGTGCCGCTGAGATCGAAATCAGGCAGCACGATAGGAGAGTCGCCGCCGAGGTCGGAGTCCGACACGTCTAGGGCGCAGTAGTTGAACGGCGTGTACGTCCCGGAGAGCTCGAGCGGCGCTCGCCACGCCAAGAGTGATTCGCCCCACACGTGCGGAACGCCCGCGGAGTCGTTGGGGCTGTTGCCCGTCGTCGCGTAGAGAACTCCGTCCGAGTCGATCGACGGACCGCCCGCAGACCAAATGCCGCCGCTCGCCGTCGCCTCGGTCGTTCGCGCAGACGAGTGCGCCGCGATCACGTTCGCTGAACGTGTGCTGACCGCAACCATCCACCCGACGCCTCCGTCGAAGTACGCGCCGAACGGGACGTAGAGAGTGCCGCCGTCTTCGCTGAGCGCGAGCGCGCCTCGCTGTGAAAGCACGGTAGCGTCCTCGAAATGCGCGGGCCCGTTGCGGTTGACCAGGCGCGTGCTCGCGTCGTCAATCGTCACGGGCCATCGTGGCAGCGTTGTGCCCGTCGTCGCGTCGAGTGCGTGGACTTGCCAGCCCCGAGCGGCGTCGATGGCTGCGACATAGAGCGTCGGCGGCGACGCTCCGAGATCGAGGACCGGCGTGGACAGCACTCCGAGCGGCATGCCTCCGTCGAGCTTCGGGATCACGATGGGCGTGGAGAGCGCGGTGCTCCAGAGCACGGTGCCGGCCTTGACGAAGCCGCCGTTCGCGGTCGCGTCGAACGCGGAGATCGCATGCACGTAGCCGTTGCTGGTGGCGACGAACAAGACACTCATCCTCGCGCCGCACTCGAGGATGGGCACGTCGTCCGCGTAGAGCGGGGACGCGTACGCGTGCGGCGCATACGTCTGTCCGCCGATCGCGATCGAGTCGAGCTGCGGTGACTCCCACGCTTGCCGTAGACCGTGCGCGGCGATCGCGCTCGGCGTGAGGATCGTCTCGCGCGGGTCCCACGCGGTGCGACCGCGCTCCCCGCCGAACGTCGGCCAAGCGAGCCCGTGCGGCGGCTCCGCGGCGCGTGTTCCATCGGGGATGCACGCCGGGACCGGGCGTCGCGAGCTGGGCGTGGTCGTGCACGCAAGGAGAGCAGAGAGACCGATGATGAGGCGACGCACGGACCGAAGCTAACGCAGCGACCGCGCTTTGACGAGCGCGTCGAAACGCAAACTCACGCGATCACTACTTGCCAATCGTGCGCATGGCCATTTCGGGGTAGCGCAGGCCCGCCGCCGCGCCCTTCGGAGCGACCTCTTCGAGCTTCTGCAAGTCGAGCGCGGTGAGCGTGACGTTGAGCGAGCCCACGTTGTCTTCGAGGTATTTGCGCCGCTTCGTCCCCGGGATCGGG
>ENA-OFCD01001306-OFCD01001306.1-metagenomes-genome-assembly--contig:-NODE-1306-length-12905-cov-3.447860_pt1 | contig 12905 bp, 10 predicted proteins | sample MGYA00153392_OFCD01 | MGnify analysis MGYA00153392 | reverse complement strand
GGTAAGACCCGGGAGAGCGCGAGGTTGTAGAGCGCGGGCATCAGCTTGCGCTTCGTGAGGTCCCCGGACGCGCCGAAGATCACGATTGCGCAAGCGTCGCCCGTCCGGTCTGCGTCGATTCCAGTTCGGAGCGGGTTCATCACTTCAGGCCTTCTTCACCGCGTGTCCGCCGAACTCGTTGCGCAGCGCCGCGAGCACGCGCATCGCGAAGCTGTTGTCCTGGCGCGACGTGAACCGAGCAAAGAGCGCGGCCGCGATCGTCGGCACGGGCACGGCGTGAGCGATGCCTTCGTTCACCGTCCAGCGACCTTCACCCGAGTCTTCTACATACGGCTTGAGATCCTTCAGGTCCGGATCCTTGTTGAATGCGAGCTCCGCGAGTTCGCAGAGCCACGAGCGTACGACCGAGCCATTGTTCCAGACGCGAGTGACTTGACGCAGATCGTAGCCGTAGTCCGTCGCGCGCAGCAGCTCGAAGCCTTCTGCGTAGGACTGCATCATCGCGTACTCGATGCCGTTGTGGACCATCTTGCAAAAGTGCCCGGCGCCGGCCTTGCCGAAGTAACCGAGTCCGTTCTTCGGAGCGAGTGTCGTGAGTGCAGGCTCGCAGTGCTTGAACGCAGATTCGCTGCCGCCCACCATGAGCGAGTAGCCGTTCTGAAGGCCCCAAATGCCGCCGGACGTGCCCGCGTCGAGGAACCGTAGCTTCTTCTTCTCGAGCTCGGACGAGCGCCGGATCGAGTCGCGGAAATTCGAGTTGCCACCGTCGATGACGATATCGTTCTCGCTCATCAGCGATGCCAGCTTGTTGATCGTGTCCTCCGTCGGACCGCCCGCGGGGACCATCACCCACGCTGCGCGCGGGGCTTCGAGTTTGCTCACCAAGTCCTCGAGCGAGCTCGCGCCAGTCGCGCCCTCCTTCACGAGGCGCTCCACCGCCGCCGCATCACGGTCATAAGCCACGACCTTGTGGCCACCGCCCAGAAGGCGTTTGACCATGTTTCCACCCATTTTGCCCAGGCCGATGATTGCAATCTGCATGCGTTCCTCTCGAGGTGCGTTGAACCGAGCCGCGAGGATACACGAGGGCGAACCGTAGAAGGGGACGCACGGTCTGCCATCGTCGTGCACGGCACGCGCCTTGCCCCATTTGAGACACTGGTTACGTTCTCATGTGAAACGAGGCATCTCATGCATGAAACGTTACCGAGTCGAATCGTAGGTGTCGTTCAGCTGAAAGTTGGCGCGCGCGTCGTGTCCGTTCCGGTGCACTCGGTCACTTTCCTGAGCGAAGACGGCGCGAAGACGTCGGGCGGTTTCTTCGTCGAGGGTGACTCGTGCGGAATCGTCGTGTCGGCACAGGCCTCGGCCCAAGATGTGCAAACACAGATGAACGAAGCATGTCGCGACGCAGTCCGCCACTTGTCCAAGCAGCTTCTGAGCTGACCGAATCCAATCGCCGACGAACGGGCTCCAGAAGACGGAGCCAAACGAAAAGTAATTGTAAGCGCGCCCTGATTGTTGGGGCGCACAGGAGACGTGTATCCAATGAGCCAGTCCAACCACACCATCGAGCCGAAAGTCGTCACCGCTAACCTCCCACCGGCGTCCGAGAAAGTTCGTCGTCCTCGTGGCTTTGCTGCCATGGACCGCAACCGCGTGAGCGAGATCGCTCGCAAAGGCGGAAAAGCAGCCCACGTCGCCGGCACCGCTCACGAGTTCACGCGTGACGAAGCGCGAGAGGCCGGCCGCAAGGGTGGCTACGCGACGCACGCGAAGCGCAAGGCCGCCAAGACCGACGACACCTCGGCGCCCTGATCGCTCGCTTGGTGTAGGATGCACGCATGGCTTTGCCGTCGATCAGAGTGGCGCACCCGCACGTCGAGCTCGCCGCCGACGGCAGCCCCACCGTGCGGGGGACACGCGTTCCCGTAAGGCGCTTGTGGGCGTGGCATCGCCGAGGAACGGCGATCGAGACATTGCTCAAGCGCTACCCGACGCTCGGGTGGGCACGCTTGCTGGATGCACTCGCGTTCGCCTACGACAACCAGGAGCTCGTGACAGCCGATCTCGAGCGTGAGCGAGAAGCGTTGGGTACGGACGTCCTTCCTCCCGAAGCAGCGCAGACCGCGCTGCCGTTCGCGGGTCGGAAATAGATCCTCACGACACATCGTTCGTCTCTACGGCGGTGAAGCTCGCGCTCCCTTGGGGTTTGCCCTCCGGTCGACACCGGATGTGGCTGTTTTTGGCCGCGCTGACCGCGGTCGCGGCCGGAAGCGGCATTGGGTATCGGGCGGCTTGGCGAGCTCCGGTCGCGGTCGCCACGGGTTGGCGTGTACGCGTCAACAAGGTGCAGCATGCACCCAACTCGGCCACGGGACTCGTCTTGAAGAAGCCAGGCAAGCCTGACCTCGAGCTCACCGATGGCGCAGAGATCCCAGCGAACGCGACGGTCGCGACCGATGCTCACACTCGCGCGAAGCTGGAGGGGATCGACGGCACCCTGATCGCGGTCGATACGGACAGCGAGCTCTCGATTCTCCCTGGAGCACGTGCGCTCCGCCTCGAGAGGGGCGTGGTACTCGCTGACGTCGCTCACATCGACCACGCGCCGCCCATGCGCATCACGACACCGCACGGTGACGTCTCCGTCCTCGGGACGAAGCTCGAGGTCACCTGCGCGCCCGACCGGACGCACGTCGAGGTGCTGCGTGGCCTCGTGAGCCTCTCGACTCCCAACGCTCCCACGACCGATGTGCTCGCGGGACAAGAGGCCGTCGCGTCTGATGCGGGGATCGATCTCGCGCCCGCGGGCGATCTCGCGCAGCGCGTGGCGTTCGGCGAAAAGTTCGCGATCGAGCCCTCGCACAACGACGACGCAGACGCCCCCATTGGTGGCTTGGGCGAACTCCGCGCACGCAAGCCTGGCTCGCAGGACGAGAAGGACCATGCGCTTCGCCTCGCGCGCCATGCCGTCAAGGTGCGCGTGGTGGGCGGTGTCGCTCGAACCGAGATCGACGAGACGTTCGCCAACGACTCGGACGAGAGTCTCGAGGGTGTGTACCGATTTCCATTGCCTGCAGGCGCGCAGATCGAGCGGCTCGCGCTCGAGGTCGACGACAAGCTCGTAGAGGGCGCATTCGTCGACAGGACCAAGGGGCAAGCCATCTGGCGAGGTGCCATCCAAAACGCGACGCCGACCGCTCCGAAGCCCGTGCAGGAGATCTTCTGGGTCCCCGGGCCTTGGCGTGATCCGGCGCTCCTCGAGTGGCAGCGCGGCGGGCGCTTCGAGCTCAAGATCTTCCCGATCCAAAAGCGCGCCTCGCGACGCGTGGTCATCGCGTACACCGAGAACATCGCGCCGGTGGGTGGCCGTCGTCGCTACGTCTATCCGCTCCCCAACGATCCGAAGCTCGCGGTGGACGATCTGTTCCTCGATGTCCAAGTGTTGGGCAACGATCACGCCGTGCCCGTTCGCGTGCGTGGCTACGAGCTCGACTCGTCGAAGGTGGAAGGCGGCGTGCGACTGTCGCGCGATCTCGGCAAGACCTCTCCGAGCGGCGATCTCACGGTCGAGTTCGCCCTGCCAGATGCGCGCAGCGAGATGAGTGCGTGGGCGTTCTCCGACACGACGGCCAAGTCCGGCGCCGATCGATTCGCACTCGTCGCGCTCAGGCCGAAGCTCGCGACGTGGGGAGACACAAAGCCGCGTGACTACGTGATCGTCGTAGACAGCGGTCGAGCGATGTTCGGCGAGCGCTTCAAGCGCGCCTCGCGCCTCGCCGAGCAGATCACCGAGGAGATGGACCGCCGCGATCGCGTCTCCGTAATCGCCTGCGACGTCGAGTGCACGCGCATGCCAAGCGGGCTGAAAGCAGCAGGATCCGGCACGGCCCACGACGTCGACGCGTTTCTCGCGAGCATCACGCAAGACGGCGCGAGCGATCTCGGAGCTGCGATTCGGTCTGCGAGTTCCATCCCCGATCCTGCGAGGGAAGGGCGGGTCGTACTCCTCAGCGCCGGTACGGCGAGCGCGGGCTATCGCTCGCTGGCGCGACTCTCACGCGACGTCGCGGACGTTACGAACGCGCACACGTCCGTCGTGACTGTCCCGATCGGGAGCGACGCAGACACGACCACGCTCGCGGAGATCGCACGGGGAGGTGGTGGCGCGATGGTGCCGTACGCACCCGGTGAGCCGCTCGAAGCCGCCGCGCTCGAGGTTCTCGCCGCGACGTACGGCAAGGCCCTGCGAGACGTGCGTGTGACGTTGCCCGCAGGCTTGGCGGACGCGGCGCCGAAGTCGATCGCACCGATTCGCGCGGGCTCCGAGCTGTTGATAGGCGCCCGAATGAAGGACGATCGCATCAAGGGAGACGTGGTCTTGACGGGCACGCTCGCAGGCGAGCCGTTCACCGCGACGTACCCGCTCGACTTGACCGCAAGCACGGCGGTGGGCAACGCGTTCGTGCCGCGTGAGTTCGCCGCGCTCGAGATCGCCGACGAAGAGCGCCGCCCAGGAGACTTGCGCAAGGCAGAGATGGTCGCGCTCTCCCGGCGCTTCAGCGTCCCGTCGAAGTACACATCGCTGCTGGTGCTCGAGAGCGAGGCGATGTTCTCCGCGTTCGGGATCGATCGCCCGGCCAAGGGCGAGGCATGGAACGACGAGGCGCTCGCCGTGGGGACGACGCTCGTCGGCGGCGACGCAGACGAGAAGGACAAGTCAGCGCCGCTCACCGACCTCCTCGAATCAAAGACATCTCCGTTCGCGAGCTCCGCCGGTCCCGGCTTCGGTGGTGGGCATGGGCTCGCGGCCGCCTCTCCGACGCCGACCATGACCGCGCCCACGCGATCCGAAGACGCGCCCACGAAGAAGCCTACGGTCGCGCGGGCGGTGCCTTGGGGCGGGTGGGACGGTGGACGCCGCCGCGGCCAGTTCATGAAGCGAGTCTTTCATCGGGAGGCGAACATCGCGGCGGAGGTCGATGACGTCGTGTCGTTCGACAAGATCGCGGACGCACGCGCGAAGGCGGCCGCAGCGCCAGACGAGCGTCAACGAACCCTCGATCTCGTGCGGGTCCTCGAGCGCGCGGGCGACGAGAAGAACCTCTCGGCAACGATCGACGCGTGGCAGAAGCGCGATCCGCTCGACGACGCAGCGATCTCGGCGCGAAGCGATCTGTTGGCGATGACAGGCGACCGCGCCGGCTCCCTCCGTGTGCGCAGTGGTCTCAACTCCGCGCTCCGATCGCCTGACCCCTTCGTGCTCGACGCGCTCGCGGTGGCGTTCGAGCGCGAGCACAAATACGACGACGCCTGCTCGATGCGCATCGCCGCAGCCGAGGCCACGCCAGAGGACGACGACCGCGTGTCTCGCGCGATCGCTTGCGAGCGCGGGCGAGGGCGAGATCGCGAAGCGACAGCGTGGCTCGATGACGTAGGCGACGCGCGCCGCGCGATCATCGGCAAGTTCGCAGACGCTCGGCGTACGGCGCCAACCTCAGAGCCGATCTCGGAGCCGATCATCACGGGCGACATCATCGTGGACGCCACGTGGAGCGACGCGGTCGATCTCGACCTCGCCATCATCGACCCGAACGGGTCTCGCGTCGGCTGGACGAGCTCGGCTCGCTTCGCCAAGGTCGCCGACGCCACTTCGTTGGGCCACGAGACGCTCGCAGTCACCAACGGCAACGCAGGTGCGTTCACGGTGGAGATCGCGCGCGCCGATGGGGCCGCCACGGACGGTCGAGACACGCGCCGCACCGTGCACGGCACGCTCACCATTCGCGCATTCGGAGAGAAGAAGACGGTCCCCTTCGATCTCGTCGGGGGCTCGGTGCGCGTCGCCAAGATCCAGGCTCGCTGGGAGTCGGAACTCGCACCCGCGACGGAAGACGAGATCAACGATGCGACGAGCGGGACGCTTCCTTTCGATCGCGCAAGCGCGTTGCGTTCTCTCTCGTCCGTGAGCGTCTCGGGGTGCCACGATCCTCAAGGCGGCGGCGCGGGCGTCGCACTCGTCACGTTCTCGTCCAGCGGTCGGGTGGCGAGCGTCACGGCGCGCGGCGGACCGTTTTCTCCGAGCGCGAACGCGTGCATCACGGGCGTCTTCCGCTCGCTGACCGTCTCGCCGTTCTCGGGCCCACCGGAGACGGTGAGCCGAAGCATCGTCGTCGGTCCCTAGACCGCGGACTCGCCGTCGAGAACGCGCGCGAGCACCTCGAGCGCGTCAGTGACCTTCGGGCGATCGGCACGACCCACGCGCTCGAGTAGGGCAGCGAAGGCCTGGCTGGAGGCCGCCGCAGAGGTGTCGGCCGCGCGCTTGCCACGCGGGGTGAGCCGTACGTCGGTCTGACGGCCGTCGTCGGTGCCCTTCTTGCGCGTGATGAAGCCCGCCTTCTCGAGGCCGGCGAGGTTGCGACTCGCGGTCGACGGATCGATGCCGAGCATCATGGCAAGCGACGAGGTCGACACGGCGCCACGCTCCGAGATCACCATAAGGGTCTCTGCTTGCTGCGGCGTAACCTCGCCAGAGCGCGCGCGCTCTCGGCTGATACGTCCGACGCCGCGGGCGACGATTTGGAGTGCGCGTGCGAACCTGTCGTGGTCAGCCATGAGGCGGTCTGTAGAATACAAGTTACGTCTCGGCGTCAAGGGGTTCGCGTTGACCCGGCGTGAATCCCGGCAGGCAATGCGGCGACGCTCGGCAGTCGATCGAATCCCTCCGCCCTCTCGTGCTTGTCGCACGAGAGCCTCGTCTGTCTACAAACGGCGCTTGGTGTGCTAGAGCGCTCCTCGAATCGATGGAGAGGCCGTGCTTGGGCCTGACGCGTAGGTCTCGAGGAAAGTCATGAACCAACCCATTCATAGGCGCGCCGCAAAACCCGAGACTACTCGAATGTTCGAGAGCGACTTCATCGAGCGTTTCTCTCGCATTCACCCGGCGACTCCCTTCGTCGCGTATGTGCCGCTCATCGCGCTCATGTTCTATCGCGCGTCTCAGCGCGACCTCGGCCTCGCGCGGGTCGTCGGCCTGGTGATGACCGGGCTCTTGATTTGGACGCTCACCGAGTACGTCCTTCACCGCTACGTCTTTCACTGGACCGGCGAGCAAACCTGGAAGAAGCGCGTGCACTTCCTCCTTCACGGAGTGCATCACGATTTTCCGAACGACAGAGATCGCCTCGTGATGCCGCTCGGCGCATCATTGCCGATGGCGGTCCTGTTCTACGTGCTCTTTTACTTCACCATGGGCGCGCGCGTGGGGGACGAGCTCTTCGCGGGGTTCGGCATCGGCTACCTGTTCTACGACGGCACGCACTTCGCGGTGCACCACTTCAAACAGACGACCGCCCTCGGCAAGTTTCTTCGCAAGCACCACATGGTGCATCACCACGCGGACCACGAGGGAGGCTTCGGAGTCTCCTCACCGCTTTGGGATTTCGTCTTCCGCACGATGCCGAAGAAGCGCAACGCCTAAAGCGTCGAGCGCTTTTCCGCTCAGCGCTTCGTGTAGTGAGCGACAGCCTGCGGCGACGGTGCGGTCGGCGCGACACTCACCGCGCGCGTCGTCCCTTGAAGGAGCGAGCCGGCTTTCGTCCCAGCGGCGAACGACGCGGCGCATCCGGCAAGGACGCACGCACCCAACACGACACCGCGGACGATCGAGGACTTCGGCATGTCTGTGCTCACTGACCCCGGAGTGTACGCCCGACTTGGCGCGAATCTCAACGCATCCGAGAAATAAATAATAGAGGCCGTTGCCCACATTGCGACCCCGAGAGGAGCGCACGACTGCGGATGATGCGCTACCATCGCGCGTCGGATGTCCCAGAAACGGACAGACGAGCCCGCGCCGACCAAAGCCGCGCCTAGCGAGGTCGGCACCGTGCTCGCGCAGCGTTACGAGGTCGTTCGCGAGCTCGGGCGTGGTGGCATGGGCGTCGTCTATCTCTGCAAAGACGTCGGCACCGGTGATCGCGTTGCGCTGAAGCGCCTCAGGATCCCCGAGGACAAAGCCGAGACACGCGACGAAGAGAGCTTCTGGTTCCATCAAGAGGCGCGTGCAGTGGCATCGCTGGATCACCCTGCGATCGTGCGTGCGCGCGACTTCGGGCAGCTCGCCGACGGCACCCCGTACCTCGTGATGGACGTGCTGCCTGGACGGAGCGTGCACGAGTGGATGCACACGACCAAGATGGCGTGGTCCGTGATCTGGGCGCTCGTCGAGCAGGTTCTCGCGGGGCTTGGGCACGCGCACGCGCGAGGCGTGATCCATGGAGACCTCAAGCCGTCAAACGTGATGCTCGATCTCGCGTCGCCGAAGGGGCCGCGCGCGTACATCTTGGACTTGGGTCTCGCGTGGCTTCGTCACCCGCACCACGACTCGCGCCTGGACGGCGCACCGGCACCCGAAGGTTCGATGCACTCCGGGGCGGGCACCGTCGGGTGGGTCGCGCCAGAGCAAATCCGGCGGGCCGCTGCGCTCGTCGGGCCCTCGACCGATCTTTACGCGCTTGGCTGCATCATGTATCGCGTGCTCGTCGGGCGTGAGGTGTTCGAGGGGAGCGCGCAGGATGTTCTCCGCGCGCACAAGCGCACTCCAGTCCCCGCGCTCGAGCTCCCCGCAGAGGTCCCCGTTGGAGTGAGCGGGTTCGTTCAGAAGCTCCTCGCGAAGAAGCCATGGCATCGCTTCGAGTACGCCGCAGATGCTCGCCGCGCGTGGGAGGCCTTCCGCCCGAAGGATCAGCCCACGTTCGAGGAGGCGATGGCGATGACTCCGCGATTTTCTCCGCGTGTGGCACCGGCTTCGTCACGCCCCGCGCTCGGTCATGTGATCGCCTCGGGGCGCTCGCTCGCGCCGGGTCTGCTGGGCCTGCGACAGGCGCCGCTCGTCGCCCGCGAACCGGAGCGCGCGGAGCTGTGGCAAGCGGTGCGCGAGGTCGCAGTGTCCGTGCCGGGTACCGACGTGAGCCGCAGGATGATCGCGATGATCGGCGAGGCAGGCGTCGGCAAGAGCCGACTGGCCGAGTGGCTCTACGAACAGGTTCACGAGCAGGGCATCATGGTGCCGCTGCGCGCGCGCTACGGACGCATCGCGACTCCGCTCGACGGCGTGACGGGTGCCGTGAACAACTTCTTCGGGCTGGAGGGCGCGGACCGCACGCAGGTCGAGCAGACGCTCATCCAGCGCTGGGAAGTGGACCCGAAGGACGACGGGGCGCTCACGTGGGTCGCCGCCACGGCAGAGTGGCTTAGGCCTACGCCACCCGGCACGACGTCGCCGCTCGGTCCGTCCGGCAAGCGCTTCGTCGTCGACACACCCGAGTTGCGCTGGGTGGTCATCCAAAAAGTGCTCGAGCATGTCGGCCACGATCGGCCCGTGTTCTTGTGGTTCGACGACCTTCACCTCTCGTCGCCGAACACGTTCGAGATGCTCGCTCGTCTCCGACGCGCCACCAGCAAGCTGCGCATACTCGCCGTCGCCACGGCGCGCAGCGAGGCGTTGGCCACCGACCTCGACGCGGCCCTGCGCATGGAAGCGATGATGAGCGACTGGGGCGGGAGAGTGCTCGAGCTCCGGCCGCTCGCTCAAGAGGAGACGCAGGCGCTCTTGAAGGCGACACTTCCGCTGCACGACGACGCCGTGCAGCGAGGCGTCGCGCAGAGCCGCGGCAACCCGCTGTTCGCGCTGCAGCTCCTGTACGCGTGGGCGGGCGGCGGATACCTCACTCTCGATTCTGGCAGGTACCGAGTGCCGCAAGACGCGCTCGAAGGCCGCGCGATCACCACAGCCGATCTCTGGGACGAGCGACTGCGAGCGGTGCCGACGGAGCTGCGTTTGGCTGCGTACGCCGCGGCCGCTCTCGGCGAGGACATTCGAGGCGAGGTGCTGAAATCGCTCGTCACGGCGCTCGGAATGGACGCGCGCGACGCGATCGTGGCGCTCACGCGCGCGCAGATCCTCTTGCAGTCGGCCAACGATCAGTACCGGTGGCCACACGCGCTCTTGCAAGAGCACTTGATGGGGCGCCTCCAAGAGCGCAACGACAACGCCGCCATCTTCAGGCTCGCAGCGGACGCGCTCGCCAAGCACCCTGCGGTCGGGTCTCGCCGCATCATGAAGCACCGCGTGACAAACCTGCTGCGGGCCGGAGACGATGAGCTCGCCGCGCGTCTGATGTTCAGGCACATCGAGGGTGCGTGGCGACGCGGTCGTGACACGGCGGCGACGCTACGCGATCTCGAGCTGCTCGACGGGCGTGTGTCGGGCGCGACTGCTGCCGAGTACTCCTATTGGCGCGCGGAGGCTCTGCGACACATCGGAAAGATCACCGAGGCGGAGGCGCAAGCGACGCTCGCATGTGAGGCGTTCGAGGGCGCGCACGATCGCATCCACGAGGCGCACTCCCGCCGTCTCTTGGCGCACATCGCGAGCGATCGCGGTCAGCCGGCGCGCGGACGAGAGCTCGCAACGCAGAGCCTCGCGCTGTTCGAGACGCTCGGCGACGAAGCCGGCATCGCGCAGACGAAGGTCGTGCTCGGCGAGATCGACTACCTGCTCGGAGATCACTCGGCCGCACGCACGCTATTGCACGACGCCAGCGCGCGATGTCTCGTCATTGGCGATCCGCTCGGGCGCGCGCAGTGCCTCATTTTGCTCGCGATGATTTCGACTGCCGGAGGAGGCTATCGGCGCTCCCGCGAGCTTTTGCTCGAGGCGCGCGCGGAGTTCGACGGCATCGGCTACCGACTCGGGATCGCCCAGTGCGACGTGGTCCTAGGTCATGCTCACCACCGCGCTTTCGAGATGGATGAGGCGCGCCGATATGCGCTCGCGGCGCGCGCGTCGTTCCGCGAGCTCTCGAACCCGCGAGGCGAGGGCGCGTGCGAGCGCCTGCTCACGATGATCGGCCTGGACATCGGAGACACCGACGCCGCGAGCGCAAACGCCGCCGTGGCCGCGCGGATCTACGACAAACTCAAGGACCCGTGGGGAGTCGTCGAGGGGCGACTCTTGTTGGCGCAGGTGTCGCTCGCCCGCGTGTCGCCGCCTCACGCAAGCAAGAGCGCAGAGGCGCTCACCGCAAAGCGCATCCTGTCCGAGTGCGACGCTGTCGTGGTCGACGAGGCCGAGCCGCGGCAGCACCGCCACCTCACGCAGGCTTGGCTTGCGAACGTCGAGGAGCGCTGGGACGACGCGGTGAAATCGCTCGATGCGGCGCGCGCGGAGTTCAGCGACAGCCGGCGGACGGGCGATCACACGCCTCACTTGCTGACCCGCTTCGGACAGATGCCATGGAGCGAGCTCGCGGCAGATCGAATCGAGAGTTGGCTGGCCACGCTCGACAAGACGAACCCGGACGGGACCGCCTCGGTTGCCGCCGTCCCTCCATCACGTTGAGGAGACTCACGGCAAGACGGGAAGATTTTGTGGTGGGCTTCGACTGAAGCTCCAATTCTCTGGGCTTCCCGGCTTCGTTACGTTCTGTGAATTCTCCACGGCTTGATGGTGCCGATGAGAGAACCTGGACTTGAGCCGTTGGCACGTCTCAAGTAGGTTGCGCGCCATGAGCACCCCCCAAGAGCCCGCGAAGCGCAACAAGCAGAAGGCCCGCCGCACCAAGAAGCTCGCCGCATGGCGCGCAAAAAAGGCAGAGACCACAACGAAGAAGCCCGCGGCCAAGTAGACGATGAGCGGGCTCTCGATCCAAGAACGCTACGCGCCACACAACGAGTGCTTCGGCTGCGGAGTCGCGAACCCCAAGGGGCTCAAGATCCGCAGCTTCGAAGCTGCTTCAGGAACATTCGTGTGCGATTGGAAGCCCGAGGCGCACCACCTCGCGTTCCCTGGCATGCTGAACGGAGGGATCTGCGGCGCGCTGCTCGACTGTCACTCCAACTGGGCGGCGTCGATACATCTGATGAAGAAATCCGGTGCCGAGACGCCACCATGCACGGTCACCGCGGACTTTCACGTCACGCTCAAGCGCCCGACGCCAGTGGACGCCGAGCTGCATCTCGACGCGCGCGTGGTGGAGTCTACCGACGATCGCGCGACGGTAGAGGCGACCATCACCTCAGGCGGGAAAGTGACCGCCACATGTCGCGGCACGTTCGTCGCGGTCAAGCCCGGTCACCCCGCGTATCACCGCTGGTAGCTCACTTCACTTCGACCATCGCCTTGGATGCGTCCTCGAGTGAGTCACCGACCGTGAGCGCGCCCTTTAGCGCGACGTCATCGAGGCCCACCGCTGCGGCGCGTGCAGTGTCGACCGCAGCGTAGGCACGAGAGAGCGCTTTGACGTGGTCGGCGATGCGCTGGTCCACCATCGCCACGACCGACTGAGCCGCGGTTGGCGCGGGCGCGGGTTCGCGATACGAGCCCTCGGCGCGGTCCGCGTTGACTGCGTTGTTGCGCGATTGACTTTTCTCCAGACGAACCCGCGCCGTCGCGAGCTTGTCGAGAGCAGCCCAAGTCTTGTGCACGTTGCGCGCGGCCGAGGTATCGAGCGGGATCTCGTGTGCGTGACGCCGGATCTCCGCGCCTTGCTTGAGCGAGGTGCGCGCCGGCTCAGCCACCTCGAGGGCGGCGCCGTCGAGCGAGTGCGCGAGCGCGTCGTCCGCTTCGAGTAGCATCGGCAGCGCGACGAGCACCGCACCCACCACGATCGCCACGCCGTGTACACCGAGTGAGGCGGCGCCGTACGCCTGCGCGAGCACGCCAGCGAGACCGCCAGCGACGATGCTAGCGCCGATGTGACCGAGTCGAGCCGCCGCTCCGCGCACACGCGACGAGCGCTCCGCGTAGGCGAGAGCGACGAGAACGGCGCCTCCCGCGGCGGGCGAGATGCCCATCAGCATCGCGCCGGCGAGCGCGGCCATGATCGCGATCGCCGCGT
>ENA-OFCD01001304-OFCD01001304.1-metagenomes-genome-assembly--contig:-NODE-1304-length-12921-cov-3.208145_pt1 | contig 12921 bp, 13 predicted proteins | sample MGYA00153392_OFCD01 | MGnify analysis MGYA00153392 | reverse complement strand
GCAGGCGCGCGCGACGACTTCGAGCAGCAGCCGCAGCTGTGCCGGAATTTTTCCGTCGACGCGCTGCTGTTCGACCAGGTAGCGGGTGAGTGAAATGTTTTGTGCCATGAATGCTTCTTTCGAACTGGGGCCTCTGGCCGCTATGCGGCCAGAGCGCGCGTGACGAGGTCCTCGGCGCTCGGCGCTTTTCCGTCGCCATCACGTACGCCTCGCGCGACGGCGAGCTCGAAGTTCGCGAGGTTCCGGCTGGCGTCTGCCAATCGGTAGTCGCGGACTTGGCGTGCGCCCTGCCCCGTTGCGACTCCGAGGCCGCCTTGGTCCCAGGTACCGCGGGCCAGCAGAGCTGCCCCTGCGAGCACGACGCCTGCGCCGCCGACGCGCGTCAGCAGCTCGCGCCGCGACGGACGCGCGACCTCGGGTGAGGGAGGCTTGTTGGAATGACTGGACACGACCTTCCTTCTCTAGCTCGCCCGAGCTACGAACGGCAACTACACGCCTCTTCCAGTGGCAATCCGGTCAGCATGACCGACAATGCGAGCGAGCGCATCCTGCGCGGGTCGCTCGGCTTCGAGATCGCGAGGTTCGGGGCGCCGCTCGAGGTGTTCCACGTCGGCCCTCACGGACTGTTCCTGTGTGTGGCCGCCACCAACGTCGCGTTCGGCGCCGCCAACGCGAACGCGCAATGCAGCGGAATTTGGCTCAGGGAGAAGGCCGTGAGTCGCGCGTGAGCCGGGCGTGCGCTATTGTCTTCTCAGATGCAGCGCTCGCGAGCCCGCCAAGCAGACCCGCCTCGTGAGCCAGGCGTGGAGGTCTTCTCCACCGCAGGTCATGAGGCGCTCTTTGCCGAAGAGCTCACCATCGCGTGCGACGCTTGCGGCGGGCCGATGCCCGAAGACGACGGCTTCGCGATCGTCGGCGAAGGCGAGTACGTGTGGACGCGCGGCGACGAGGTGCGGCGCGAGAAGGCGCCGCTCTGCCCGACGTGCGCGAGCGCGATCTTCGGTGCCGCCATCACGGCTTGGGACATCGAAGACGAAGAAGGCTGAGTTCCCACTACTGGAGAGTGGGAGTTCCAACGCCTCTGCGCGGAGGCTTGCGCGTCAGGTGCTCGTGACACGCGGTGCGCACCACGTCGGAGAGCTGCGTCGACTCGGTGACGAGCTGCAGCTCGTGTCGCATCAAGAGGCTCGCGAGTGGCACTGCGAGCTCCGCGGGCATAGACGGATTCAAGATCAACGCGAGGCGCACGCGCGACCTGTGCACCCACACGGGCGACCGCGCGATCTCGCAGAGTATCTCGGGCCGTGACGGGCGCCGCGCGATGAGCGCCACGAGATCGTTCTCCGTGAGGCGTGGGTTGCGCAAGAGGCCGCGGATGACGTCCGGGTGCGGGTCACCGAGCAGTCGCGCGAGGAGCGTGCGATCGTGTTTGCGCGCGAGGCTCTTGCGCTCGCCGAGCGTGAGCGGCCGGCCGAACCCGTAGTCGGGGACGCGCTCGGGGCCCTTCGGGACCGCAGAAATGGGCTTCGGGCGCAATGGTTGATGAATCAAACGTTCGAGCGACAGCAGCGCGGCGCCGACGGCCTCTTCTCGCAGGCGCTGTACGACGTCGTGCGACTCTTGCGAAGCCAGCGCGTCGACGATGGCCGAGAGAGCCTCCCTGGCGCGCGGCTCCCCACCCTCTCCACGCAGCGCCACGTCGTCGAGGACGCGCGCGAGCTCGTTCGTCGGGAGCGTGCGGAATAGGTCGCACGCCCAAGAGACGCGCAGCGAAGCGTCACGGAGCCCCAGGATCACGCGAACGAGATCGATCATCGGTAGCCAGCTAGCTCAGAAGCCGAGGTCGGCCTTCCCGCGGTTTGCGGCGCTCGGAGCCGTGGTCGGGGTCGCGGATGCGCTCGGCTTGCTCGAAGGGTTGGGCTTGACGTTGCCGTGCGTGTTGGCCGCGCCGGTCGTCGGTGCGGTCGGTGCGGTCGGCTGCGTCGCCGTCACTGTAGGAACGACGCTTGCGCTTGCGCTTGCGCTCGCGGTCGGGGTCGTCGCCCCAGCAACAGTGTTGATGGCGCTGACTACAGCGGTCGGCGGCGTGGTGGCCACACGGGTCGTCGGCTCGGCGGTCGAAGCGTGCGTGGGCGACTTGCTCTTGAACGCGAACGCTCCGAAGCCGACGCCAAGGAACACGACGGCGATGGCCGCGCCGCCGATGATGATGCCCATGTTGCTCTTCTTGGGCGCGGTGTCCGCGAGAGTACGCGCCATCGGCGCGGCGGGGTTGGGCGTCGAGAACTGCCCTCCCGTCGGAAACGGAGTACCACCGATCGGCAGCGTGCCGCCCGATTGCCTCTGGGCCTGAGGCGGGTCGAGCCGGTAGGTTTGGCTTCCCTCTCCCATGCTCACGCCGAGCGCGACGCTGAGCGAGTCGTGGAACTCCCTCGACGACTGGAACCGCCCCGCCGGATCGCGGCTCGAGGCGCGAGCGAACCACGCGTCGAACCCAGGCGGCACCAGCGCAACGTGCGAAGGCACCGGGAGCGGAGAGACCATGATCTTCATCAGCAGATCGCCGAGAGCCTCGCTCTGGAACGGTAGTTGACCTGTCACGCATTGGTACGCGATGACCGCCATCGACCAGAGGTCCGCGCGGAAGTCGACGGCCTTGGTGCCCTGCGCCTGCTCGGGGCTCATGTAAAAAGGAGTGCCCAGCATCGCGCCAGTCTTGGTGTTCGAGCCTGCCTCCATGCCCTTGGAGCTCTTGGCGATGCCGAAGTCGAGGACCTTCGCGATCTCACGGTCGTCGTCGTGCACCAGGTAGATGTTGTCGGGCTTGAGGTCGCGGTGGACGATGCCCAACTGGTGAGCCTTCGTGAGCGCGCGACAGACCTGGCCGAGCACCTCGACCGTTTGCGCCGGAGAGAGGCGTCCGACGCGGTCGAGGCGCTTGCCGAGGTCCTCGCCGACGAGGACCTCCATCGCGATGAAAGGGACGCCCTCCCAGATCGCGTGATCGATGATCTGCACGACGTGCGGGCTACGCAGGGCCGCCGCGGCCTTGGCCTCGCGCTCGAAGCGCGCTTGCATCTCGGGCACGTGAGCGTGGTCGCCTTCGATGAACTTGATTGCGCATTCAGTGTCGAGCGCGGTCTGCCTGGCGAGCCATACCGACCCCATGCCTCCCTGCCCCAACTTCTTGATGAGTTGGAACCGACCCGCGACGATGACGTTCTCAGCTAGCTCGGGCATGTCGCCCAAAAATACGGTGAATTGACCATCTGCACAAGTTCGGCAACCGTTTACCCGCATACCCACCCTACCCACCCTACCCATTAGGCGGGCTTGCAAAGTCTCGACCGGTTGCGCAAAGTGACAAGGAGCGTGCGTATCCTCCAAAACAAACACCTCCTCTTCGCTTCAAAGGCTGGGCCGCCTCCGCCTCCCAACGAGAAAGATGGCGACGGCGACACCGGCACAATCATCGACGTTAGGCCGAAGACCGCCACGCCGCGCCGCTACCAAGTGGTCTTTCACAACGACGACTACACGACCATGGAGTTCGTGATCCTCGTGTTGCGGCAGTTTTTCCACAAGACCGAGACCGAGTCGATTTACATCATGCTCACCATCCACAAGAAGGGCCGCGGGGTCGCGGGCGTCTACACGAGGGACGTCGCCGAGACCAAGGCCGCGCAGATTTGTGAGTTCGCGCGCGAACACCAGATGCCACTCCTCGTCACCGCAGAGCCGGAGCCCGAGTGAAATGCGATTGAGCACCGAAGTAGAGATCGCTCTCAGCTTGGCCGCCAACGAGGCCGCCCGCCGACACCACGAGTACATCGGACTCGAGCACTTCTTGTACTCGCTCTTGTTCGACGACGAGACCGCGAAGGTCGTTCGACATTCGGGCGGGGACGTGAAGGTTTTGAAGGAGCGACTCACCGAGTTCCTCGACGGGCTCGAGTCCCTCCCCGAGGAGGACGACGAGGAGCAGCCCACGCCTTCGCTCGGGTTACAGCGAGCGCTGCGCAGGGCGGCGGCGCACGTTCAGTCGAGCGGCAAGGAGGAGGTCAAGGGCCAGCACGTGCTCGTCGCGATCTTCGCCGAGCAGGACTCGTTCGCCGTCTCGATCCTCGAGCAGTGCAACGTCACGCGACTCAACGTGGTGAGCTTCATCGCGCACGGCGTCTCACGCGTCGAGGAGACCGCGCTCACGGGGGACCCGCGCCAGACCGACGCGAAGGGCGAAGGGAACGCAGAGAAGGATCCGCTGGAGGCCTTCTGCGTGAACCTCAACAAAGAGGCAAAAGAGGGCCGGATCGACCCGCTCATCGGGCGCAGCAAAGAGGTCGCGCGCATCGTGCAGATCCTCGCGCGCCGCAAGAAGAACAACCCGATGCTCGTCGGAGACAGCGGTGTCGGCAAGACCGCGATCGTCGACGGTCTCGCGTTGGCCGTACACGAAGGTCGCGTACCGAAGGCGCTCGAGGGGGCACAGGTGTACTCGCTCGACATGGGTTCGCTGCTCGCGGGCACGCGCTACCGCGGAGACTTCGAGGAGCGCCTCAAGGGCGTGATGAAGAGCCTCCAGAAGTTGGACAACGCGATCCTCTTCATCGACGAGATCCACACCATCGTCGGGGCAGGTGCGACGAGCGGCGGATCGATGGATGCGTCCAACCTCTTGAAGCCCGCGCTCGCCGCCGGGCGCCTGCGCTGCATTGGGTCCACCACGTTCGAGGAGTATCGCTCGCACCTCGAGAAGGATCGCGCGCTCTCTCGCCGCTTCCAACGGGTGGAGGTTCTCGAGCCGAGCGTGGACGAGACCCGACTCATCCTGCTCGGTCTCAAGTCGAAGTACGAGGCATTTCACGGCGTGAAATACACGGACGACGCAGTGGAAGCAGCCGCGACGCTATCGAGCAAGTACCTCAACGATCGAAAGCTCCCAGACAAAGCGATCGACCTCCTGGACGAAGCTGGCGCCGCCGTGAAGCTTGCAGGCGGAATGAACCACGCCTCCGCGCAGAACGAGGTCCCGAGCGAGGGCGCATCCATGACGGTCACGGTCGGAGACATCGAGACCGTGCTCGCACGCATGGCGCAGATCCCACCGCGCGAGGTGAAGGGGAGCGATCGCGATCGCCTCAAGATGCTCGAGGCAGATCTCAAGCGTGTCGTCTTCGGGCAAGGCGAGGCTATCGATCGGCTCGTCAGCGCGATCAAGCTCTCGCGCGCCGGACTGCGCTCACCCGAGAAGCCCATCGGCTCGTTCTTGCTCACGGGGCCCACGGGCGTCGGCAAGACGGAGGTCGCAAAGCAGCTCGCCAAGACGCTCGGCATCGCGTTTCACCGCTTCGACATGAGCGAGTACATGGAGCGCCACACGGTCTCGCGCTTGATCGGCGCGCCACCTGGCTACGTAGGCTTCGATCAAGGCGGCCTGCTCACGGACGCGATCAGCAAGACGCCGCACGCCGTGCTCTTGCTCGACGAAATGGAGAAGGCACACCCGGACGTGTTCAACATCCTCTTGCAGGTGATGGACCACGGACGCCTGACCGACAACAACGGCAAGGCGAGCGATTTCCGTCACGTCATTCTGTTGATGACGAGCAACGTCGGCGCGCGCGACCTCATGAAGAACACGGTGGGCTTCGCGGGCGGCAGGAACTCGGGGGACGCTGACAGAGAGTTCAAACGCATGTTCTCACCGGAGTTCCGCAACCGGCTGGACGCACGCATCATGTTCAACTCGCTCTCCCGTGAGGTGATGGCGAGCATCGTCGGCAAATTCGTGCGCGAACTACGCACGCAGCTGGCCGAGAAGAAGGTCGAGATCGAGTTCACAGAGGCGGCGCTTGGCTACCTTGCCGAGAAGGGCTACGACCCCGACTTCGGAGCGCGACCGCTCAGTCGCGTGATCGACGACGACGTGAAGCGCGCGCTCGGAGAGGAGCTCCTCTTCGGCGCCCTCGAGCACGGCGGCAAGGTCGACGTCGACTGCAAGGACGGCAAGCTCACCTTCGCATACGAGTCCGCCGTTGCGCCTGTGGTGGAGAGCAAGGAGCTGTCGACGCTCAATTGAGGATGAGCTTCGCCTGCCCCAATCGAGCGCCCAGCCGTGGTAGTGGCGAGCCCATGCAGAAGTTAGTGAAAGGCATCCACGCCTTCCAAAAAGGCTACTTCGCGACTCATCGGCAGCTGTTCGAGCAGCTCGCGACGAACAAGTAGCAGCCCGAGACTCTCTTCATCACGTGCTCGGACTCGCGCATCATGCCGGACCTCATCACGAACTCCGCGCCGGGTGAGTTGTTCATGGTGCGCAACGTCGGCAACGTCGTTCCGCACGTGACTCTGCCTGGCGGAACGGCGGCGGCGATCGAGTTTGCCGTGTCCGTGCTGAACGTGGAGAACATCATCGTCTGCGGGCACACGCAATGCGGCGCGATGCAGGCGATCCTCGATCCCGAGCGGATGGCGAACCTGAAGTTCGTCAAGAGGTGGCTCGAGCAGACCGAGACGGTCAAGCGTGTCATCGAAGAGAAGTACGCTCACCTCGAGGGCGAGGCGCGGTTGAACGCTGCCGTGGAGGAGAACGTGCTGGCGCAGCTCGAGCACCTCCGCGAATACCCTTTCGTCGCCGAGCGCTTGGACAGCGGCACGCTCCACCTGAACGGTTGGGTATTTCACATCCAACGTGGAGAGGTGTTCGACTTCGACCCGGAGCTCGGCGAGTTCGTGAACTTGTCGTCCGCAGGGACCGACGACAAGTAGCCGTCGGCTTACCCGCCCGCGGTTGACCTCGCAACGATTGATATCTCCACTATCGATTGCGCTCGGGCTTGCGGCGGGCACTGAACGTCTGTATAGCCCATGGTGTGCGACCGCTTCCTCTCGCGAATCCCACTAACCCGTGGGCCATGACCGGCGTCGAGTACGACGAAGGCGAGGCGCCGACCCAGTCGCTCGAGGTCTACGACGACCGCTCTCGCACCGTGCTCTCGAAGAACGACAGCCCAGACCTGCACTTTCGCTGGACCATCAACCCGTACCGCGGCTGCGTTCACGCGTGTGCGTACTGCTACGCGAGACCGACGCACGAGTACCTCTCGTTCGGCGCGGGGACGGATTTCGACCGCAAGATTGTAGTGAAGACCGACGCACCCAAGCTCTTGCGTGAGGCGTTCGACAAGAAATCTTGGAAGGGCGAGCTCGTCGTCATCAGCGGCGTCACCGACTGCTATCAGCCGCTCGAGTCGACGTACGGGCTTACCCGCGCGTGCTTGGAGGTGTGTGCAGAGTACAAGAACCCAGTGGGGATCGTGACGAAGTCGCCGTTGATCGAGCGCGACATCGACGTGCTCTTGCGGTTGAACGAGGTGACGAGCGTGTCCGTGGCGATCAGCGTGCCCTTCTGGAACGAGGCGAATTGCCGAGCGATCGAGCCGTTCGTGACCACGCCTGCGCGACGCATCAAGATCATCGAGAGACTCTCCAGCGCCGGAGTGCCGGTGACGGTGAACGTCGCGCCGATCATCCCCGGTCTCTCCGACGAGGACATGCCCGCGATCCTCGAGGCCGCCGCGGCCGCGGGCGCGAAGGGAGCGCACTACGTGTTGCTGCGACTCCCCGGTTCGGTGAAGAAGGTGTTCGAGGAGCGCCTGCGCGCCGCGCTGCCGTTGCGCGCAGAGAAGGTGCTCGCGCGTCTGCGAGAGGCTCATGGGGGCAAGGTGTATGATGCATCTTTCGGCACCCGTGCCATCGGCGAGGGGCCTTACGCGGACATGATCGCGCGGCTCTTTCAGTCCACGACAGCGCGCCTCGGGTTGAACGTCGACGCCTCCGGATCCGGGGCGAACACGTTCGCTCGACCAACCGCCCAACTCGCGCTGTTCTGAGCTATCTTCCTCGAGTCATGCGCCGCATGTCGCTCGCCTTCGCGCTCCTTGCGTGCACGGTCCTCGGGCTCGTTGGGGATCGCGCGCGCGGCGACGACACGCCCGTCCTGATCGATTCGTACGACGACGACAAGAGCCTCCCCCAGCACGCAGAGGACGTCGTCGACTACACGCTCGACGCTTCGATCGACACCGCCAAGCACACGGTGCACGGTGAAGGCTCGATCCGCTGGCGCAACACGAGCCAGACGTCCGTGCACGAGCTCTGGGTGCACCTCTACTTGAACGCGTTCAAGAACGAGCGAAGCGTGTTCATGCGCGAACCCGTCGGCGACTTCCGCGGCGGAGAGCCGGTGCGCGACTGGGGCTCGATCGACGTCCGCAGCATGACGCTCGACGGCGCAGACGTCTGGAAGACGGCGGAACTGAAGCGCGCAGGCGACGAAGACGAGACGGACGCGCGCGTGCAGTTGCCGCGAGAAGTAGGCCCCGGCGAGTCGATCGAGCTCAAGATGGTCTGGGACGACAAGCTCCCCACCGTGGTCGAGCGTACGGGCTACGACGGATCGTTTCACATGATCGCACAGTGGTTCCCGAAGATCGCGCGGCTCGAGCCAGACGGACGCTGGGCGCACTTTCCATTTCACCACCTCGCGGAGTTCTACGCGGACTTCGGCACCTACGACGTGACGCTGCGCGCTCCGAAAGGCACCGTGCTCGGCGCGACAGGACCGCTCAAAGACTCGCACGAAGAGGGCGATCAGATCGTGGAGCACCACGTGCAAAGCGACATCCACGATTTCGCGTGGACCGCGTGGGCAGATTTCCAGAAGCGGGAAGAGTCGATCGCCGGCGTCAACGTCACCATCCTGTACCCGCCGCACTTCGACGTCGATGCAGAGCGGGAACTCGCGACGATGCGCTTTGCCATTCCGTACTTCAATCGCCACTACGGAAAGTATCCGTACGAGGTGCTGACGCTCGTTCACCCGCCGGAGTCTGCGGAGGAGGCGGGCGGGATGGAGTACCCGACGCTCATCACCACGGGCGGTCCTTGGTACGGTCCGCCGGGAGTGCTGGGCATCGAGCTCGTCACCATTCACGAGTACGGGCACCAGTATTTTTACGGGCTGCTCGCGTCGAACGAAGTGGACTGGCCGTTCCTCGACGAGGGGATGAACAGCTACGCCGAGCAGGACTCCCTGCGCGCGTGGCGCGGCGAAGGCACATTGCTCGACTACCCCGGCTTCAAGGTTAGCGACACGGCGATTCAAACCGCGGGCGGCAACGAGCTCGGCGCCAACACGCGCGTCGCACAGCCGGCGTTCACCTTCGCGACGGGCCCGGAGTACGGGCGATTGGTGTATTCGCGCACCGCGACGATCTTCGAGACGCTGCGACGCGTGTACGGTCCCGAGCTGATGGAGCGAGCGCTCGGTCGCTATGCGAGGCGCGCGCGGTTCCACCACCCCGTTCCGGAAGACGTCCTCGCGAGCGTCGCCGAGACGATCGGAGTCGCCGCCGAGGAGAACTTGCGCGCAGCGTTGTTCGACAAGGCGACCGTGGACTACGAAGTCACGGCCCTCTCGTCGCACGCGCGCATGAGCCCCGCAGGAATCTTCGACGAGAACGGCAAACGCGAGACGCGTGTCCGCGGTCCGAGCGAGAGCGAAACCGACGGCTGGGTGTTGGTCACGCGAAAGGGTGCGTTGAGCTTCCCGGTCGACGTCGACATGTTCGGTGAAGACGGTTCGGTCACGCGCGTGGTGTGGGACGGTCGCCTCGAGTCCGCTCGCCTCCCCTACTCCGGCAAGTCTTCGCTCGCGTTCGCGGTGGTCGACCCAGACCACAAAGTCTTGCTCGACACCGATCGCACCAACGACGCCAAACGCAGCACCCGCGGGGTAGTCGGCAGCACCAACCGCACGCTCGAGCGCACGATGTTCTGGTCCGAGGTCATCACGGGGATGCTGAGCCCATGAGCTCCGCGGTCGATCGCGAGAGCGCCACGGAGTCGATCCGCGCGGGGACGCGTCTGCTGCTCATCTCGAACGACGCGATCCGCGCACGCCGACGCCCAGTCGCGATCGTCGGCGTCTGGCTCTTCGAAGCCGCGATCGCGCTCGTCATCTCGTGGCCCATCACGCGCGCAGTTGCGTCGTCGTTCGCGGATCGCCCGGATGGAGACGCGCCGCTCTTCGCGGACGGCGGCGACGCGCTCGTGACGTGGCTCTCGACCCAGAAGGCCGCGCTCGCGTCCATCGGTGCGACATTCTCGATGGGCGTGTTCGCCGCGCTGGTGCTCGGCACCATACCGCTCATCATGCTGCTCACGTCGCTCGCGTACACGACGCAAGACCTCCGCGCTCCCAAAGTTCCGCACCTCGCGCCGTTCGTGGCGCGCGGGTTCTGGCCAATGCTCGGCGTGCTCGGCACGTCGTCGCTCGCGCAGGCGTTGCTCGGCGGGGTCGGGCTCGGGCTCGCCTCTTGGGTGTCTGACCACTTCTCCGAGCGGCTCGGTGAGGCGCGGGCCGGACAGCTCTGGGTCGCGCTCGTCATCATCTTCGCGCTCGGTGTCGCGGTCATCGGCGTCCTCGGGGACCTCGCGCGCGCGGCGGTCGTTCGATTCCGCGCGAACTTCTTCGACTCAGTGCGCTCGGGCTTCAAGGCGTTCAGAAAGCAGAAGCTCGCCGTGTTCTGGTCGTGGGCTTGGCGTGCGCTCGTTGGCGTCCTGTTGCTCGGCGGCTCCGCCCTCGCGAGCGCGCGGCTCGGTGGCAGACCTGGCGTCGCGCTCGCGGTGCTCGCCGTGTTACATCAGCTCTTGGTGCTCGTCCGCGTCGCGCTCCGTACGTCGTGGCTCGCGCGTGCGTTGCGTGCGGTCGACGCCGACGGTTGATGATGCCGACGAACTTCTAGTCCCGATTTGCGCTGCGGTGCTCGGCGTAGATCGTGTCGCGCCACTTCACCAGGTCTGCGAACTCGATCGCGACCGTGTCGTTCGACCAAGCGCGACGGGTCGCCGGTCCGAGGCGGATAAACGCATCGGGGACGGGTGTCACGAACTGCAGCGGCGTCGCGGCGATGACGTCTGCGAAAGTGAATGCATCATGCACGCACCTGCGTCCGCCGGTCCGTCCGCGAAGCGCGAGCAGGCCTTCTCGGCACACGGCGAGCGCTCCGTCATGCTTCGCTTCGTACTTGACGAACTCGGACGCGAGGGTAGCGCAGCGACCCAGCGCGCTCTCTCCGACCGTGGCGAATACGAGGGCGCCCAGAGCGTCCGCATCGTCACTTCCAGAGCGACTTCATGAGCTGGTCGTAGCGACGCGCCGGGCCGTCCCAGCCGCGATCCAAGCGCATGATGCGCTTGCGGAGCTTGGGCCACTCGGGGCGCATGACCGCCGTGACCGCGCGCTCGAGGGCGCCGAGCAGTTCGTGCGCGGACGCGACGTCGAACGTGAAGCCCGTCCCCGTCTCGAGCTTGCTGTCGCAATCCACGACGCTGTCCTTGAGTCCGCCGACCGCGTGTACGACCGGAGCGGCTCCGTAGCGCTGCGCATATAGCTGCACGAGCCCGCACGGCTCATGTCGGCTCGGGACGGCGACGACATCCGCGGCCGCGAACATCCGATGCACGACGGCCTCGGGCGCCGAACGAACGAACACCGCGCGACCGTGCGACTTCTCGACGGCTTCGGTGACGAGCTTCACCATCTTCTCGTCGCCATCGCCCGCGATCGCCACTTGAGCGGTGGTCGCACGGAGGAAGCGCGGGAGCACTTCGGCGAGCAAGTCCGTTCCCTTCTGCTGGACGAGGCGGCCTACGGACACGACGAGAGGCTCGTGTGGTTCGAGCGGCAGTCCGAGCTCGCGCTGAAGTGCGCCCTTGCATCGGAGCTTGTTGGAGGCGTCCTCGGCGTCGTAACGCGCGGGCAACGAAGGATCGATCGACGGGTTCCACACGGAGTAGTCGACGCCGTTGAGGACACCATGCAGTACGTCCTTGCGCTCTCGCAGGACGCCGCCGAGACCGTGGCCGCCCTCGTCCGTCTGGATCTCGCGCGCGTACGTCGGGCTCACCGTGGTGATCACGTCCGCCGAGAGGATGCCTTGCTTCAGAACGTTGCACTTGCCGAAGAACTCGACGCCGTCGGTGGTGAACGCGTCCCAGCCGAGACCGAGCGTGGGCAGGCTCTCTTTGCTGAAGACGCCTTGATGCGCGGCGTTGTGGATCGTCAGCATCGTCTTGGTCTTCTCGAGCCCTAGGTCTCGGACGAACTTGGGTACGAGCGCCGTGGGCCAGTCGTTGACGTGGATCACCGCGTAAGGCGCGCCGCCCTCGTCCGCCACACGCGCGAGCTCGGCGACTGCGCGCGAGAAGGCCGCGAAGCGAAGTGCGTTGTCGGGGTAGTCCTCCCCGCGATCGCCGTAGATGCCGGCGCGATCGTAGAGACCAGGGATGTCGACGAGCACGATCTCGACCTGCGATGCGAGCTTCCCGTCGTAGATCGTAGCCTCGAGCGAGCGCTCGCCGAGCATGAAGGACATCGGCGAGAGGCGCCGCGCGAAGAGTAGCCCGCTCGACTCGAACGCCGCATAGCGCGGGATCACGATGACGACCCGATGTCCGAGCGCGCGAAGGGCCTTCGGCAGCGCAGCGGCCACATCCGCGAGCCCACCGACTTTGACGAAGGGAGCGAGTTCGGTCGTCGCGAAAAGGATATCCATATAGAGCAGCCTCATAGCACCAAACCGACGAGATCGCGTACGGTGGCGCCTTGACTCGCCTCCGTGGACGCAAGGGCACGTTCGCCCGCCCGCCGGACGTCGAGGAGGGCTCGGTGCTCACGGTTTTCCGCGTCCCTCCTGAGGTCGCCGGGATGCGTGTGGACGTGTTCCTCCAGAGCCAGCTCAAACGCACGAGCCGATCACGCGCCGTCGTCATCTTGCGCGCGAGCGCGTACGCAGAGGACGGTCGGCGGCTACGACCGGGGAGCCGCGTGCGCGCCGAGCAGAAGGGGCTCTTGTG
>ENA-OFCD01001303-OFCD01001303.1-metagenomes-genome-assembly--contig:-NODE-1303-length-12924-cov-6.876059_pt1 | contig 12924 bp, 13 predicted proteins | sample MGYA00153392_OFCD01 | MGnify analysis MGYA00153392 | reverse complement strand
ATTTCGATCGGGTGGAACAACTTCTACTTTTCTTATCATAATTGACGCTCCTCTTCAGATTACGATCGCCTTAGATAGTTTCTGCACAGTCGTCGCTAATTTGAGAGTATCCTAATTTAACTAATACGAGGAATCTCTCCAGCAGATGATTCTAGTTCTAATGTAAATATTGCCATCTCATCAACCTGATAACCTAACGGTTCAAATAAGCCCCGTAGAAAGCCTTCTCGCCCCCGACTGGGTAAAACTGGAATCTTGGCAACGAGGGGAATCGGGGTATCTGCTAGATCTTGCCGATGCTCGCACCTACCAGTCATCGCCGTCCGAAAAACTTGGGAAATGGCAACACTGAGGAAAGATGATGCGGCATAGGGTCGATCGCTGACGTATGCTGCTAGTGTCTGTCTTTTTGCTCCAGCCTTGCCCCTAGCTAAATCTACTGGATTAATATCCAACACTAGAGCCACAGTACATCTAGTGTCGCCCGCTTCGGGATAAAAAACTTGGGCGGTACCAAAGGAAAGATCGAACGTCTGACACTTATCGGGGTGTTTGAATAGTAAATAACCCAGATCTGTCGCAGGTTGGTGGGTGGTGGAAATAGTCAGGAGCATAGTAGTAATAATTCTTTAGCTGGCGTTGCTGAATTTGGCTATGATTTTCTGTAGGGGTGCCCCTCGTGGGTACCCTTCATCAATGCGGGGTAAGCACGAGGCATTACCCCTACAAAAATTATTGGTGCGTTTCATACATCAATTCAGCAACACCAAACATTCAATCCGATGTAGGGGCGGGTATTAGTTAATGTAGGGTGTGTTAGGCGCAAGCCGTAACGCACCGTTATTACTAGGTTGATGTAGAGTGTGCGAGGCGAAATTTTTCGCAGAACTCCGCCCCGATAATTGGTGTCTTGATTCGATCCTAACGTCCACCAACAGTAATCGAATCAACCTTAATATGTGGTTGTCCGACAGTAACATAAATACTGCCACTTACCGAACCGCAGAAGCCCGCAGCCAGTCCCAAATCTGCCGAACACATCGAAATCTTATTCATGATTTCCTTGGCTTCACCAATTAGCGTCGCCCCCTTGAGCGGCTTGGTAATTTTGCCATTTTCAATCAGATAAGCTTCATCCACCGAGAAATTAAATTGTCCGGTAGCACCAACGCTACCACCACCCATTTTCTTACAGTAGATACCCTTCTCGATCGAGTTAAACAGATCCTCTACCTTGTGCTCTCCAGGTGCGATATAAGTATTTCGCATCCGACTCGCCGCTGCATAAGCATAATTATTCCGGCGTCCACTTCCCGTGCGCGGATGTCCAGTTCGGATCGATCCGGCCCGATCGGCGATAAAATTCTTGAGGATGCCATTTTCGATCAGTAAGGTGCGTTGGGCTGGCATTCCTTCATCATCCATATCGATGGTGCCAAAAGCATTACCCGACAAACCTTCATCCCAAGCTGTCAGACTTTCATGAGCGATTTTCTGTCCCTTCATATCGACAAACGGGGTAGTATTGCGCTCGATTTGGGTAGTTTCGAGTAAATGTCCGCAAGCTTCATGGAAGATCACCCCACCAAACTTGTTTGCCATGATAATCGGGTAAGTTCCTGATTCTACATAGTCAGCGTAGAGCATCTTCCCCGCAGACTCCGAGACATCCTCAGCAGTAGCAGCATAGTCCCAGGTTTTTAAAAACCCTGGATTGCTAGTATCGCCGACGCGTTGTCCGATCGAAGAACGGTTCGCACCATCGGCACATAATAGGTTATACCCTACCGATTGTGTCAGCCGAATATCTCGCGCAAATGTCCCATCGCTAGATGCAACTAAAACCTCTTGCCAATCGCGGAAATAAGCAGCACGTCGGGATTGAATGTGAGTAGCCGTCTGTTTTAGTTTGCCATTTGCCGCCAGCAACACATCTCCCATTTCCCGCATCGAGCTACATTCACCCAACCAGCTATCTTTTCCCTTTTTCGTTGCATAGTCGCGCAACAGTTCGAGATTGATTTCGGGTACATAAGAATTGGGCGCGGGTAAATGTAACGCCATAATCCCCAATGCCTTCTCTAAGGCAGATTTTAGCCCCTGAAAGGATAGATCGTTGGTACTGACATAGCAGTCAGCCTTACCCTTAAATACCCGCACTCCTGCCCCTGTGGATAGGCGGGGCGAGATACTCGTGATTTGGTCATCTTCCGCCAGACAGCTAATATAATTTGCCCGCTCTAAGAAAAACTCCACAAAATCAGCACCCGCCGCTCGCCCCAAACCTAGCAGTGTCGATAATGGAGCTTCCCAGGTTTCATCAAACCGATGTGTAGTGGATGAATAACTTAGATTTGGTAATTGTTTAGATAACAGAAAAGTCTTGGGATCGATCGAAACAGTCATGTAAGCTTCTCCTGGGTTGCTTTACTTATTGTAACAAACACAGCAGACCGTGTGGCAAATCATCGAGTGAGGCTTTCACTCCCTCCCCTTGAAAAGGGGACTGGGTTGGGATAAATAGCCGACGTGACAACTCACATAACTTATCCGTACACATTAGCCCATCACCCAGCTCTAAAACACTGTAAACATCTATAACAATTCTTATCGATTAATTGAAGAAAATTCGATCGTCTACCAAAAGATCTATGCTAAAAATATAGTAAATAATTTTGGTAAAAACATATGGACAAGCAAAGATATCGTATGAACTGCACCCTCACCTTTAGTGATATTTACGGGCAGATTGTCATTTGGCTGATGGTAATTTTTATCAGTCTTGCTTCGGCTTTATCGCTGTGGAGTACTACCCGCCAAATATATGCCCTAGCCACAGTCGGGTTGATCTTAGTTTTATCCCTACCCTTTTTATTATTCGCCTTTGTCACTACCCTGCTCAATCACATTGAATTCGTCCCGCTCGAAGTCAACGAAACTACTAGTAGCAGCACCAATAAGCACAAAGTCCAAAAAGTACAGCCAGCAACAGTCTAGAGTAGGTTGGGATCGTCCGTAGTCAAAAATATTTCGCTCTCATCTGCGGTGGTGTAGCATCTAGCGATCCTCAAAATGTATCTTCTCGTGACTTTATCGATCGATCTGCACCCAATCCAGAACACCGCACCACCAGCAGTAGGGACACGATTCTAATCCAATTAAAGGACGGCAACTCGATCGGATTAGCAATTAATCCGATCGAGTTTTTGTTTTGACAGTAGTTTATCTAGTTAGAAAGAACAGTTTTGTTCTAAACTGGGTATTCATGACGAACAAAAGGAATATTAATAATCTCCCCTTCGACATCACCCACCATTACCTTCAAGCCTACCCCACCAGCTTTCGAGCGAACATAGCCCAATCCCAATATTCCCCCATCAATCTGACTACAACTAGTCAATACACCAACCTTTTCACCATCAACAGTAATCGTCGCACCCACAGCCACAGAGCCAGCTAACTTAACGCCCCAGAGATACTGTTTGACACCCCGATAAGTATTGAGTCTAGCGATCGTTTCTTGACCGATATAGCAGCCTTTGGCAAACGAAATCGTATCCCACAAACCCACCTCCAAGGGGTTATAATCCTCTGTTAACTCCGCATCGGGTTTTGGTCTACCTTGAGCGATTCGCAGGCATTCCCAGGCATCCTCGTCCACGATCGCGGCACCTAAATTAGTAATAGATTGATGTAAGGTTGCAGATTTATCGCGATCGCAAATCAATCGATATCCAGGTAAACCCAATTCAGTCCCGATCGCGATTCGCACCTCAACACCATCAATAATATATACTTGATGACTATGCTGGGGTAAATCTGTAATTGGACAACCCAATTGCGCTAATATACCCGCACTCTCATCACCCATTAAAGTAAAACTAGCTAGAGTATCGGTGACATCTTTTAACTTGACTCGATCGGCAAAAAAGATATATCGATCGAGCCAATTAAATAAATATTCACGCCGATTGGGCGAGCAGAGTAATAGCACCTCATCATCTAAAATCAATCCAGTTGCTAGATCGATCGTCCGAGCGGTAGAAGTAACAAATACCGTATCACAACCTTCTCCCGCTAAACGTTTTTCAAAATCTGCCGTGCTTTGATTGTGTAGAAACCTGAGTCGATCTCGATCGCTCACCAGAATTTTCCCCCAATCAGAACTATCATAAATAGCCGCACCCGATCGAGCAGATTGAAGTATTGTTTGGAGATTATTTAAATTACTATTTTCCATATATTTGTTCTTATAGACATCTGGATCGCCATATATAGAATCCTAAATGAAAAGCTAGGTTGATGTAGGGTGTGTTAGGCGTAAGCCGTAACGCACCAGTAGATCTTCATACCCGCCCTCTAGGGGTTAAGATTCTCACTGTCATCAAGGCAAATTATCAAAAATCTTCGCAATTACAGCCTTAGCCTTATTATCCAGCAGCATCCAGTCGATCGTCCCAGTCTCCAGATCGATCGAACTAGTATCTACCTCCACAATTCGACTCTCAAGTTCGCTGTGACTGCCATCATAATTGAGAAAACATACCTGATAGCATAGATCCCAAATATCAAACTTTAACTGCTTATCCTCAGAGTCCAGACACAAATAATTAATCGGGTGAGGATCGCGAACCTCCTCATAACTGACTTTCCATGTCGAAACCTCCGACTGTTGGCGGATTCGATCGATAATCCTGATATAAATCGGCTGCATCAAAAACTCTGCTTGTTGCCAAGCCAATTCACTCGCAAATTTAGGCTGCATAATATACTCCCTACCAACAATTTTAATGTAGATGTCTAAACCGATCCTGTGACATTCAGTTATAATGGTTGCTGTCAGCTACGATCGAAATTGTAATGTTTGGTGATTTTTTTGACAATATCAGCCGATACCCCAGCTATTTTGTAACGATTATCCTCGGTATCTTCATTTCAGCGTTTGGTTGGTTAGCACCGTTGTGGAAGCGTCCAGTCACAGCAGTTGCGCTGGTTGGATTTTTGGTGGGAGCAGTCATGGTGATAGTATTGACACTCAAAGCAATGTTAGGATTCACACCCATCAACTGAAATTGTGTTGGTGGTTAAAAAGATTTAAGAAAAATTATGACTAATACTCGTCGCGTGTCGCGCGTCGCCGAACTAATCAAGCGCGAAGTCAGTCAGATGATCCTCTTTGATATCAAAGACGACAGGGTTGGTGCGGGGATGGTAAGTGTCACCGCTGTAGATGTCGCTGGCGATCTTCAGCATACCAAAATCTTTGTCAGTATTTACGGTAGCGATGAAGTTCGGGCTGAGACGATGGAAGGACTCAAATCAGTCACCGGATACGTCCGCAGTGAATTGGGTAAACGCGTCCGACTCAGACGTACTCCCACAGTGATTTTTGTAGAGGATAAATCATTCGATCGAGCCACCAGCGTTCTATCACTCATCAACCAACTCAGTTTAAAGCGTGGGGAGGCAGAAGACCTAGAGCCAGAATCAGAATTAGATCGAGAATCTGACATTCGCTCTCCTGAAAATTCGGACGTATAAATCCCAAAATTTAAGGTAGGGGCAATTCATTAATTGCCCCTACCTTAAATTTCAGAATTGGCGTAAAGGCAAGAAATCCTCCAACTCAGATTAATTTGCTAAACCAGATCTAAGACTCTTTTTCATGCGGAATGCCGCAATGCCACCGAGGATGGTACCGATAATAGAAAGCGGTTCTGGCACTGCTTCCGGCACTGGCTGAGGGGTTGTTCCCTGACGCGCAGTCACTCCTATATTTACAGCCAGCAAATCGAGACCCCCACCATTCGGTGCTGTAGTAGCATCGGTATCTGATGTGTTGTAATTATAGCAATTTGCATTACTGATGCTAGACAATTGTGATAATGAACAGGTATTGGTTGAGACAGCAGTGAAAGTGTCATAGCCAAATAGTGAGTAGCCAAAAACTGGGGTATTTGCGGCGACTAAATCAGTCAATAGAATTAGTTCGCCGCCAATGTTTTGAGTGAGGGAGCTAGTTACCGCAAATTGACCACTTTGATTGTTAAGAACTTTAGTGTTTAAGTAGTCACCGTTAGCAGAATTAAGTAGGTCGGTCGAACCCCAATTCCCTCTGGCGTAACCCCGCAAATTACCATAAATAGGATTGTTACCAGCACCAAAGCCAGTTATTGCAGCAATCGCGAACGCATCATGCGCGTTGTTCGTCGCTCCTCTTTCAAATACTGTTACTCCAATATCGCTAGTGGCATTGTAACCTTGTGAGAGCACAAAATCCGCCCGCTCGATATCGGTTTGATTTCTGTCATTATTGCCTGTATTCGTAAATAAGTTGTCCGTACCCAAGTAGATATTGTTTTGAGCTAAAGCGGCTACCGTCGTGGTTGGCACTGTGCCCCGTACAATAGTAGTACTATTATTACTCGGACAATTTGTAGCTGAGGAGCATCGCTCCCAAACTACCTGCTTATTATTATCAGCAGTCGCAGTTGCACTACCACTGCGCTGCAATGTTAGAGTCGTACCTACAGATAAATTGACCGGATTCCAGTTCTTCCCATCACTGGCGAAAGAAGTAATAGAGCGAGAAAAACCTTGATAGGTAACGCCATTAATAGTAGTAGGAGCACTAACAGAGGTTTCTGGACTCAGAGTAATACTAGTAATAGTTGTTGCTTTAACGGTGTTGGGTAGAAAAGTGCCCAAAGATGCAGTCAAACAGATAACCCCAGCCTTCGTTATCGACTGGGATAAATTAGATCTTTGTCTCATTAGATTCTTTTTTGAGGAAATAGACGGGGTTAGGGAAAAATTGCTACGTATTTATGCGGACTTCTCTGCTTGATACCTCTGGATAGCATCCTCAAATCGAACTAATGCCAACTGTAAATTTACTGAATTAACCACAAGCTACGATCCTTTTTTGATACTGTCTACGGATAGTATTGACAATATCTCTGGTAGTTGAGGGCAGGTTTCGCTCGATATCGATTGCTCATGCAATAAGGCTTTGCCAAAACATGCCCCGATGAATATCGATATACTACTTTTCCAAATTGGTGTTATGGAAATAGCTTTTACTTCATTAGGTGTCATGAATCATCCATAAATCCACCCACAAACAAAAACTCCTGCCGAATCGACAGGAGTTTTTGCTTACGCTGTAATTAGATCGAGATTAGTCGATGTCATTCAAGAACAATGTTGGTTCTGTTTCGCGGTTCAATCCTTTCTCGAAACCAGCAGCAGCCGCGCGTGCGCGTCCTGCGTGCCACAAGTGACCGATAAAGAAGAAGAATCCTAATACGAAGTGAGAACAAGCCAACCACGCACGAGGCGAGACGTAGTTGAATGCGTTGATTTCAGTAATGACCCCACCAACTGAGTTCAAGGAACCTAGAGGAGCGTGAGTCATATACTCAGCAGCACGACGTGCTTGCCAAGGTTGAATATCATTCTTGACTTTGCTCAGATCCAAACCGTTAGGTCCACGTAGTGGCTCTAACCAAGGACCTTGGAAATCCCAGAACCGCATGGTTTCACCACCGAAGATGATTTCTCCAGAAGGAGAACGCATCAGGTATTTACCTAGACCAGTAGGACCTTGAGCAGTTGCGATGTTCGCACCCAAACGTTGGTCGCGGATCAAGAAGGTCAATGCTTGTGCTTGAGAAGCTTCAGGGCCAGTAGGACCGAAGAATTCACTAGGATAAACAGTGTTGTTATACCAAACCATGATTGACGCAACAAACGCCATCAAGGATACAGCAGCTAAACTGTAAGATAGGTAAGCTTCACCAGACCAGACGAGTGCCCGACGTGCCCAACCAAAAGGTTTGGTCAGAATGTGCCAGATACCACCACCGATACATAGCAAGCCAACCCAAATGTGTCCGCCGACAACATCTTCTAAGTTATTAACACTAATGATCCAACCTTCGCCACCGAAGGGAGCTTTTAGCAGATAACCAAAGATAATTGCTGGGTTGAGAGTAGGATTGGTAATGATGCGAACATCCCCACCACCTGGTGCCCAGGTATCATACAAACCACCAACGAACATCGCTTTGATGACGAGCAATAATGCGCCACAACCCAGAATTACGAGGTGGAAGCCCAAAATCGAAGTCATTTTGTCCTTGTCTCTCCAGTCGTAACCGAAGAAAGAAGAATACTGCTCTAATGTGTCAGGACCACGTAGTGCATGGTAAAGACCACCAACACCCAATACCGCAGAGGAAATTAGGTGTAAAACACCGACGACAAAGTAAGGAAATGTATCAACGATTTCGCCACCAGGACCGACACCCCAACCTTGGGTAGCCAAGTGAGAAAGTAAAATAATACCTTGTTCGTACATCGGTTTTTCGGGTACGAAGTGAGCCACCTCAAACAGGCACATGGCTCCAGCCCAAAAGACAATCAAACCAGCGTGGGCGACGTGTGCACCCAACAGCTTACCAGACAGATTGATCAGACGCGCATTTCCAGACCACCAGGCGAACCCAGATGATTCTTGATCGCGTCCACCACCCGAAACCATTGTAGTATTAAAGGGCGTTTCCACTCTTGCAGTACCTCGATCGATGAACTATATGTAAAATCCGAAGTGAACTGCCTACACTCATTGCCTAAGCTATAAATGCAGGCTTCCCCATTCACTGGGAATAGCCGCTGGAACTACTAAATAGTCCTGTTGGTCTAACATTCCCTCCAAGGGCAGAAGTCCTGGTTCCCAAGACCCAAATTTTTCTGACGATCTTTACCTATGAGCTTGGTTTTCGCTTGCGGTATCGATCGCCAAGAACTATCGATTAAAAAAACCGGAAGATAAATTGATTGTACAATTATCTTCCGATGTTTCAACGCTTTTAGAGTGCGTTACCACGAGGTAATACTTCTTCTGGGAAGATGAATTGTTCGTGTGGTTGGTCTTGTGGAGCCATCCATGCGCGAATACCTTCATTGAGTAGAATATTCTTGGTGTAGAATGTTTCAAACTCAGGGTCTTCTGCCGCTCTCAATTCTTGAGATACGAAGTCATATGCACGTAGGTTTAAAGCTAAACCGACGATACCGATCGAACTCATCCATAGTCCAGTCACAGGGACAAAGAGCATGAAGAAGTGCAACCAACGTTTGTTGGAGAAAGCTACACCGAAAATCTGCGACCAGAAACGGTTTGCAGTTACCATCGAGTAGGTTTCTTCAGCTTGGGTAGGATCGAACGCACGGAATGTGTTCGATGATTCGCCGTCGCCATCTTCAAACAGAGTGTTTTCTACAGTCGCACCGTGAATCGCACACAGTAGCGCACCGCCGAGAATCCCTGCAACACCCATCATGTGGAAGGGGTTGAGAGTCCAGTTGTGGAAACCTTGCAAGAATAGGATAAAACGGAAGATTGCGGCTACTCCAAAAGAAGGTGCGAAGAACCAACCAGATTGACCCAATGGGTAAATTAGGAAGACGCTGACGAACACTGCGATTGGACCAGAGAAAGCTAATGCGTTGTAAGGACGAATCCCTACTAGGCGAGAGATTTCAAATTGACGTAACATGAAGCCGATCAAACCAAACGCGCCGTGAAGAGCAACAAATGCCCACAGACCGCCTAGTTGACACCAGCGAGTAAAGTCGCCTTGTGCTTCAGGTCCCCAAAGCAGCATGAGGGAGTGACCTACGCTGTTAGGAGGAGTGGAAAGAGCTGCTGTCAAGAAGTTACAACCTTCAAGGTAGCTAGAAGCCAAACCGTGACTGTACCAGGATGTAACGAATGTGGTACCAGTCATCCAGCCGCCGAGTGCCATGAACGCACAAGGGAATAGTAAGACACCAGACCAACCTACGAACACGAATCGATCTTTTTTTAGCCAGTCGTCTACGACATCAAAGATGCCTCTATCGACCTGCTGGTTGCCAACTGCAATAGTCATGGTGCAGTAAATCTCCAGATATTATGAGGACATGATAGCGGGGACTGAATTTACGTAGCTTAAATACGTAATCAGCACACCAATTGTTAACTGGTTTATTAAATCAGTTTACGTTTCTTTACTTAGTCTAATAGAATTGTGTCGAAATGGCGAGGATCTTTAGATTTTCTTCGCTAATGTTTAATATTTTGCCGATAAATAACCCTTTTGACTCTCATCACACCGAAGTTTATGAGTATTTATACTTACTATTTGTCCGATCGACTAGAGATATTCAGGATAGCGACACTCGCTCCTCATTGCCGCCGAAGCTCCTATCTCTACTTCTTATCCGAATTCGATCGGTCACTATCCACTAAATTATCGATCGTTTACAATTAGGATGCTTACCACAATCTTCTCCTTATATGTACGTCATCGAAATCCTGCTCAAAAATACGGCAATGCCCATGTCAGTGCAACGCAAGACTGTCGAAGAGGCTAATACCGTCTACCAACAGGTTTTGGAAGCGACAAAATCGAACGATCGCTCTTTGCTAGAATTGTCTTGCGATCGTCAGCCAGAAAAGAAAATTGCCGTGATGACCGATTCGATCGTTGCCGCTCAAATGTATGAAAAATCTGGTGCGGCTGCCTCAGGTAAAACGCCTGGGTTTGTCTCATATGCTGAAATCGCCAGCTAAAAACCTAGCTCGATCTTCTCTATGTCTTTGGTAGAGCGATCGGCAACCTTAAAATACTATGACTGAATCCTTACCACTACCATTACCAGCGATCGAGGTGAAGGATCTTTCCTTTGCCTGGAAATCTGGGAAAAATGTCCTCGATGGTTGCTCTCTATCAGTACCGCGCGGCGAATTTTGGATGCTCTTGGGTACCAATGGTAGCGGTAAATCGACATTATTACAGCTCATTGCTGGATTACTGGCTCCTCAGGTTGGGACGATCGATATTCATGGTGGTTTGGGAATTGTGTTCCAAAATCCCGATTACCAGTTGGTGATGCCGACTGTCGGTGCTGATGTCGCTTTTGGGTTAGTTGCCGAACGACTTACTCCCAGCCAAGTGCGTCATCGTGTCGTTGAAGCTCTGAATGCTGTAAACCTCGCCGATCTGATCCGTCGTCCTATTTATGCACTCAGTGGCGGTCAAAAACAGCGTGTGGCGATCGCTGGAGCGATCGCCAGACAAATCGAAGTTATCTTATTTGACGAGCCTACAGCCCTGCTCGACCCCGACGCTCAACTAGATCTCGTCGCCAGAGTCCGCGAACTCGTCAAAAGTCGTGGCTTGACTGCGCTCTGGGTCACTCATCGGCTTGAAGAATTAGACTATTGTGATGGAGCATTTTTGCTAGAGCATGGCAAATTAGTCGATCGAGGCAATCCAGATCGGATGCGCCAAAGATTAATGAGAGAAATCATTTAGATAATAGGGACTAGGGGATTCGATCGCTTATTGTGTATGGATTATCATCCAAAATCCAAATATTCTCCTCATCCCCGACCCCCTATCCACTTGTCCCACAACTTGCTACTATTAAAAGAGCAAATATAAAAATTTATTAAGAAGGTTGTAATTTGAATCATGCCTCCCTCACGAAAACAAGCTGTATTGCTCGTTGACGGCTACAACGTGATTGGAGCCTGGACAGACTTACACGATTGCCTTGGGCACATCAAAGGTCAACGACAGACCAGGCAAAATCCGCTCCAGTCAGGCTCGAAAGAAGATCTAGAAGCAGCAAGATCGAAACTAGTAGAAGCCTTGATCAACTACAGTGTATTTGAAGATTACCAAACTAAAATAGTTTTTGATGCTTACAGTCGGGATGTCCCAGCTTATTGTGAGACAATTACGCCAAACTTATCGATTCACTACAGTGACTTTCTCGAAACTGCCGATACGTACATTGAGAAGTTCTGTGCAGCATTTCGCCACGACTTACAATACTCAGCTTCTAGACTAATTGTAGCAACATCCGATCGCGCCCAACAATTGACAGCAATCGGGTTTGGAGCCGAATGGATTTCCTCCTTGCAACTGATTTCAGATGTCGATTTCAGTGCCAAAAGATCGAAGCAACGACATCGCCCCCAAAAACAATCCTCTAAACGCTTTTTGGTCAACTCCCTCGATGCCAAAGTCCAGGCTCGGCTCTCAGCACTCCGACATGGCTTACCCTTGGATGATACCTGACCAGCGATCGTCAGCGTACACTAATTTAATTATCCCACCACAAGCTAAATCGTAAGTTCGCCACTCATCTTCACCCGTTAAGGCGGCTACAATACCCAGTACAGAACCTTTGTGAGCGATCGCCAAGCCATTTTCATAGTTGTCTCGAACCAACTTGTGTGCTAAAATATTAATACGTGTGTTTAAGTCTTCAGCAGTTTCAGGATAGTAGGGCATAACTAGAGATTGATAATTAGCATCAATATTTGGATAACATTCGACCAAATCGTCAACTGGAGTAGTCGCTGGAAATTCTGAAGTCCATTCTTGACACAGCCACTCACATAGCCCCCATTCGAGCTGGATCGGTAACTGAAGTAATCTAGCTAGTGGGTCTGCCGTTTGGATCGTCCGCAGAAAGGGAGATGTGAAGATGCGATCGATCGAGCAGTGACTCAACTCGCGAGCCAAAGAGATGGCTCGATCGAACCCCTGAGCCGAAAGTGGCGGGTCGTAACGGTAAACCGCAGTATCAAACCATTCAGGCTGGATAAAATCTAATCGATGTGCATGACGAGCCAACCAAAGTGTCTGCATTGAATCTAAATATCTCCTATTGTGCTGTAGATCGCAGGTATGTAAATAAATAGTAACTATGATGAGAGTGAGAATAGATCGACTAGGGCGGTTATTTGGGAAGATTTGGGTGTAAAGACCGACCCGATCGACGCTTATAATGTTCAGAGTCTTTACTGTCAGCCAATTGGCTGAGGATTAAAAAAGTTAGTCAGTAAATGTGTAGAAATGT
>ENA-OFCD01001301-OFCD01001301.1-metagenomes-genome-assembly--contig:-NODE-1301-length-12939-cov-4.550605_pt1 | contig 12939 bp, 9 predicted proteins | sample MGYA00153392_OFCD01 | MGnify analysis MGYA00153392 | reverse complement strand
TCACCACCACTCCGTTGACGCAGGGTGGTGGTGAGAAAAACGGGAGACGGATGGAACGACTAGACCCCGCAGGACATGGGTCATGCCGCACGGGAAAACGCAGAAACGGTCACCCGTTGCCGAATGACCGTTTCGGTGTAACGCTCCACTATTTCAATTTCTACCGATGAGATCCCACAATGAAAGGATCCCAGCTGTGGGCTCATTGCGGAACTCTCACCGCCCGCCGTTGTTGGGCACTTTTTGGGGCACTTTTTGGGGCCGCCTAGAAAAATCCTAAACTTTGGCTCCCAGCATCCTCTCAGGCAAATGCGAATTCTCTATCCCGCCTGAATCACAGCGAGACGAGCACCTATCTCCGTGAGAGCGAACACTGTGCGGCCGGTGAACGCGGCGTCAGCCTCACGATTCCAATGAGATGGAAAAGTGATTCTGAGCCAAGATTGGGCGTATCAGGCCACTCGATAGTTCAAACCGAACTCGTGCTCTTTCTCCACAGCCTGTCCACTGGCAGCACATGAATGCGGGTTTGCGGCGTGTAGCTGAGTCCGCCGGTGTACAGGATCGTGCCGGCGAGGAACCGGTCGCCAAGTTCGTTTCTCAATTTGACCATTGGAGCTAGCTCCTTGCCCGGGATGTTGGTACCGGTCTTGACCTCGAAGGCGATAATTCGGCCGTCGTCGCGTTCAATGACGATGTCAACCTCGTCGTTGTCCCTAGTCCGCCAGTGGGAGACGTTAGATATTCCGTCCAGCCAGGATGCGTGACGTTGCAGTTCTCCGAGCACAAACGTTTCCAGGAGATGCCCGAACTCGGTGAGCGACGTCGGGTCTCTGTGAGCGAGCTTCTCCGGCGTGAGTTGCAGTAGCCTGGCGGCGACGCCGGAGTCGACCACATGCAGTTTTGGGGTGGAGGTCGCCCTGTTGCTTAACGTGCCACGCCACGCAGGTATCCGTTGAATAAGGAAAACGGATTCGAGGAGCCGGAGGTTAGACTCACCAGTCCTCATGTCCAGTCCCGCTTTCTCAGACGCCTTCGCGATGTTGAGGACTTGTGCCGTCTGCCCAGCCAATGATCCGAGTAACGCAGGGAGGAGGTTAGCTCTTTTGATGGTCGCGAATTCAGCGGCGTCGCGTTCCAGGGTGAGCTTCGTGTAGTCGTCAAACCATCGGTTCTTTGACGCACGCGAACTGCGTGCCAAAGCGATTGGGAAACCACCATCAGCGACTCTTCCTATGTAGTCTTCGCGGGAGGTCGTTGAGGTTTTCCGCCAGATGAGGGTCTCGGGTTCCTCAAACATGGTCTGAACCAGATTGACACCAGTTCCCTCAATCTCTGTTTGGGTAAGCGGATACACCGTAAGGCGATTCAATCTCCCAGTCAGCGCCTGTGCGGTAATTGGGAGCGCGTCGTGGCGGGTGGGACCGGCCATCAGGAACCGGCCAGGGGCGTCCCTTCTATTGAGCTCTGCTTTGACCGCATCGAGAACAGATGGGAACTTCTGGTACTCGTCGAAACACACTGGCGACGGACCCGACGCGAACAGAGCCGGGTTTGCTTCGACCGCCTGGCGTACAGCCATGTCGGCTAAGTCAATGACCTCTGCGTCGTGAGCTTCAGCGAGTTGACGCAAGAGAGTGGACTTTCCGACTGACCGCCGGCGTTCGAGAAGTACGACAGACTCATCGACCATGCGGTTGCGAGCGACCTGCAAAAGACGGCGTTCGTAGATAGCGTCCATGCAGACCGTCTACTTCAAATCGGTATCTGCCAGTCCTATTATGTAAAATCTGTCAGCTATATTCTGCAAGATTTGCGAACTGTCATGAGTTGATTCATCCCACTGGATTCGTAAGGCTGCGCGGCGTCCGCAGGAGGTGATCGCACCCGGGGCCAAGTCCCCGATGCTCCGCTCGACCTCACGGGTGCCGTCTCGGCGCGCTATCTGGAAATTCAGTTGCCCTTCGACCGGGATCGCGTTCGTCGACGCCATGGACGACGTGCTTATTGGCGGTTTTCGCTGCGGTTTGCGATCTTCGAACGTTGTATGAAGGATCGTGGCATCGTTGATCTGGTTCGCGGCCGGCCCGTGCACCACATCGTGCACCACATCGGGTCAACGAAACCTCACCAGAAATCTACGGGATCTCGCTGGGCAGCGCAGCAGGGACGGCGCACTCCACGATCGGGGCTACCGTTTACCTATGGAATATCGCACATTGGGAAATAGCGGCACTGTGGTCTCGACCCATGCCCTCGGCACCATGACCTTCGGCGCGGAGGCCGATGAACCCACCTCCCACCTCATCCTCGACGCCTTTCTTGCCGCCGGCGGCACCTTTATCGACACCGCGGATGTCTACAGCTCCGGCACTTCGGAAGAGATCATCGGCTCCTGGCTCGCCTCCCACCCGACCGATCGTGAGCAGGTGGTGATCGCCACCAAGGCACGCTTCCCCATGGGCACCGGCCCCAATGACCTTGGTCTCACCCGTCGCCACCTCGGGCGGGCGCTCGATGCATCCCTCGGTCGCCTCGGGGTGGAGCAGATCGACCTTTACCAGATGCACGCGTGGGACGCCCTCACCCCGATAGAGGAGACCCTCGGCTTTCTGAACGATGCGGTCGTCCAGGGCAAGATCGCCTACTACGGTTTCTCAAACTACCTCGGCTGGCAGCTGACCAAGGCGGTGCATGTCGCGAAGGCCCACGGCTGGGCTGCGCCCGTCACCCTTCAGCCCCAGTACAGCCTGCTGGTGCGCGACATCGAGCACGAAGTCGTTCCCGCGGCCCTCGATGCGAACATCGGCCTTCTGCCCTGGTCGCCCCTCGGCGGCGGCTGGCTGAGCGGAAAATACGTGCGCGACCAGGCTCCGACCGGTGCCACCCGCCTCGGTGAGAACCCGGAGCGCGGCATGGAGGCCTGGAAGCAGCGCAACGCCCGCGAGCAGACCTGGACCATCATCAAGACGGTCACATCGATTGCGGATGCTCACGGCGCAAGTTCCTCGCAGGTGGCCCTCTCCTGGCTCGGTGCCCAGCCCGCTGTGACTTCGGTGATTCTCGGAGCCCGCACCGTGGTCCAGCTCGCCGACAACCTCGGTGCGGTCGACCTGCAGCTCTCGTCCGACGAACTCGCCAGCCTCACCGCGGCGAGCGCGCCTCGCGCTGACGACTATCCCTATGGGGTGGGAGGCGTTGCCCAGCGCAACCGTAATCTGGCGGGTGGGCGCTGAGAGTCAGCTCTGGCAGTGCCGTCCGGCGGTGCCGGTGGCACCCGGAACGTGACAGAGGGTGACGCGGCCATCATGAACTCGGTGCTCCGCAGTCGGTGATCTCACCGGCACGTGCTCATCGATCGATTGTGCACTTCATGTCGAAAAGGGCCGAACGGGGATATACCCGGTCGACCCTTTTCGCCTCACTGTGCGCGAGGGGGGACTTGAACCCCCATGCCCTTACGGGCACACGGACCTGAACCGTGCGCGTCTGCCAATTTCGCCACTCGCGCAGACCTAGCGAGATTACCACAGCGACGGAGCTGCCTGAGTGCCACCCGCCGATACCCGCGTCACAGGGCGGACGGCTAACATCTACCTAGTTATCTACACATAACCACCGTCGACGAGGGAGCCTCTTGGGCCTGCTGGACAGCTTCGAGAAGGGCTTGGAGCGCGCCGTAAACGGGGCGTTCGCCAAGACCTTCAAGTCTGGCCTGCAGCCGATCGAGATCACCTCTGCCCTGCGCCGGGAGCTCGACACCAAGGCGGCAGTCGTCGCGCGCGACCGCATCCTGGTACCCAACAGGTTCACGGTGCGCCTCTCGAACGTCGACTACGCCAAGATGACGGCCATCGGCCCCACGCTCGTCGACGAGCTCAGTCGGCTCGTGCAGCAGCACGCCACCGCCCAGCACTACCAGTTCTCCGGCGGCATCAGCATCACTCTGGCCGAAGATCCCGCCCTCATCCAGGGCGTGCTCGGCATCGACTCCGTGAGCGTCAAGGGCACCGTCGCCTGGACCCCGGTGTTGGATGTCGCGGGCAAGCGTTACCCCATCGTAAAGAGTCGCACGATCATCGGGCGAGGCAGCGACGCTGACATCACGGTGGAAGACACCGGTATCTCCCGCAAGCACGTCGAGATCCTCTGGGACGGCACCCGAGCCGAGGTCAATGACCTCGGCTCCACCAACGGTTCGCAGCTCAACGGTTCCCCCGTTCACAAAGCGCCACTCGCCCCCGATTCCGTCATCAACATCGGAAGAACCCGTATTGTGTTCCGGGTGCTCGCCCAATCAGCGTCGGTTGACCAGTTCTCCGATCTCCGTGCCGACGACGACGGTGTCGGCGGCCGTCGATGAGTGAACTCACCCTCCTTCTTCTGCGGTTCGGCTTTCTCTTCATCCTCTGGGCTTTCGTCTTCGCCGTCGTCTACGCGCTCCGCACCGACCTGTTCGGGCAGCGCGCGCGGCGCCTTCCCGCGGATGTCGCTGCCGGCCAGCCGTTCGTGGCGTCGGCCGTCGCTCCATCCGTGACATTTTCCACTCCTGCCCCGGCTTGGAATCCAGGATCAGCCTCTGACGCCACCGAGGCGTTCTCGGTGCAGTCAGACAGAGCACAGCCACCCCGCGCACAGTCCTCGGCCGCTATCGCAACCCGGCTCGTGATCACCTCCGGGCCGAAGGAAGGGCTCGAACTCACCCTTCCGACGGAGCCGCTCACCATCGGCCGGTCGAGCGAGAGCGGTCTCGTCATTCGCGACGACTACACCTCTACCCACCACGCGCGACTCATGCACTGGAGTGAGGACTGGGTGATCCAGGACCTAGACTCGACCAACGGCACGTTCCTCAACGGCACTCGGGTTACCCTTCCCACACCGGTACCGCTCAACACTCCGGTTCGGATCGGCACGACCAGTTTCGAACTTCGGCGGTAGGTGAATGGCCACATCGAGCAAGAGCACGGCCGTTTCGCACGTCGGAAAGATACGGGCGAACAACCAGGACTCGGGCTATGCGGGCACGCAGCTCTTCGTCGTCGCCGACGGAATGGGCGGTCACGCGGGCGGTGACGTCGCCTCGGCGATCGCACTGAAGCGGGTGATGGAAGCCGACCGGCAGTTCGCCTCGGCCGCAGATGCCGAATTCGCGCTCCAGTCCGCCCTCAGCGCCGCCAACACGATGCTCGCGGAGACCGTCTTCGAGCATCCCGAACTCACCGGAATGGGCACGACGGTCAGCGCAATCCTGCGCTCCGGCTCCCAGATCGCCATCGCGCATATCGGCGACTCCCGCATTTACCTGCTGCGGGATGGCACGCTCAAACAGATCACCGCCGACCACACTTTCGTGCAGCGTTTGGTCGACAGCGGCCGCATCACTCCCGAGGAAGCGGCGGTTCACCCCCGGCGCTCGGTATTGATGCGGGTGCTCGGCGATGTCGATGCCGCCCCCGAAATCGACACCACGGTGTTCGACGTTCTCGCCGGTGACCGCTGGCTGCTGTGCTCCGACGGCCTGTCGAGCTACGTCTCAGACGACAAAATCGCTCAGGCTCTCAAATCACATCCCGCCGTGAGGGATGCCGCGGACCGCCTGGTGAAAGAGAGCCTCGACCAGGGTGCCCCCGACAATGTGACCGTGGTGGTCGTCGACATCGACGAGAGCGGTGAGTCTGCCTCCGTTCCGGTCATCGTGGTCGGGTCCGCCGCCGCGCCACTCTCCTTCGAGGGCGAGTCGGGGCGCCGTCCGCTGCGCCTGCCCACGCTGTTGCTGCATCCGCTCAAGTTGACCCAGGCGCACGAAGACAGCCACTTCGAGCCGGAATCCGACGAATATCTCGACGAGCTGATCCTCGAAGACCGCCGCCGTGCCCGCCGCCGCCGCATCACCTGGCTGGTCGGCGTCGTCGTGATTGTCGCACTCATCGCGGCCGCCCTGGTTGTGGGATACCGCTGGTCGCAGTCCCTGTACTACGTGGGAGCTGATGGCCAAACCGTGGCTATTTACCGCGGCATCCAGCAGGATCTCGGCCCGATCTCGCTGCACAGCGTTTACTCCCAGACGAGCGTTCGGCTGAACACCCTGCCGAGCTACACCCGCAAGACCGTCGAAGACACCATCAGTGCCGCCGACCTTGCCGACGCAACAGCGATCATCAAGCGACTGACAGATGCCACCAAGTAGAGCTGAATTGTGACCAGCCCCGACGCCGTCACCCAGATCGTGCGCCCGGTCACCGATGCCGGCGCGCTGTCGACCTTCACGAGCACCATTCGGCTGCGGCTGCGAGTGCCCGCAAAGCTGCGCAACCTCGAGCTCGTGTTGTTGGTCTTCGCCTTCGCCATCGTTGGCGCCTCCATAGCGCTGGTCGAACTGGGTGCCCTCGGCAGCGTGCAGGGCCCAGTGCTCGCCCTCGGTGCTGGCCTCGGCGTCATCACCCTGATCATCCATGTGGCCCTTCGCTTCGCGGCTCCACAGGCCGATCCGTTTCTCCTTCCGATCAGCACCATGCTCAACGGCCTCGGTATCGCGGAGATCTACCGGCTCGACATCTCCAAAAATCTTTCGGGCTGGGGGGCGGCTGGCGTGCGGCAGATCGCCTGGACCGCCATGGCCATGCTGCTCGCTCTCGCGGTGCTGCTGCTGATTCGCAATCATCGGGTTCTGCAGCGATACAGCTACATCGCGATGTTCGTCGGAATCGTACTGTTGCTCTTGCCCATGCTGCCGGGAATCGGCCAGAACATCAACGGAGCGCAACTCTGGATCCATGTTGGGAGCTTCAGTTTTCAACCCGGAGAGCTCGCCAAGATTGCGCTGGCCGTCTTCTTCGCCGGCTACCTGGTGACAGCGCGCGACAGCCTCTCCCTCGTCGGTAGAAAGTTTCTCGGGATGCGCTTTCCGCGCGTGCGGGACCTCGGCCCGATCCTTGTGATCTGGCTCGCCGCGATGGTCGTGTTGGTGTTTCAGCATGACCTGGGGATGGCGCTTCTTTTCTTCGGCCTCTTTCTTGTGATGATCTATGTCGCGACGGGGCGCTTGAGCTGGGTCATCCTTGGTCTCGCACTTTTTATTGGTGGTGTGCTCGTCGCCAGCCGCCTGCTCGGCTATGTGCAGGCGCGCTTCGAATCCTGGCTCGATGCCTTCAATCCGAAGGTCTACGACGCGGTCGGTGGCAGCTATCAGATCGTGCAGGGCATCTTCGGATTCGCCCATGGCGGCCTGATCGGCACCGGGTGGGGCCGGGGCAGCCCGGGAATCGTGCCACTCGCCGAGAGCGACTACATCATCGCGAGCCTCGGTGAGGAACTCGGCCTGGCCGGCCTCTTCGCCATCCTCGCCCTCTACCTGCTCTTCGTTTCACGGGGGTTCCGGATCGGATTCGTCGGCCAGGATGATTTCGGCAGGCTGCTGGGGGTCGGGCTTTCATTCGTCATCGCGCTGCAGGTATTCATCGTGCTCGGCGGGGTAACCCGGGTGATCCCGCTCACCGGTCTTACGACGCCGTTCCTCGCGGCCGGAGGTTCATCGCTTGTTGCCAACTGGATCATCGTGGCCCTGCTGCTGAGACTTTCTGACAGCGTGCGCACCCAGCCGCAATTGGTGGTGGAGTAATGGATCGACAGCTCAAGCGCGTGACTGTCGCCGTGATGCTCATGTTCCTCGCCGTGTTCACCTCCACTACGATCATCACCGTGTTCCAGGTGGACGCACTCAACGCTGACAGCCGGAACACACGCACCCTGAATGACAGCTACTCGGCCGAGCGCGGCCCGATCCTCGTCAACGGCCAGGCCATCGCCGAATCGAAGCCCGCCGCCGATAAGTACAAGTTCCAGCGGGTCTACGCCAACCCACAGCTCTACTCCTCTGTCACCGGCTATTTCACCCTCAATCAGGGCAACACCGGCGTGGAGGGTGCCCTGAACAGCTACCTGAGCGGCACAGCGAACGACCAGTTCCTCACGAAGGTCAACTCGATCCTTACCGGGCAGAAACCCAAGGGCGGATCGGTCTCGCTCACCATCGACCCGAAGGTGCAGCAGGCGGCCTGGGATGCCCTCGGCAACAATTCCGGCGCCGTTGTCGCCCTCAATCCGCGCACCGGGGCGATCCTGGCCATGGTGTCGAAGGCCACCTACGACCCCAACCTGCTGGCCTCCCACAACTCGAACGATGTGATCAGTGCTTACCAGAAACTGCTGGCCGACCCCACGAAGCCCCTGATCAATCGCGCCATCTCCGGCGACCTCTACTACCCGGGATCGGTGTTCAAGCTGGTCACCACCTCCGCCGCCCTGGACAGCGGCAAGTACAAGCCAGAAGACACCTTCCCCAACCCGAGCACCCTCACTCTCACTGGCACCTCTACCCCAATCAACAACGCGGAGGGTGGCAGTTGCGGTGGGCAGGCCACTGTTTCAATTGCGGATGCCCTGAGGCTCAGCTGCAATATCCCGATGGCCCAGCTCGGTGCCGCCCTCGGCGGCGATGTGCTCAAAAAGTACGCCTCCGCATACGGTTACGGCCAGAAGCTCTCCATCCCGATGAGGGTCACACCGAGCATCTACAACGTCGGGGACACCGCCCAGGTGCAACTCTCCGCCTTCGGACAGTTCGAAGATCGCGTCACCCCGCTACAGGTGGCGATGACGTCGGCAGCCATTGCCAACGGCGGTTCGCTCATGCAGCCCACTCTCGTCAAAGAGATCACGGCGCCGGACCTCACGGTGATCCAGCCGTTCCAGCAGAAGGTGTTCAGCCAGCCGATCACACCAGCCACCAGCGCCACCCTGACGCAGCTCATGATCAACAACGTCAACAGCGGGGCTGCCAGTAATGCAAGAATTAGTGGTGTCGATGTGGCAGGCAAGACGGGGACCGCGCAGAACGGCGATGGCAAGCCCTACACCCTGTGGTTCACCGGATTCGCCCCCGCAAACGACCCGCAGGTTGCCGTAGCGGTGGTCGTTGAAAACGGAACAAGCTTCGGCAATGCGGTCGCGGCTCCAATCGCGAAAAAGGTTATAGAGGCGGTGCTTGGCAAATGAGACCCACGAGTGGCCTCACTTTCGGGGGACGCTACCAGCTCTCCAGCCGAGTCGCCATCGGCGGCATGGGCGAGGTCTGGCAGGCGACCGACCTGGTGATCGGGCGCACCGTCGCCATCAAGATCCTCAAGGACGAGTACCTCGGTGACCCCGGCTTTCTCGAGCGTTTCCGCGCCGAGGCGCGCCATGCCGCACTGGTCAACCATGAGGGCATTGCCAACGTCTTCGACTACGGCGAGGAAGAGGGAAGCGCCTATCTCGTGATGGAGTTGGTGCCGGGAGAAGCCCTGTCCACCATCCTCGAGCGCGAACGCGTGCTCTCCACCGACCGGGTGCTCGACATCGTGGCCCAGACCGCATCCGCACTGCACGCCGCACACTCGGCTGGCCTTGTACATCGCGACATCAAGCCGGGGAACCTGCTGATCACTCCGGATGGCCGCGTCAAGATCACCGACTTCGGTATTGCCCGGATCGCCGACCAGGTGCCGCTCACGGCCACCGGCCAGGTGATGGGCACCGTGCAATATCTCTCGCCGGAGCAGGCCAGCGGACACCCCGCCTCGCCCACCACCGACATCTACTCGCTCGGCATCGTCGCGTACGAAGCCCTCGCGGGCAAACGGCCATTCACCGGCGAGTCGCAGGTGGCGATCGCCATGGCTCAGATCAACGAGGCTCCACCAGAGCTGCCGATCACCGTGTCCGAGCCCGTGCGCAATCTCGTGTACGCCTGCATTGCCAAGAACCCGGCCGATCGCCCCGCCTCCGCCGCGCATCTCGCTCGAGCAGCCCAGGCGCTTCGCCGCGGGGATGTTGCGGGCGCGGCATCCGCGGTACCGGGCGTGCTCGGTGCTGGCACCCTCCCCGCCCTGCTGCGGGAGAACCCGGCAACCCAGGCCACCCGTCTGCTCACCACGGCCAACGCGGTCGAGTCGGGACCCCCGACGACTCCGGTGCCCACCAAGTCCCGCAGTCCCTGGACCTGGCCACTGATCGCGCTAGTTGCGATTCTCGTCGTGGTGCTTGTCGGTACCCTGATCACCCTGGTGGCGAATCCGTCTCCCGCGCCGAGTTCGTCCCCCACCACTCCATCGCAGACACCGTCGCCCACCCCAACGGCACCGTCGCCCACCCCCACGAGCAACATCGTCAATATCGGCCCGACCATGTTCATCGGCGAGAAGTTGGCCGAAGTGCAAGCGCAGCTCGACAAGCTCGAACTCGGTGCCAATATGGTGCCAGATGCGACGCCAGCGCCCGACGCGTCGAAGGTGGGTACCGCCTACTTTGTGAACCCCACCGGCAATGTACGCAAGAACGACACCATCACGGTGCGGTTCTACGGGGATGTGCCCGCGACGGCAAGCCAACCCGCTGCCCTCACCGCGACCAAACCGACGGTGACCAATATCGTCACCGTCACGATTCCGCCCTATAGCGGCTGTCCCTCGGGTTCGACTCTGCAAAACTTCACTTTCATCGCAAGCGCTCCCTCGGCCTTTGCTCCGGCTAACTCGGTGCCGCCGACGACCACCAGTCTCACCTGGACCCTCGCTCCAAACACCGGGAGCAGCACCCAACCCACTCAGAACACCATGAGTTACGTTGCCCAGTGCTCCGGCGGGCCGTCTCCCTCATCCGCGACACTCACGCTTCCCTCGTTCGCACCCTAGCTAGCCAGCCGGCTGCTAGACCCCGACGCATTACACTGACAGGGTCCTGCCCGCATCACCCAGGAGATAATTCGTGACTGAAGGCACTCGGCTGCTCGCCGGCCGCTATGAGGTCGGCGCGCTCATTGGCCGTGGCGGAATGTCGGATGTTCACGTCGGCAACGACATCAGGCTCGGTCGGCGCGTGGCGATCAAGCTGCTCAAGCCGGCGCTTGCGACGGATCCGCGATTCCGCGTGCTGTTCCGCGAAGAGGCGCAGAAGGCCGCCCGTATGGCCCACCCCACCATCGTTCGTGTGTTCGATGCGGGCGAGGAAACCGTACGCGAGCCGAACGGGCTCGAATCCCAGGTGCCATACATCGTCATGGAATTCGTCGATGGTCGGTTGCTGAAGGACATCGTCGCGGATGGCCCCCTTGAGCCAAAGGAGGCGGTACGTATCGTCTCCGGAATCCTCACCGCGCTCGAGTACAGCCATCGCGCTCTGCTCGTGCATCGCGACATCAAGCCAGGCAACGTGATGATCACGCAGAACGGCCAGGTGAAGGTGATGGACTTCGGGATTGCCCGCGCCGTCTCCGACAACTCCGCAACCGTCGCCGACACCAGTGCGGTCCTCGGCACCGCTCAATACTTTTCTCCCGAACAGGCACGCGGCGAGACGGTGGATGCCCGCACCGACCTCTACTCCACCGGTGTCGTGCTCTTCGAACTCCTCACCGGTCGACCCCCATTCCGCGGCGACCGCGCGGCCGCTGTCGCCTACCAGCACATCAGTGAGCCTGCCGTCGCTCCGAGCACCATCAACCCTCGGGTGTCTCCCTCGCTCGACTCCGTCGTGCTTCATGCTCTGGCGAAAGACAAGTTTCAGCGCTTCCAGACCGCGGCCGAATTCCGCCGGGATCTCGAGGATGCGAGCGCCGGCGGCATCCCCCCTCGTAAGCCCCCGGTGAGCGACTTCAACTCCACGCTCTTCGGTGTCAATCCGTCCGCCGCCGCCGGATCCGAGGCCGCCCTTCGACAACTCGCCGCGCCCAACGATGAGCGCGGCGCTCGTACCCAGACCCGGCCGCCGGTCGCTTGGATCTGGGTGGGAATCACGGTTCTCGCAGTAATTCTCATCGCTGTGGTCTTCTGGGTCGTGAATTTGCCCCCCGCCACGATCGGTAACAATCTCTCGGTCAAGGTTCCGTCCGTCACCGGGCAGCTCTACAACGAGGGGGCGGCCAAGTTCAAGGACCTCGGACTGAAGACGACGAAACTCGAGCAGTCGAGCTCCAGCGTGGAGAACGGACACATCATCAGCACCGATCCGGGCGCCGGACAGAAAGTACCGAAACTCAGCACGGTGCTGATCACCGTTTCATCGGGCAAAACGCCCACCTCCGTGCCGAGCCTGAGCAATTTAACTGTTGAAGCCGCAAAGGCCGCGCTCGAAGCCCGGAAGCTCGCAATGGGCACCAACACCCCAGAGAATTCGGCGACCATCGCCGCCGGCACGGTGATTCGTAGCGACCCGACTGCAAGCACTGCTGCCCGCGAAAGCGACGTCGTTAACCTCTTTATTTCCACCGGGCTAGTCACGATCCCACCCGTTGTGGGTCTCGATATCGGTGATGCGAACACCCAGTTGGGTGCGCTTCAGCTCACGATCAACCCGGTGGCCGACGGCACGTGCACCGGTAGCAAGGTGAAGGCGCAATCCCTCACTGGAGACCAGCCACAGCGCTCCACAATCACACTCACGTACTGCAGTGGCTGAACGCCCGATCCCGTCGTACAGCGCGCCGTTCCGTGATGGCCCGGGCTACTAGCCGAGGTTGACCAGGGGGGTGAGTCCCCGGGCGGCCTCGCGGGCCGTTCCAAGCCCGGCAATGGTCAGCCAATTCGCGATCATGCTGTAGCCGCCCTCTGTAAGCACCGACTCCGGGTGGAACTGCACCCCGAAGATCGGCGCGAATTCGTGACGGGCACCCATGATCACTCCGCCCTCGGTGCGCGAGGTGACCACCAACTCATCCGGCACAGTCGAGTCGACCACCGCAAGCGAGTGGTATCGCGTCGCTCGGAACGGTTGGGGCACCCCAAGGTAGAAGTCGCTGTTGTCATGGGTGATGAGCGAGGTCTTGCCGTGCATGAGCTCTTCGGCGTGCGTGACCGTCGCTCCGAGGGCTTCCGCAATTGCCTGGTGGCCGAGGCACACGCC
>ENA-OFCD01001300-OFCD01001300.1-metagenomes-genome-assembly--contig:-NODE-1300-length-12944-cov-3.625650_pt1 | contig 12944 bp, 9 predicted proteins | sample MGYA00153392_OFCD01 | MGnify analysis MGYA00153392 | reverse complement strand
AACAACGCCGGCGTGTCGGCGCACGCGCGGCTCGACGAAGTTGCCGACCTCGCGTGGTACGAGACGCTCATGCGCATCAACCACTGGGGCGCGGTGTGGTGCACGCATGCGGCGCTGCCGCACCTGAAGCGCTCGCAGGGTCGCCTCGTGGCGGTCGCGAGCTTGGCCGGTCTCGTGGGGGTGCCGGGCCGCACGGCCTACAGCGGCAGCAAGTTCGCCATGGTCGGCTTCTTCGAAGCCCTGCGCACCGAGCTGTTGGCAAGCGGCGTGAGCGTGACGCTGGCCTACCCGGGGGTGGTGGCGACCGAGACGCGCCGTCGTGGCTACGGTGCAGACGGCCGCGCCGCCGGCACGAGCGGCCTCGACGAAGCTGGCGCAATGCCGGTGGAGACCTGCGCGCGGCTCATCGTCGAAGGAGCGGAAGCACGTCGCCGCGACGTCGTCATGACGGTGCGCGGCAAGCTCGGCCGCTGGCTCAAGCTGATCGCGCCCGGGCTCGTCGACCGGCTTGCCATCGCGGCGTTGACGCGCGATCCGCACGGCCGATGACGGCGCCGCCCTCGGCCTGGATCACGCGCTGGGCGCACCTCGTTCCTGCGGGCGGCAAGGTGCTCGACGTGGCAGCAGGCAGCGGCCGCCACAGCGCGTTCTTCGCCGGTCGCGGCCATGCCGTCACGGCGCTCGATCGCGACGCAAGCGCCTTGGCTGCCGTGTCGATGTTCGCTCGAACGCTCGTCGCCGATCTCGAGCAGGCGCCTTGGCCGTTGACCGGCGAACGCTTCGACGCGGTCATCGTCACGAACTACCTTTTCCGCCCGCTCTTTCCTGCGTTGATCGAGTCGCTCGCGCCGGGCGGAGATTGTGCGGCTTTCGTGCGTTCACACGCGACTCGAGGCTCGCGGCGCTTGATGGTGGTGGGTCATGAGCCCGACCTCTCGGAGCTGATCGCAGAGCTGTTGGAGAGCGCCTTCGAGCAGGACATGCAGAAGGCGATGGTGGTGGGATTGCGACTCTCGGGGGAAGGTCCGGCGGAGCTGCGGTTCGTCCTAGAGCCGAAGGGCCTCCTGTCGACGCGCGCTTGACCCCTTCGAGCCCCCACGTCAAGGCGTTTCGCCCAGCCGGATTTCGACCCCTCGAGGTGTGGTTTGGGGGGCCGCCACCTCACATCCAAGCTACTGTAACTGCTATATAAAATGTGGTTCCTTGACATTGGAGGACCCATCTCATACGCGAATGGGGAGACTCCTTTTCATGGCCGCCCGAACCTCCTCTGCACTGACCCTTTCCATGAGCCGACACGCTCGCGGCAAGCAGCTCACACGGCCGATGGGCGTGGTCGCCATTCGCATCCCGGAGCGGGTCACGCTCGACGCCGTTCCTCAGCTCACCCCACGGCTCTTCGTTCACGAGGGCGCGCGGCAGTCGCTCGAGCGGAGGCTGACCGCGGCGCTTCCCCGCCCCGTCAGCTTGAGCATCACGGACAACCGGCACGCCATCATCACGCACTCCCAGACGCGCGGCGTGCTCCACACGCGCATCCACCACATGTTCCTCGACGCGCCGCAGCGGGTCGTCTCGGCGTTGGTTCGCTACGTGAGCGAAGGCGATCGTAAGTCGAGCGAGCTCATCGGCCACTACATCGAGGCGAACAGCCAGCGCCTCGCGAGGCGCTCGCGCAACCTCAAGCTCTCGACGCAAGGCAAGCACCACGACCTCCTGAAGATCTTCCAAGAGCTGAACGAGAAGTACTTCGGCGGGCGCATGAACGCGTTGCTCTCCTGGGGCACGCGTCGCAAGGCGCCGACCGAGAAGCGCAAGGCGATCAAGCTCGGGAGCTACTCTCCGCAGGAGCGCGTCATCCGCATTCATCCCGCGCTCGATCGCCCTTGGATCCCGCGGTATTTCGTGGCGCAGGTCCTGTTCCACGAGATGCTTCACCACGACATGCCTCAGACCACGCGAGGCCCGGGGCGGCGCACGATGCACCCGCCGGAGTTCGAGGAGCGTGAGCACGAGTACCGCCACCACGACCGCGCTCTCGCGTGGCAGCGGGCGCACCTCGCTCGACTCCTTCGGAGCTAAAGGGAAACCAGTCGGCCACGCTGATTGTCAGCATGCTTACGAAACCGACTTACGCCGTACTCCGACGAGGCCACGCTGATTGTCAGCGTGCTTTACGAAACCTGGCCGGTCACGAAGGCCCGTAAAAACGTGTGGCCCGGCTTCGTCATCGCGGGTGTTCGCGCGATCGTCCGTATTTCGGGAACGTCGCACGCGCTCGTCGAGTAGAACAGACTCGTCCATGGAGCTCACTCCCGGCACCCTGCTCGGCGGTCGATACCGCGTAGGCGCGCTGCTAGGCAGCGGCGGCATGGGGTCGGTGTACGCCGGAGTTCAAGAAGGTCTGAACCGCAAGGTGGCGCTCAAGGTGCTTCATGCCCACCTCGCCGGAGAGCGCGAGCTCATCGAGCGGTTCAAGCGCGAGGCCCACTCCATCGCGACGCTCGCGCATCCGAACGTCGTCCAGATCAACGATTTCCAAACCAACGAGGGCGAGCCGCCGTTCATCGTGATGGAGCTGCTCGAGGGGGAGAGCCTCAACCAGCTGCTCAAGCGACAGCCGCAACTCGCGGTCGAGCGCGTCGCGTACATCGCGGTGCAAGTGCTGTCGGCGCTTGGCGCGGCGCACAAGAACGACATCGTTCACCGCGACATCAAGCCGGACAACATCTACCTCTCGTCGACGAGTGTGCAGGCCGATCTCGTGAAGGTGCTCGACTTCGGCGTGGCGAAGGTGCTCCACGACGACAAGGATCCCAAGATCACTCGCGCCGGGTTCGTCGTCGGCACGCTCTCGTACATGGCGCCAGAGCAAGCGAAGGGAGAGCCGCTCGACGGGCGCGCGGACCTCTACTCGCTTGGCGCCGTGATGTACCTAGCGCTCGCGGGTCGCAAGGCCTTCGACGCCGCCTCGACGCCCGCGCTAGTCGCGCAGATCTTGAGAGAGTCGCCCGTGCCGCTCGCGGCCGTGCGTACCGACGTCGACACGAAGCTCTGCGACATCGTGATGCGCGCGCTCGACAAAGATCGCAACAAGCGCTTCGCGAACGCCGAAGAGATGGCAACGGCCCTCACGCCGTTCGCGCGCGCGACCAACACGATGCCAGAAGTGCGCGCGACGGATCCGCTTCCGCAGGCCCTCTCTTCGGTCGACACTGTGCGGCGTCATGCGGCGACACTTGTTACCGAGCCGCTCCCGCGTATGGACGAAGCGCCGATCTCGAAGGCCCCCGAGGGGCAGCGACGACCGCGACGAACTCCGGTACCGGATGCCGTGCCGGAGACGACACTGCGTTCGCATGCAGAGCGCATGGCGACGTTGCCGTCCGGTCTCGGCCCGTTGCCGGTGATCATCCAGTCGTCTTCGGCGCCCGCTCCCCAAATTCAATCGACGCCACAGACCCCCTCACCCCCGCCGCAGATCGTGCAAGCGAGCCCAGCGCAACGCGTTCATCTCGGGGCGCCCGAGAACAAGAGGAAGTCGACGACGCTGCTTTGGTTGGCGATCACGCTCGTACCGCTCACGCTGATCGCATTGATGGCAGCGTTCTACGCAACGAGGAGCCTCCTCTACGCGACGTCGCCGACGACAACCGCGTTGACCCCAGTGCCGAGCTCCGAACCCACCGCGAAGGCAACCACCACCACCTCATCGAGCGGGACCACCGTGCCAGGTCTCGCCTCCTCGACGGCGCATGCACTGAGACCGCACGTGGCGCAAGCGCCTGCGACCTCGGCAAGCCCGAGCGCGGGGCGACGCGCGATCGTCGTTCCGTTCAATGCAGCGACGTCGATCGCGACCACGACTCCGCCTCCTTCGAGCAGCACCACCCCAAGCGCGAGCGCTTCCGCAACGGGCAATCCAGGTCATCGCGTGGACGACTCGCGCAACATGTTTTAGGTCATCGGCACCACGGCGAAGAGGACGCGTGACCACAGCTCGATGAGCGCGCGACGGCTCGGCTTGTGCTCGAGGGCCCACTCGATCGCGGTGGCCTCGACGAAGCCTATCCAACCGCGCAGCGCCAGCTTCAAGCTCGCGCGCTCTGCAGCGCTCTCTGGCGCGGGTGTGCCCACCATCATGCGTGCGATGAGGTCCTGTCGCGTGCCTTCGATGATCGCCGCGACCTCAGGATCGGCGCCGATCCCTCCGCGCATCAGCGCCGCGTATGCCTTGCTGTGGCGCTCGACGAAGTCCAAGTACGCCATCAAACCGCGCTCGAGACGATCGAGCGGCGGCAGCGAGTCGGCCGTCAGCGTCTCTTCGGTCAAGCGGCGCGCGGCCTCGCGTACGGTCGCCACGTAGAAGTCTCGCTTGGTCGGGAAGTAATGATAGAGCAGGCCCTTGCTGATGCCCGCGCGCTTGGCCAGCTCGTCGATGGAGAGCTCGTCGTAGGGCTGCAGAGCGAACTCGCGCAAGCCGAGCTCGAGCAGCTGCGTTTGCCGTTCGTCCTTGCCCAGTCGCGCGCGCGTGTGGGCCTTCGCTCTCGCCATCGCTATTGACTATAGTTCAATAGGATTTGGAAATAAAGAATGCCAGACGGACCGCGCGCGAGATTCGTCCTAGAAACGTCGAGCTCGACTACACGGCGAGTCCCTCGCCACTAACCTCATGATTCCCGCTGGGCGCGGGGCGAGGGGAGCACCTGCTGCGAGGTGACTCGGACCGCCTACGGCGATTGGCGGTGCTGGGCACGGACGCGCAGCACTTTTTTCCCTGGCCCGCGCGGCGCAGACCAGAAAAAAAAGCCGCCTCCCGCTCCGGTCCTTTGGGCTGTGACGTGATGCGGTCCGCCGGACGCTGCGTGCGCAGGTGGCGGGAGGGAATTAAGGTGAGGTCCGACTGACACTACGTCGCGCTCTGCCACCGAGACGACGACTTCTCTTTTCCCTTTTCGCCACCAGCGGCCGAGACGAGCAACAATCCACCGACAGCAGGTGCCTCCCTCGCCCCCCGCGCGCAGCGGGCCAAAAAAGTAGCTACCGCGAGGCGACGATGATTACGCAGGCCGCGCGCGTGCGAACTCGAGCATCGGCGTCCGCCAACAGTGGCACTCCACGCGCGGGTCGCTTCAAGGCCGCGAGCGAGCTCAATGCGTCGAGGCGGACGCTTGCGTCTTCGCTCGTGAGGTCCTTCTCGATCCACGCCTGCACCTTGAGCTCACCGGCGCGTGCGAGGGCGGCGCGTGCGCGAGCTCCTACTGCCGAGTGCGAGTCGTCAGGCTGGGCGAGCTCGATGAGCTTGGTGACCGCGGCGGCACGCGCACTCGAGACCTCCAGGAGTCGCGCCAGCGCGCTCACGCGAATGTCGGAGTCGGCCGCGTCTTCGGACGCCTTCGTGATCGCAAGGACGACCTGCGCGTCGCTCGTCGGCACCACGGCGAGCGCGAAGGAGCGGTCGCGACGCGAAGCTGATTCGATCGTACGCAACAACAGCGCGAGCGCGGACGCGCGTGTCTCTGCGTCGTAATGACCGGGGCTCCAGGTGATCGCCGCGGCCCCAGAAATTACGCCGGGTCCGTGACCAGAGGCGACCAGCACTCGCAGCGCCTGCGCCCCTCCGTGCGCGACGATCGACGGCGACGCGTACGCGCTTGCGATGTCCTCACGAACCGAGTCGTCCGCGCCGTTCCAAAGATCGCGCAAGCGGTTGGCGACCTCGGGATCGCTTGTAAGGATGCGCGCAATCGCACGGACGGCTTGGTTGCGGGCCATCGGATCGGGGTCGAGGCGTGCGGCATCGAACAGACCGTCGAGGTCGCGCGGGTCGTTCGCTCGCCCGCAGGCTTGCATGGACGCGCGGCGGACCTCGGGAGACGGATCCACGAGCGCAAGTCGCCGCGTCTCGCTGTCTTCTGCGCGCACCATCCCGCTCACGCCTACCGCTCGCCACTCGGGCATCGGATCGTGTGCCCACTCGCGCGCACGCGAGTCCGAGACGTTGCCCGCGTCGTAGAGCGCCAGCGCCGCCGCGGCGCCGAGCGCGTCGTGGTTGCGGGCGAGGTCTTCGAACACGGACTGAACTTCGGGGACGCACGGGAGGGCGTCGCGCAAGCGGTCGAGCGCGTCCTTGTCCTTGCTGCTGGTGAGCTCCTGCGTGAGCTCCGCCTTCGCGATCTTCGCGGCCTCGGCGTTATCGATCCCGCCTTTGTCGTACAGCGGTCTGATGTACGCCGAGAGCGCGGCTCGATCTCCGCGCTGCGCCGCGGTGACGCCCGGCGAAGACGCGCACGCGACGAGCAGCACCCCCAAAAGCCCCACCGGTCGCCGATCTCGCATGTGGCAGTCTTGCCTCGGCACGCACGCGCGGGTCAAGCTCTGCTCATGCGATGGCTGCTCTTTCGAGGACGTGCTACTCGCCGCCCGCCACGATGTCGCTGCACTTGATCGTGAACCGTCAGGCGCGTTACCTACGCAACGACGGCGCGTACCTCGAGGCACTGCGAAAAGCAGCGCTTGGGTTCGTCGTCCACGAGACGCGCAGCCTCCCGGACCTCGACGCAGTGATCCGATCGATCGCCAAGGACTCGCCAAGAGTGGTCGTGCTCGCTGGTGGCGACGGGGCGTACATGGCAGGCGTCACCGCGCTGACACGCACGTTCCCACAAGGAGCTCCGGCGATCGCGCTCGCGCCGGGCGGCACCGTGAGCACGGTCGCGCGCAACTTGGGCTTCGAAGGCTCCATGTCGGCGTACGCCGATCGACTGCTGCGAGCGATCGCGTCGGGCGCGGCAGCGCGTACGAGTCATGCGACGCTGCTCGTGACGGACGATTGCGGGGGCCATCGCGTCGGCTTCATCTGGGGCGCTGGGTTGGTCGCCCGCTTCTTCGAGGCCTATTACGCTCAGCCGCACGCGGGCTACGGAGGGGCGGCTCGAATCGTCGCGCGGATCTTCGTCGGCTCGCCGTTCGGCGGCAAGCTCGCCAAGCGCGTGCTCACTCCAGTGCCGTGCACGCTCACCCTAGACGGCGAAGAGCAACCCGCGCGGGGCTATAGCCTCATCGCGTCGAGCGTGGTGAAGGACCTCGGGCTGCACATGCGCCTGCTCTACCGCGCGGGCGAAGATCCGGAGCGGGTGCACGTGGTGGCGAGCCCACTCGACGCGCCGCGGCTCGGCCCACAGATGCCGCTCGTGCTCGTCGGCAAGCGCTTGCGAGGGCGTGGCCATGTGGACGTGCTGGCAAAGACCGCGACGCTTCGCTTCGCAGAAGATGACGCGTATGTGCTCGACGGCGAGGTCCTTCGCGCGCGCGAGGTGGTCGTGCGCCCTGGGCCGCGCCTCGACGTGATGACGATCAACGCCAAGTAGAAATTGTCGTCGCCTTCGCGAACGAAACAACTGAGCCGATTGGCTTCGCCAGCATCAATTGCTCGCGGCGATCAGGTGAGGAGGATCACGCGGTCGGCGATCGACGCTGGCTCCTCGCGGTGCGTGACCAACAGGACGCTGCGTGCTCCACGCAGTCGCCGTATCGCTTCGAGTACGAGGCGCTGCGACGCGGGGTCCAGACCGCTCGTGGGCTCGTCGAGCAGCAGGATGGGTTGCTCGGTGGCGATCGCGCGGGCGATTGCCACCCACTGTCGCTCTCCGCCCGAGAGCGTTCGGTCACGGCCGAGGACGCGATCGCCCAGCTCGCTGCGCAATCGTTCGGCGCCGATGAGCCTCAGTGGGTCAGTCTGATGCGGAGCGGCGGCGAGGTTGATGTTCTCGTCGAGCGTGCCGAGCAGGAGCGGCGCATCTTGAGGCACCCACGCGAACGGGCGAGTCGTCAGGCCCGCCGGCGCCTGCGAGATGTCGCTATCGCCGTAGCGAAGCTCTCCGCTCGACGCCCTCTCGAGGCCGAGCAGAGTTCTCAGCAGCGACGATTTGCCGATGCCAGTCGGACCACGCAGCACGACGATCTCGCCGGGGGCGAGGTCTATCGAGAGTGGCGACAGGTCCCCATGTAGAAGGGCGAGCTGGCCTAGGTGGAGCGGTGCCATGGTCCATCGCGCACGCTCGGTCGTTGGCGCGCTCTCCAGCTCACCCGCGTGGGTGGTCGACATCCACGGCTCCAGACGATCCAGACCTGCGCGCGCGCGAAGCCAAGCGCCGCGCGCGTCACCGAGCTCTCGTAGAGGTCGGTAGGCTAGAAAAAACACGACGGCGAAAGGCAGCAGAGACGCATCTGGGCTCGTCACCCAGCCCATGCGTACGAGCCCGAAGACGATCACGAGTGCGAGCGCTGCCAAGAGTTCGCTCGATCCGCTGAGCGCACCGCCGAGTAGCTCGAGACGCGATGATTGACGTGTCCACGATTGGCCGAGCGCCGCGACTTGCGCGCGCACCCTTCCCTGAGCGCCGTAGGTCGCCCAGAGCTCGGCGTGCTTCACTGCGTCGTCGGCAGCTTCGAGGAGCGCGTCGGCCTTTTTGCCTGCGTCGGAGTGTGCGCGCTTGAGTGCGTTGCGTGCGCGGCTCGACACTGCGCCGAAGAGACCAAGCGCCAAGAGCGCACCTACACCGAGCCTCGGAGCCAGTGCCAACAAGAGCGCGGCGAGAGGGACAAGTTGCACCATCGCGCGCACCCCTGCCATGACACCGTGTGCGAGACCAAGCTCCACCTCGCGTACGCCCGACGTGAGCGCCCCGAGCGCGCGTGCAGAGGTTGACGTTTCGAGTGCGTTTGCGGGCTCACCATGATCCGGATGTCGCGCTTGGCCGCAGGCGACGGCATGCATCCAACCGTCGAGGACGCGTAGACGAAGATCGCAACCGAGCTCACCCGACACCTGGGCCTGCGTGCTCGCTGCAAGAGCGCCGCCCACGACTTTCGCGAGAACCGCCCCTAAACCCAGCCACGCGAGAGTGAGCGCGGCGTCGAGCCCAGACACGCGCAGCCACGGCGCCCGCTGGCCGAGGACGGACTGTGCGCAAGCCGCCGCGGCCAACGCCATTACCGCATGGCCAACGCCATGCATGAGGCTCCCACCAACAAAAGCGAAGATGGCACGCGGATGGCGGAAAACTCTGCGGAGTGTTTGTACGTAGTAACTCGAGAGGGATTGCACGGTAGCGGCACCGTTCGTTGCCGAAGCAGGACGGAGAGAAGCGCGCGCGGCGTGCATTGAAGGTCCAGCGACCTTACCTATGAAAGAGGGAGCCCTGAACTCGATCGATCAAAAAACCTCACATGCCCTCGGAATGAAAATTGCTTCTAAATACACGAGAATCTTTCACGTGAATCTTTCGCTCCTCGCGCGCCCCATTCTTTCAGGGTCGGCCACTCGAGAGCGTCATTTGTTAGCGCACTTGCGAACCTTGTCAAAGTCAAACCAACCCCATTGGGTCGTTCAAGCATCGAATCATGAACGGCTCCCGCCTCGAACGGCCATTGGATCCAACGGAATACGACTCCTCTTCACGATGTTGCAGATCCCAGCCTCAAAGGAACAGCGATGAGCAAAACCACCTCAACTAGCGCGGCAACCGTCGACAGCCAGCGCACCGCTCGCAGGGGATCGCTCGACTCCCCGGCGTCCAAGCTTCTTCGCAGTGTGGATCGTCGCCGTCCATCCATCGTTTCTGCCCGCGCGCAATCTCGCGTTGGCGCCAAGATTGAGCAGGACCTCACGCCGGTCAAAGCTCCCGAGGCCCGGGAAGAAGAGGCCGAGACGAGCGAGTCATCCGCTGCAGGCACTGCCCTGCCCGCGGTCGATGACGAGTTCGATTTCGACGCCGTCGCCGCGGACGCGATCCCCGTAGACCTGCAACCTCCGCCTTCCGCTCCTGTGCCCGCCGCTGAGCCGGCGCCCACACGCAAGGAGATCGACGAGGGTGGCGGTGACTCGATGCTCTCGCGTTACTTCCGCGAGATGGCGACGCATAACGTGATGGGGCAGGAGGAAGAGCTCGAGACCGCGATCGACGTGGAGAACGCCGAGATCGGGCACTGGGTCGCGATCCTGAGCCACCAGCCCGCGTCCGAGTATGTGCTCGACTCCATTCAGCGCGACCTGCCCGTCGGCGAAGAGGCGATCAACGTTCCCCAGCTCGACGAGCTCAAGAGGCAGCTCAAGAACATCAAGAAGGCTCGCTACAAGGTGAGCGCGCCACAACAGAAGAAGTGGATGGAGACGTGCATCTCGCTCGCGCGAACCATTCGCCTCGCGGACAGCGATCGGCTTTGGGTGTTGCACGCCGAGCAGACCGCGCGCGCTCTCATCGAGTCCCACGAGAGCGAGGAGACCGGCGGCGACGACGACCCCATGCCCGTCACCATCGACGCCCTCCTTCCTGCAACGCGCGACTATCGCAAATTCGTTCAGCGCATGTCTGCCGCATCGGCGCACTCTCGCCACGTCAAGAACCGCTTCGTGAAAGCGAATCTGCGACTCGTCGTCTCGATTGCTCGCCGTTACAACCGCGGGCGTCTCCCGCTGATCGACCTCATCCAAGAGGGCAACATCGGCCTCATGAAGGCGGTCGAGCGCTTCGATCACACGCGCGGTTATCGCTTCAGCACCTACGCGTCATGGTGGATTCGCCACGCCATCAGCCGCGCTCTCGCGGACAAGGGTCGTGCGGTGCGCATCCCGGTCCACATGCTCGACACGCACAATCGCGTCGCGCGCGCCACTCAGTCGATCATCGCGCGCACGGGTCGCGAGCCTTCGTTGCCGGAGCTCGAGCGCGAGACTGGCATCCCTCAAGAGAAGCTCGACAAGGTGCGCGGCACCTGGGCGGAGACGCCGTTCTCGCTCGATCGCCCGGTGGGCGACGAGGACGGTCGGAAGTTCATCGACTTCTTGCAAGATGACAACGCCGTGTCTCCTTATGAGAGCCTCGTCTCTCAAAAATGGGGCAACGAGGTTCGTCGCCTGCTCTCCACGCTCACTCCGATCGAGTCGCGAATCATCCGCTGGCGCTTCGGCTTGGACGACGAGGATGAGCTCACGCTCAAAGAGATCGGCGACAAGTACAACCTCTCGCGCGAGCGCATCCGGCAGCTCCAAGAGCAAGCGCTCGGCAAGATCCGCAAGCACATGCGTGAGTGATATAGCGGAGGGATGCGCCTCTATCACACGCCGACGTCGCCGTTCGTTCGCAAGGTCATGGTGGTCGCCCACGAGTTGGGACTTGCCTCCAAAATCGAGTTCGTGTTCTTGCGACCCACGCCACTCAACACCGACGCGACTCTCTCCAAGGAGAACCCGCTCTCCAAGATCCCCGTGCTTGTTCTGGACGACGGGACCTCGATCTACGACTCAGCGGTGATTTGCGAGTACCTGGACTCGCTTCACGACGGCGAGAACATCATCCCGGCGTCCGGGACGGAGCGGTGGCGTGCGCTTCGGCAGCAAGCACTGAGTGACGGCATCCTCGAGGCGGGGGTCGTCGTGTTCTACGAACGTACGATGCGACCGAAGGAGCTGCAGTGGGAAGCCTGGCTCGCGGGCCAGACCCAGAAAGCGACGCAAGGACTCGACGCGTTGGAGCGTGAAGCAGCGCACTTCACGGACCGCGTCGACATCGGTCTCGTCTGCATAGGCGCGATGTTGGGATGGCTCGAGTTCCGCAAGCCGTTCGGCGACCTACGCGCGGGCCGGCCGAAGCTATTTGCTTGGTACGATCGATTCGCGCAGCGACCGTCGATGACCGCGACCGCTCCGCACGGTTGACTCGTCAAGCATCTACTTGCAGTCGAACTTCTCGCAATCATCGACGAAGCTGACGTCGAACGAGCCGGCCTTGCCTGGCTTTACGAACCTCGGCGCGTTCGCTCGAATCACGTTAGCGAGACACGCGTCCACCGGCGGAAACCGTACGTCAGCTGCGGGTCCGATCTGTCCGATGGATCCGTCTGCTTTGACCTCGACGTGCAGTGTCTGCGACTCGTGGTTCGGGGGCGTGTGGACGAACGGCGCATAGCACTGTGAAATTAGCGCAGAGTTCGCGGGGCTCATCAGAGCTGCGTTGAGCGCCTCACAATCGCACGTGCTGCAGTCGCCATAGGCGCCACCGATGGCACGCCCGCGCTTGCCTGAGTAGTATTGCGACGCGTTCGCGGCGGTCGTCGCGCTCGGTACGGCGTCGACCCTTGGAGCTGCGTCTACCGTGCTGCTCACCGAGGTCGAGTGCACGTGGGTCGAGCCTGGAGTGCCAGACGGTCCGACGACGATGTTGAGCCTCGAGCTGCCGTCCTCTCCGTCGACGGTGAAGCGAAAGCCTCCGGCGTCGTTGCGCGAGACGACCGCACCTCCGTCCACCGCGGCACCAAGCGCGTAGGCGGCAACGTCCGCGGCCGGCTTGCTGCGTATGACCATCACGAGCGCGACCGCGGCGATCGCCACGATCGCGACGGCGCCGACCATCATCACGATCGCTGCAGTCGCGCAGCCGTTCGACTTGGTCTGCGGCTGTGTCGAGGCGGCGACGGCCGGACCGGTCCGCGTCTCGGGTGGCATAAGCGGCGGCTCGATGCGCGGCGTTGGGGGCGGCGGATTGCTTCGCACTTGCACGGGCGTGTGCGGCGCAGGCGTGCCGACCATCGTCGCGGCCGTTGTGCTGACGGTCGTCGCGTCGAATGCGGGGGGCGGTGCCGAGACGACGCCGAAGCGCGCGGCGTCGATCCAGGGCGCGAGTGCAGCGCGCATCTCGACGGCGGATTGAAATCGCTGCGACGGATCCTTGCGCATCGCCCGCTCGACAAGCGCGACGAACTGCAGCGGCACGTCTGCGCGGAGCTCTCGCAAGGACTGCGCGGGCTCGGTCGCGATCGCGACGATCACGGCCGGTACGCTGGGACCACGGAACGGCATCTGCCCGGTGAGTGCGTGGTACATCACGGCACCCACGGCGTAGAGGTCCGCGCGCGCATCTAGGGGCACGCCTCGCGTCTGCTCG
>ENA-OFCD01001298-OFCD01001298.1-metagenomes-genome-assembly--contig:-NODE-1298-length-12971-cov-6.101967_pt1 | contig 12971 bp, 9 predicted proteins | sample MGYA00153392_OFCD01 | MGnify analysis MGYA00153392 | reverse complement strand
TAGATCCGATTCGATCGCTAGTAATTTATGTAGCGACAATTAATCCACCCTGCTACAGGTTAATTGTGTAGGGGTGCCCCTTGTGGGTACCCTGAGTCTAGACTAGGCAATAGTATAGTTAAACTGGTGCAAGATGTGAGTAATTCAATACCGCCCTCAACCGAGCGACCTCAAAATTGTTACAGTTAATGAAGAAGCTCCAAGATCGCTAAACACCATTGAATTATGACTTCAGTACCGCGTATCTGTATCCTCGGTGGGGGATTTGGTGGTTTGTATACTGCCCTCCGGTTGCATCAACTCATCTGGGAGCCAGGACAAAAGCCAGAAATTACCCTGATCGATCGTCAAACTAATTTTTTATTTACACCCCTGCTCTACGAACTAATCACAGGCGAAATGCAGAGCTGGGAGATCGCGCCACCATTTGCCGAACTCCTGAAAGGAACCGATATTCGCTTTGTGCAAGGATCTGTCAAGAAAGTCGCGGCTGATGCGGATCTCAGTCAACAAGTCCAAAAATCTGTCACTTTGGAAGATGGGACGGAAATTCCTTACGATCGCTTGGTATTGGCTTTGGGCTGTGAAACTCCATCCGATCTCGTTTCTGGCGTAATTGAAAATGCGATTCCCTTTCGCTCTCTAGAGGATGCCTACCGACTAGATGCTAAATTGCGGGTACTCGAAGCATCTTCGATCGAAAGAATTCGGATCGCGATCGTCGGTGCTGGATATACTGGGGTAGAAGTCGCCTGTAAACTTGCTGACAGGCTCAAAGAGCGGGGACGGATTCGCCTGATCCAATCGCGAGATACCATCCTGCCAAGTGCTAAACAATTCAACCGGAATGCCGCCCTCAAGGCTCTAGAACAGCGGGGAATCTGGGTAGACCTCGAAACTAATGTTTCGGAGATTACCGCCGACTCGATCGGGCTGACTTATAAGGATAAAACAGACATTATTCCGGTCGAGATCGTGATGTGGACAGTGGGAAATCAGGTAAGTCCAGCAATTAATCACTTTGGATTGCCACTAAATGCTCAGGGGAAAATTACCGTTTCCGACACATTGCAAGTCACAGACAATCCCGAAATATTCGCTCTAGGTGATGCTGCGGCGATTCTCAATGACGGTCAAATTATTCCCACCACGGCTCAGGTGGCATTTCAACAGTCTGATTTTGTCGCTTGGAATGTCTGGTCGTCGCTAACCGATCGACCACTGCTACCATTTCGCTATACCGATCTCGGTGAAATGATGATCTTGGGTGATGACAATGCCGTTCTATCTAGCTTTGGGATTCAATTTGATGGCCCTCTAGCTTATCTTACCCGTCGCCTCGTCTATCTCTATCGTCTCCCCACACTAGAGCATCAGCTCAAGGTTGGGTTCAATTGGTTGACGCAGCCGTTGGTGAAGTTGTTGAGTTAGAGGGTGGAAAGTGGATGCTGGATGGTGAATGGCTTGCACTGTTGGCATAGCAGTGCTTTGGCGCATAGCCTACCGTCAGGTGGTAGCCTGCCGTAGGCACAGCGTAACGCACCGGAGTACTATAGCAATCATAAATCAGATCCTTGGTATTAAACATTGGTGCGTTACGGCTTGAGCCTAACACACCCTACGTCAACCTAACTTTTTATTTAGGATTGCTATATCAACTATCAACCATCCCAGCTCCCACGCAATAAATCTCAACACTACAGCTTAATGATTCTTAGCGATCGGAGTTACAAGTATATATGAAGATTAGTATAGACAAGATTATAAAAGCTTATCGATCGTTAGGGCGGGTAAGGTAGCCAAATAAGTTAGCTGCTAGAGCCTCAACTCTCTCATAATTGACAACTTAATGGTTATTACTTGTAACGGTAATGCCAAAACTGCTCGAAATTTTGAGACAATCATGTTCAGATTTAGTACCGTTGCCGTAGGGAGACTTAGTAAATGTATTTTGGACCAGCTTCACAATTGGGTGTCAGCCGATTTGACGAAACCCCACCGATCGAGTGGATACCTGGACGCTCTAATGCTGAAATCGAAGAAATTATCACTGCCGTCTATCGCCAAGTACTAGGCAATGCCTATGTAATGGAGAGCGAACGTGCTGTAGTTCCTGAGTCGCAGTTTAGAAGCGGTGAATATAGCGTACGGGAATTTGTCCGTGCTGTCGCCAAGTCAGACGTATATATGTCCCGCTTTAGTGATTGTCCCCGCTATCGCTTTGTCGAGTTGAACTTCCGCCATCTATTAGGACGTGCGCCCAATAGTTATGATGAAATGAAAGCTCACAGTGCGATCCTAGATGCTGGTGACTTTGATGCTGAAATCGATTCGTACCTCGACAGCGATGAGTATCAAAACGTGTTTGGGGACAACATCGTTCCCTATATTCGTGGTTACAAGACTGAAGCGATTACTCACATGGTTGGCTTTACCCACACGTTCCAATTGGTACGTGGGGCAGCTACTAGCTCCTTCAAGGCAGACTTAGCTGGCAAGTCACCAAAACTTAACTCCTTGGTGATTAACGCTACTGCTACGGCTGTTACAGCTCCAGGTAACACCTTCCGTAATCCGCCGATTAATCCTCGCACTCGTCTTGGTGCGGGTGCTGACGAGCAGGGCAAGGTTTACCGGATTGAGGTGACTGGTTATCGCGCTAACAAGCTCAATAACATCTCCAAGTTCCGTCGGAGCAACCAAGTCTACATGGTGCCCTACGAGCAGTTGTCAGAAACCTACCAACGGATTCACAAGCAAGGTGGTTCGATCGTCAGTATGACTGCGGTTTAGGCTTTAGGCTTTAGGCTTTAGGCTTTAGGTTTTAGGCTTTAGGCTTCAGAACAGTTGTTGAGTGGGGATTTAGATCTCTACTCAAACAAATGTTTCCTCTATAAATGAAAACAACAATAATATAGGAGCGAAATAATCATGGCAACTATGACACGGATGGAATTGTGGCCCAATCGCACTGTTGACGACGTGCAAGCAGTGATTCGCGCAGTTTACAAGCATGTTTTGGGCAATCCCCACATGATGGAAAGCGAACGCTTATCAGCGGCGGAATCTCAATTGGCAAATGGTAGCCTCTCGGTGCGGGAATTCGTCCGTGCAGTGGGTAAATCTGAATTTTATCAGGAGCGTTATTTCCAGAAGTGCGCTCCTTATCGGTTCACCGAACTGAATTTCATGCACTTTTTAGGACGTGCGCCAGAATCTAAAGCTGAAGTCTCCGCACATATCGTGCGTTGTGTAGCTGAAGGTTATGAGAGTGAGATCGATTCTTACATTGATAGCGACGAGTATCAGTCAGCTTTTGGGGAAAATATCGTTCCTTACAATCGCACTGATAGTGAGGCTGGCAAAAGTCAAGTAACTTACAATCGGATGATCGCGATCGATCGTGGCCCCGCTCAAGTCAGTAGTGCTGTGAAGTCTTCCCAACTAGTTTATTCTGTTGCGACTAATAGCACGAGCAAGGTTTCCGCATCCCGCGTCAGTCTGGGCGGTTCTGGAGACGCTAGCAAGAAAATGTTCAGAATTGTCGTTACAGGTGCCAAATTCACTGGTCCTCGTCGCGTCAGTACCACTGAATATATCGTACGTGGCGATCGGATGACTCCACAGATTCAACGCATCAACCGTACCAGCGGCAAAATCGTCAGTATCACTGAAATAGTCTAGATGTTCGGCTCGACTGCGGTTTAGGTTGATTTACCCCCCCAACTCCCCCTTATCAAGGGAGGGCTTCTTGCTCCCTCCCCTTGATAAGGGGAGGGCTGGGGTGGGGTAAAATCTACGCAAAAATTCAAATAGACTTGGGTTAATATTGACTCGATCGCTATGATAATTTATTAGTCGAAGTCAAAAAAATGTTAATTTAGGGTACGAATGGATATTACTCAGTTTGTGACAAGTTCGATCGGGCAATGGAAATCCCAGCGTAGTGCTCATCATATGATCTTTAGTCACTTTGAGGCAGTGCGATCGGAGATCGATATTGTCGCGCTCGCTACTGACAACCCAGCAGTAATCGAACTTTGCCAAGCATATGACATCGATCCGAGTCAGGCTGTAGTTCCATTCCAAATGAGTTGGGAGGGAGAGTCAGACTGGAATGATGAGGTACTCAAAGGAAGTACTATCTTAGTGCCGATTCCCGACCCTAATTCACCCGATCGAGGTCAATTATTACGAGATCGAGGGTATGCTGAAACCATGCCAGCAGCAGCTCGATATCACATCACTGAAGATGACGTTTTTGTATTGATTACTGAATACGATCGAGCGGCGGCAGAAGAAAGAATCTGGTTTGTCAATCCCAATCTCAGATTTCGGGTATCGACGATCAAAACTAGTGATGGTACTGGAGTCGTTACTGCCTCATTTTCATCAGAATTACGTGCTATGGCTAGTTCCTAATTGATAATTTATGAGTGATTCGATCCTGTTGGCGACTTGGATGGCTGGTGATTTTAGCAATCATAAACAATCGGTTTTAGAGCCTCAACATTACGCTCATATTCGGATCTTTTTTCGTCCGTTACCGTTTGAATTTTTTAACGCGATCGGATTTTATTCCGAACAGGTATATGATTACGATCTGTGGAGTCCCTATCGTCAGGGCGTACATCGCTTAGTAGATCGCGGCGAGGATACTTATATCGAAAACTATAGCCTCAAAGATGCGATGCTTTATGCTGGAGCAGCCCGAGAGCCAGAGATTTTAAAAACCATTACGCCAGATTGTCTCGAACGTCGCTGTAATTGTTCGATGATTTTTCAGCGTGAAGGAAGTATGTTTCGCGGTAGAGTCGAACCAGGCGATAAATGTTTGATCGAACGAAATGGAGCGATGACTTATCTCATCAGTGATGTAGAAATAACTGAAAATACCTGGGTAAGTCTCGATAAAGGGATGGATATAAACACCCATGAAAAAATCTGGGGTTCAGCTTTTGGGATGCTGAGATTTGAAAAAGTAGCCAGCTTTGCAGACGAAATTAATTCGCGATCGACGTAATTCTCATTTATGCTACCACCAGAAGCCGAGAAGAAAATGCAATGCTGGGTTCGGAGCAGACACTTGATTTCTTCGGGCAACTTATTTGTGTTTGAGACAGTAGACTATAGTACGATCGAGCGATTTACCGATTGTATTGAAGCATTGGGCGGGACATTGATTTCGGTCGAATCGATCGGCAAGATTTGGATTGGCGATCGATGTCAAGTCATCCTCTATCAAGCCACAGCTAGTTTACATACTCCCCATCATCAAGTCAAACAATATTGGATTAAATACGGGAGTTTTAGAACTAGATTTGACGAGCGACTCTAAAAGTTTAATCATCTAACCAAGATGATTCTGATTTTACCCCAAATCCGATCGTTCCTGCACTAATAATAGCGATCGAGGTAATTACAATCGGTACAGTGTTTCCCATCATCAGCAGTACTCCACCTAAGATAATTTGAATGCAAACTACAAATATTGTGGGTACAAACCATCTCGAACCTATCTGCCAGACTGCGAATATACCAAGATTGCACCAGATAAAAATCCAGATAAATTCTTCAAATTTAGATGAAATTTTGAGTAAATTTAGATTTGAATTTAGATTGATTCGATTCTCTTTGTTGACGGCTACTTGTGTTGTTGGCGAAGCCTCGCCAAGGGCGATGCGAAGTCGAAGTACGCCAACCGCAGTTAGAGGTCGATCGATTAAGCTATCTCGTTCGCCAATGACAATTACTTTACCATTAAATATATCCTTGAGCTGTGCTGACGATAATTCTGCTACACTCTCGATTTTAATGGAAGTTAAACGATCGAATACCCGATTATTTAACTTCCACTGACGATCTGGTGAAGTAGTTGATAAATATTTTGCTAGATTACTATCTGTTACAAATGCTTGCGGTTGGGTATTTCGATCGATCTGTTCGAGGGCAGTAGTTAATATTTGAGGATTATTCAATGCTCCCAATACTCTTAAAGGTGATTTGAGTAAAATGATATTTTGGCGATCGGATGGTTGAAATTGCGACAGCAGATCGATCGCGAGATTTTCTACTCGATTGGTTGGATCGATTTTCGTTCCGAAAGGCTCCGCCAACGATTTTAAACCCATACTCAATCCAGCTAGTACTAAACTCACACCCAAACTAGTCCACAATCTAGATTTAGGAGCAGAAATAGTTCGCCAGATATCGGTAAAATAATTTGGGTTTGGTTCGGGCTTTGTGACTCTAATAAAATCTTGCCAACTTACCGGATGACTGAGTGGATTATGAAATAAAACTGGCAGCCAATTGGCAAACTTTAACCAAGACTCGGTAGAAATCGATATCCGATCGCGTGCTAACTGAAAAGCTCTCACAAAATCTGCACCACTGCTATATTCAGCTAGTAACTTTTCTAAGAACTCTTGTGCGATCCAATTGGGAATTTCTGCCCGCATCACGATTAAATAAGTGATGTTTGCATCTCTCAATTGATGTGCGATACCCAAACCACTACAACAGTTGAAAATCGCGATTTGCAATCCACCGACGACTGCTTTTTTAATTTCTGGTTTGGGGGTACTAATTTCGATAGTTATTTGAGAATTGAGATAAATAACTCCCTCTAGCTCGCGTTCGTATTCTACACTTTCTCCATGTCCACTGAGATAGAGGATGTCGGGATTTAGATTTAATCGATCGACGATATCTTGAGCTGATGTGGTTTCAAATGGTTGGAGATTGACATCTGGAAGCGATTGTAAGCACTGAAAATCGCGATCGAGATCTAATAGTGGATCTGTACCAAACAGGGCGAGGATATCTACCTTCCCGTTGGGCTGGATGAGTGGATTACTAACATTAGTATTCTCAGGGTTGCTAAATACTTCTACTGCTAAGGGATAGTCGGCGAAGAAATTCCATAAATACCACGGTAATTGCCAGATCGATCGCTGTGAAGCTTGGATGACAACTGTGATTTTTTCGCTAGCATTAAGTTTAGTCCGTAATGATTTCTCGATCCGAGCAAAATCGCTTTCGTCTAGCCATTTATTTAAGTCTATTTTAAGTCGATCGTGTAGGTTTCGCAAATCTTGAATCGAAACATTAGTAATTGCTCGATCGGCAAATTTCACCCCCCGATGCAGTTCGTCTCGATTTAGGCGAACGATCTCTTTATACAATAACTCCCACTGATTTAATGATGATTTTAAATCGGGTGCAGCCTGTAAGCTACATTTATCCTCCCAGATTGTTCGATCGGTTCCTTTGAGTTCGACGTTAACAGAGCTAAAGCCAGCAGCTAGATCGCCATTACCTAATTTAATGATGATTTTTTTCATGGTATTATTAGATCTGGCTAAACTACAAAGCGTTCGATCGTCAGACAACTATTTAGTTGCAGTTGGATACTAAATTCAGTGCCGATCGAGCATGTGAAAGATGGTAATTGAATATAATCATCATTACTTCTAGCTACTACTGTGCGTAAAGCAGATCCATGTTCATCTAGATAACTCAATTGCAATTGCGGGGGAATAATTTGTTCGCCGTTACCTGGATGGATCTGGACTAATACTCGTACTTCCCCATCAGGTTGAGCGACTATGCCGACTAATAATACTACGCTGCGTCGCTGTAGCTCTAGTTGAAGATTAATTAACTTCGATCGATCTACCGTATGATTGCTCTTGACGATCGCTGGTTGGTAATAATTTCCCCAACCACTGGTAATGGCATTACTAAACTTAGATTGCAGCCAATCGGATAAACTAAAACTAGGTGCTGGTGTCCGCGCGAGGGCTGCTTGTTGCAGACGGGTGTGATATAATTGGGTACGAAGATTGGGATCATTAATAATGCTTCCCCATTGAGAAAATTCAACTCTTGTACGCGGTGAATAGGGTGAAGGCGTACTTAATTGTTGGATTAATTCAAGTGCGCGATCTAAATTTAGATCGGGTAGTTCTGGGGTAGCGACAATTTCATTGAGATTTAACTCTTGTGCCATCCATAATATGTCGAGATTGGCAACTAATCGCTCGCTGGGTAGACTATAAGTGCGATCGCGAGCATTATATTCACCCTGTTGTTTGAGCGTACGGTGAGAGGTAAATCCCCAAATATTCATTCCTTTGATATCGAGATCGATCTGCACCGCGAGATAATAATCACCCTGGAGATTTGGTAAATCTACCCATTCTTGCGGTACTCTAATTTCATCGCGATCGAGTGTATCGGTAGGAATTAAAATTAATCTGTTCTCCCAATTTCAATCGCACAACCAGTGACTACATCCCACAGTGGATCCAGCTCTAAATCTGAAAAGCTTGGAGTATAATCGATTCCCGCTCCTGTCAACCACGATCTAAATTTATGCAGACATAATCGATTGGATCGTGCATGATTCAATCCAGTTCGATTAGAGTAAAGCTGCGGCGATGGTTCGGCAATTTGGAGATCGGCATCGGTGATTTCTAGCCAGAGTGTCTCTCGATCGATCTGCGCGATCTGTTCTAAATTTAACATCTTTCAAATTTCAACTACTAATTTGGATATTGCTACTTGACTAGTTTGAGAAGATCTCAACCCAACAAAGACAGTCGCTTTAGCCAATCCCATCTGTGTTGGTTTGAAGTTGAATTGCCATTGTTGTTCTATACGCCTGATAAATAAATCGGTAACATTTAATTCGTTCAGCTTTGCTGTACCGGAGGTAATCGAGTGAAGATCGGTGACAATTAGATCGAAGACTTCTAATAATAATTCTGCATATAAATCTCCACAAATTAGTTTGAGTCGAGCGACGATCGAGTCGAGTAGCTCGATCGATAGCTGCTCATTCACAAAAATATTTGCGTGTAAATCCGTTGCTAATTGCTTCAAACAGCGATCGTGACGGCGTTTGGCAGTAGTAGTATTGACATCTAGCTCGATTCCTGCTTCTTGTTGAGTAAGCTCCAACCCATAGAAAAACATCAATACTCGATCGCTATCGATCGCTAATTTGTTCGATAATTCGATAACATCCTGCTTGAGAATGCGGGATTCTAATATTTGGTGACGATCGAGCGGATGGGGAATGAGATCGATTAGGGTTGAACCATCAGCATCATTATTATCGATCGATCTGTCGAGCGCATCCGGTTGTGGTTGGAGATAGTTACGAATGGCTGTGCCCATATATTCTACTAGTTTGATGAGAGTGGGGCGATCGTCAATTGCCAGATCGACTCGTTCGCACTGTTCTATATATCGGGCTAATAAGTTGTCATAATGCACGGGTTGAGGATTTCTCGTATCAAATCCTCCCACCGCAATAACTTCGACTAGACACTGGTGGAGGCATAGCAGTTGCTGTAACCGCACTCGCTCGCCCTGTTGGCTCAGAGCTGTTGCCATCCGGCGGGAGCTGGAGCGGGCGATTAACCCCAGATTGGTGCGTTTAAATCCACTCATCTCTGGTAGGCTGCGAAGCCGATCGATTAATAGTCGATCGGATCGACAGTTAGTATATCGAACTAGGCTCCCATACCAATTAGCCGGATCTGGTTGAAAATTCGCTAAAAATTGGATTGGTTGACTGATAATATCCAGCGAAATTTGATAAATATCTGCTAACTCGATTTGTGTTGAATGATGTTGGAGTGGATTGAAAATTTGGGATCTAATTCTGGCTCTACCGGATGCGGAAAATAAGATATGAGCGAGTAAAGCGGTGACACAAGCGCAGGCTAATCTATCGGTCGGAGTAACGCATATTCTGTTAACTAATACATCAGCTATTTGTACTAAAGATCGATCTTCAAATCCGCTCAGATATCTCGCTAGTCGCGGATCTCGATGCCAAGTTAAATAGTCTTGAGACTCACCGATACTAGGAAATTCACAGAAGGTTTTGAGACTATCCATACAATCACTCGATCTTACTCGAATTATTTGTCCTTATAATACATCGATCGTTCGGAGGATGTCATTAATCTTCATTTCTCAATCAATTTCGAGCGATCGGTAGTTAGGAAATCTTAGCTATTCTCTACTCTTACCGCTCCTTTAATTTGGCAATTTTGCCGATCGCGCGTTGATAGTTATCCATCTTGCCCTGCTGGCGAGATAGCTCCGATCCCTTGCTCAAATCGCTTATTGCCCCTGGTTTATCGCCTAAATTAGATTTAGCCATCCCGCGATCGTAATAAGCTTCGGCATAATTAGGATTGAGTTGAATGGCTTGGGTATAATCGTCAATTGCACCCGATTTATCGCCTAAATTAGATTTCGCCATCCCACGATCGTAATACAGTGCGGCATTTTTAGGATTAATTTCGATAGCGCGGTTGTTGTCGGCGATCGCACCTTTATCGCCTAATGCCGATCGAGCTACGCCGCGATTAGAATAAGCAATTGCAGAATTAGGATTAATTTTAATCGCTCGATCGTAATCGGTAATTGCGCCTTTGGTATCGCCAGTTTCATATTTAATCAGACCCCGCATAGCATAAGCATCGACTAATTTAGGATCGAGATCGATTGCCGTACTAAAATCGACGGCTGCCCCTTTTTTGTTATCTAATTCATATTTAGCTACGCCCCGACGGAGGTAGATACTAGCATCTTTAGGATTGAGTTTAATGACTAGATCGTAATCGGCGATTGCGCCCTGTTTGTCGCCAATTTCATCTTTAGTAATACCTCGAATGATGTAACCCTCAGCTAGGGCAGGATTGATTTTAATTCCTTGGGTATAATCGGCAATCGCGCCTTGTCTGTCGCCTTGTTTATTTTTAATATTGCCCCGAACTAAGTAAGCTAACTCCAGATCGGGATTGAGTTTAATGGCTTGGGTACAGTCGGCAATCGCCCCTTGTAGATCGGTTAATTTCGCTTTTGCTATCCCCCGATTTAGGTAGGCAAGTGGATAGTTATAGTTAATTTTAATGGCTTGGGTATAATCGGCAATTTCTCCAGCAATATCCTTGAGAGCCGATCGCGCCTGTCCCCGCTTTAAGTAAGCGTCGGCATTATTGGGTTCGATTTTAATCGATAAGTTGTAATCGTTAATGGCATTTTTAAAATCTTTTAGATCGGCTTTTATCCCTCCCCGATTATAGTAAGCTAGGGCATTGTTAGGATCGATTTTAATGGCTAGATCGTAGTCGGAGATCGCGCCGATTTTATCTCCTAAAATCGATTTATTTTTACCCCGATTGATATAAGCTTGGGTGAAGTTCGGATTTAATTGAATGGCGAAATCGAGATCTGCCATTGCCCCTGTAGTATCTTTTAAGTCTACCTTAATCGTCCCCCGATTATAGTAAGCCGAAGCATATTTTGGATCGATCTCGATCGCTTTATTAAAGTCGGCGATCGCTGCTTGTTTATTCCCTGAATTAGATTTAGCAGTACCCCGATTGATATAAGCTTTGATATATCGCGGATCGATCTTAATTGCTTGAGTATAATCGGCAAGCGCGCCCTGAAGATCGCCCAATTCAAATTTAACTAAGCCTCGACTATTGTAGACTGGAGGATAATTAGCATTAAGTTTAATCGCTTCATTATAGTCGCTAATTGCGCCCTGCTTATCACCCGATCGCGCTCTCAAAATTCCGCGATTCTGGTAGATATAAGCCCCCGTTCTGTTCTGGCGAATCAGATCGTCATAAATGGCAATCGCGGCTGGATACTGTTTGCGCTCGCTAAATATCTCTACTTTTTCATTCCGCAATGTTAGATCGGTTGGTTGGAGTTCGATCGCTGTATTAATCGCGGTAAGTGCCAGATCGTATTTCTTTAAATCTTTAAGAATTATGTGTTGATACTTCCAGAAATAGTAATAATTAGCCCGATCTTTAACTGGAACTGCGGCGATCGCTTTGGCAATCGCAACTTCCGCTAAATCAGATTTTTCAGTTCCCCATAATGCTAAGGCTTTACCATAGTTCCCGGTTAATACTTGACCTTTGATAATTGCTCGATCGAAAGCAGTTACTGACTTATCGTATTGAAAAGTTCGATAGAGTTGATTGCCATAAGCGAGCCAGCGTTCGCCGCTATCGCCTTCCTGCGGTTGGGCGATATTTTTCATCGCGGCAAATACCGCCTTGCCATCAGTTCTATTCAATGACGTAGAACTATTTTTGGCGATCGTTAATATGCGGGGATTGACTTGCAATTGAGCGGCTAATCCTCTAAAAGTTTGAATCGATATACCCAAACTTTTACCTAAAATAATCTTATCGGTGATTTCGGCGCGTCCGTGAATGCCGATAACTTTGCCCTCCGAGTCGAATACTGGGCCGCCACTCATGCCACCATAACTAACACTGCTATAAACTAAATCGTATCCGTTAGAAAATGATTCGTTATTTTGAGTTGCCAATTGACCGAGTTCGCGATCTATTGACACTCCAGAATTTAGTTGCCATTGCCAGAGCGGACTATTAATCTTTTGACGCGCTGGAAATCCGCCGACGAAAACTAACCCATCATTATGTGAATTGTATTCAGCAAGTTGAGCCAGCGGATAGTTATTATTACTGGTAAATTTAATTACCGCCAGATCGTCGGTACCTGTGGCAACAACAGTACTGGTAAGATCGTGAATATCTTGGTCGTAAGTAATAATTTTCGGATCGAGCAATCGTTTTTTCGTGTTCGGGTTTTCCACTACATGCTTGGCAGTTAACACATAATAACTATTGCCCTCTTTGGCAATAATTACCCCCGAACCATTTTCACCACCAGCTTCAATTCTCACCGTCATTTGACGGGCTTTGTTATTCAGCTCTGCTAAATATCCTGTCGGCGTAACTTGATGTTGGATCTCCCCCGTCAAGCCCGAAAATTGATAGCCATAGAGGATATCTGGCTTCACTTGCACCAAGAAATTATAGACAGGAATCCCCCAATTAGCCTCCCGATATTTAGCCGCGAGTTTGGCTAAAGGTTTACTCCCATCATTGTAAGTA
>ENA-OFCD01001297-OFCD01001297.1-metagenomes-genome-assembly--contig:-NODE-1297-length-12974-cov-2.623965_pt1 | contig 12974 bp, 8 predicted proteins | sample MGYA00153392_OFCD01 | MGnify analysis MGYA00153392 | reverse complement strand
AATTGGGGATGAATTTCTTTGGCGCGTTCAAAAAATAAACCGTCCTGCGACATAATTTGATACATACGCGGCGGCATGAGTATTGTCGCGTTCGTACAACTCAAAGTTGTGAGAATAATTAAAACCGAAAGCACAGTCGCACCAATCGGACCTGCAAAAGAACGCACAACAGCAACAGCAGCTATATCGTTTTGTGCTTTGAAACCTTCAATAATTTTTTCGATAGGTAGAACAGAAAGATATGCCGTATTCACCAACATATAAATAACTACAACGCCCAACAAACCGAGTGCTAAAGCTTTGGGCAAATTTTTATTAGGTTCTTTTATTTCGCCAGCCATGTAGCCCAAAGTATTCCATCCTTCATATCCCCAAAAAGTTGCGAGCAGTGCCGCAAACATCGCTTTAAATAAAGCAGACCCAGTTAAAACAGTTTCGTTACTCGCCGAATGTGCCAAATTAGCCACGCTTCCGCCACCAAATAAAAAACTACTGATGACGACAAATGCTAATCCACCGACGATGAGTTGGGTTAAGTAGCGACTTAGACGTTCGACACCTTTTAAACCACGCGTATTTAAAAAAGTGAGTACAAAAATTAAAAGCGAAGTCAGAACTTTTACACCAAAGTTTTCAAACGGTGTTAAAGTTCCTAAAACTTTTATCTGTTCAATTTCGGGTGAAAATCGCGGTAAGTGAATCAATCCATTGACGGATTCTGAAAAAACATACGCGATAGACGAAATAGAAGCGGTTTTTATAACTGTAAAAACGCTCCAACCCATCATGAACGCTAAAAACTTATTATAAATTTTTTTATAGTAAACATATTCACCACCTGTGCCTGCAAACATTCCAGCAATTTCAGCATTACTCAATGCACCGCATAGACTTATTACACCACCCAAAAACCAACACAACATCACGAGCGAAGGCGAATGTAAATCGGCTGACATGGGTGCTACTTTTTTGTAAACACCTGTCCCGAGAATAGAACTCAGTACTAATATTATCGCGGACGATAGAGAAAGCGTTGGTAAAAATTGACCTTGTTTTTTTTCAGACATAACACAGTGGCGAGTAGTGAGGTGTGAGTTACGAAAACTTTGATTGGCAAATGTAAGGAATCATTTGCAGATTACGTAAACTACTAAAGGGCACAGTTTGTGCCCTAACCAATAAGCATATACAAGTTTAATTCTTTTTGAACACGCGAATATAATCCACCGCCATACGTGCAGGAAATATTGTTGAACCATCGGGCGTGCCTGGCCAATTTCCGCCGACGGCTACGTTAAAAATTACGAAAAATGGATCATTGAAAGGATAAACATTTCCAATTGCAGTTTTATTTGTTTTTAGATAGGAAATATTATCAATCATAATTTCCATCGTGTCTTGCGACCACATTAAAGAATAGACATGAAAAAAGTCTGAGAGATCGCCAGTAGGCGCCGAATATACTGCTGTTTTGGACGTGCTGTTCGATGCGCCAATTAAACCATAATGCACAGTGGCGTGTAAATCTTTAGGCAAAGAGCCAATGGTTTCCATAATATCAATTTCGCCACAATTAGGCCAACCGTTGGTTGTTATATTTTTTCCGAGCATCCAAAGTGCGGGCCAAATACCTTTTCCTTTTGGAATTTTTGCGCGCATATCTACGCGACCAAACGCAAATTCTTTATTTCCTTGCGTTGTCATGCGCGCTGAAGTATAATTTTTACCGTTGTAACTTTCTTGGCGTGCTTCAATAATTAAATTACCATTCGAGATAAAGGCATTGGGATTTACATCTTTATCCGTGTAGTATTCCAATTCATTATTTCCCCAACCACTACCACCGGTTTCAAATTTCCAAATAGATCTATCAATCGCTGTTCCGTTAAATTCATCGTTCCAAAGTTTCGAATAACCGGTGTAGGTTTCAGGCGTTTGATAACCATCGAAAGTATCATCGTTCTGAATTGTTCCTAAGGCTGAAACATTTGCAAGTGTCGCATTAGTTGGGCTTGAAAGCAAAACATTAAAAAGTTTATCATCTTGTTTAATCGTATCTCCAATGACGGTAATTTCAATCACGCCTTGCGTTGTGTTGGCAGGAATTGTGAGTACACCACTTTTTGAAACGTAATCTTTACCACCGATAGCGGTATTATCTTTTGTCGCGAATTGCACAGTCACCTCTTTATCCGTGGCTTTACTCAAACTTACTTTAAAAGGAAAAATTGTTTTACTATTTCCTTCTAAAAGCGTTACATTCTCGATAGATAAAATTGGGAGCGTTACAACTGTAGGTGTAATCACATCTGCACTTTTGCAAAAAATAAAGGGCAAGAAGCAAAAAGCAAAACACATTTTTTTCATTTTTAGAAATTTAATTTATTAATTTGGTGCAAGATAAAGCTTATTTTCCGATTAAAAAAAATAAAAAAACTGTCGCTCACTCCAATGAGATTTTATGTTTAGCCTATCTTTATTTAAATCAAAATATATTATCAGTACTTTTTTTCAAAAAGAGATCTTAATTCTTTCATTCAACTTAAATTAGTGCCTTAATCTAAAAACACGACTTTTATGAAAAAATTTACTTTATTTTTTTTGATTGCTTTTTGTTTAACGCTTCATCTGAATGCCCAACGAAAACTCATTTATTGCGGTACAGTTATAGACGGTGTTTCAAAAACTGCAACCACTAATAAAACTATTATTGTCGAAAAAAATAAAATTATTGCTATCAATGAAGGATTCACGACCCCTAATGCTGACGACCAAATCATTGACTTAAAGAAAAAAACTGTTTTACCCGGTTTGATTGACATGCACGTGCATTTAGAAAGTGAAACAAGTAAGGATGCTCCTACAAAAAAAATTGGGCAAAACCCTGCGGATATTGCTTTCGAGGCGCAAAAAAATGCACTCACGACTTTAAGAGCAGGTTTTACAACCGTACGCGATTTAGGTGGAACAGGTGTAAACATCGCGTTGCGAAATGCTATAAACAGAGGAATAGTTGTGGGTCCGAGAATTTTCACTTCGGGTAAAACGATTGCAACAACGGGTGGACATGGCGATCCAACAAATGGTTGGAGAGAGGATATTTTATTTCCGCACAATTTTGCCGACGGTGTGGTTAATTCACCAGATGAAGCGCGACAAGCCGTGCGCCAGCGTTATAAAGATGGGACAGATTGGATTAAAATTACAGCAACAGGGGGCGTACTTTCTATCGCCAAAAATGGTAAAGCACCGCAATTTCAAAAAGATGAACTGGATGCACTCATGGCGACTGCTGCCGATTATAATTTTAAAGTGGCAGCGCATGCGCACGGTGCTGAAGGAATAAAACGCGCTTTGCGTGCAGGCGTAACAACCATTGAACACGGAACTTTTATGGACGATGAATGTATCGCTTTGTTCAAAGAAAAGGGTGCGTATTACGTTCCAACAATTATTGCCGGTAAATCTGTCGCGGATTCTGCCAAAATACCTGGCTATTATCATCCACTGGTAGTTCCAAAAGCTTTAGAGACGGGTCCAGTCATTCAAGCTACCTTTGCAAAAGCCTATAAAGCGGGCGTTAAAATTGCATTTGGCACCGATGCTGGTGTTTATAAACACGGACTTAATGCTAAAGAATTTCAATACATGACGGAAGCTGGAATGCCAGCAATGGAAGCAATTCAGAGCGCAACTATAGTAGCTGCAACTGTTTTGGATATGCAAACACAAATTGGAAGTATTGAAGTTGGTAAAATTGCTGACATCATTGCATCTGAAAATAATCCGCTCATTGAAATTGCTACTTTAATGAACGTAACATTTGTGATGAAAGAAGGTATCGTCTATAAATAAAATCAGAGGTTGGAATTTGTTACTTATTGAAATATTATCAGTCAAATAAAATGGAAAAAAATTGAATTTGCAAAATTAAATATTTACTAAATCCAATTTTTTTATTTTAAATCATTATGTTATCAACATTGGAATTGCTATGTTTGCAGCATAAACACACGCTATGAAAAGTATTTTACCACTACTCGTTTTTGCTTTATTTTTATGGATATTGGGTGGACAATGGATAATTCATACCAATTGTCCGTGTGGAATAGTTTCCTCTACAAGACCCAATCCGTTAAGCATTTCAGACGGATCTGCTTTTACAACTTCTTCAAACAGTAACTTATTGTTTAACAAATCGGGATATGAAGTCGTTAAACCCATTGATTCTTCGGTTCAGAAAAGTTTAGAAGCCACTGCCGCTTACCTCATTGCGCATCCAGAGCGTGAATTAAATATCATGGGTTTGTATTTAGCTTCAGAAAATAATTCTTCTCTGTTTAAAGATTTAGGTTTAGGAAGAGCAAATTATATCGAAACGCTTTTAAAAGATTTAAAAGTACCTGGATCGCAAATTAATACTTACAGTAGAACGGTTGAAAGTTTTAGCTACGATAGCACGCGCATCATTGGTGCAGCAGAATATAGCTTCACAGATGCAACAAAAGCGGATGATGCGCGATTTATAGCGATTGAAAAATATTTTAAAGCGCACCCGTTTGTATTATATTTCGGTAATAATAAAGATTCGTTGGCTTTAACAGAAACTCAGCGCGAAAAATTTTCAGATTTACAATATTATGTCGAGCAAAAAGCATCAGCCAAAATAAGTGTTGATGGACACACTGATGCGCAGGGAAGTCGCGATTTTAATTTGAAACTATCCAAAGAGCGTGCAGAGTTTGTTTTACGCGCGTTACAACACGGCGGCATCACTATTTCAAATGTTGATACGCGCGGTTTCGGACCAGATAAACCGATTGCTTCAAACCAAGATGACATAGGACGCAGTAAAAATCGGCGCGTGGTTGTCAGATTGGAATAATAGTTGTTCGTTAAAAGTTGATAGTTGTTCGTTGATAGTTGTTCGTTTACGAGTCTCCAAAACGAACAACTATCAACGAAAATAAAAACTTTTTAATCAAAACAAAAAAACTTTACATTATGCTTTGTACGCTTCTCCCTTGGATTTATGGTTTAGTTTCCGCTCTACTCGGCGGATTAATTGGTTGGTATCTTTTCAAAAATAGAAAATGGATACCACTTCAGCAGGTCGTTAACGATCAGAATGAAGCCTACAATACACTTAGCGTGACGCATAATACTTTAAATGCGCGTCATGCGAGTGTACAAACTAATTTACTCGATTTACAGAAAGCTCAAGCTGAATGGGAAAGTCGGTATCATACGCTTAATAATGATCACCTTACCCTTTCAAACGCCAAAAGAAATTTAGGGATTGAATTCGACAATTATAAAGCCGAAGTGGCAAAAACCGAAGCTGCATTAGAATCTCATTTAACAGAGATGGATGGGTTGACAAAAAAACGCGAAGCAGATTGGGATGCACAACAAGCTAAACTATTAAATGATATAGCTTCACGCGATACAAAAACTAACCAATTGAGTAGCCAGCTTGCTGGTTTTAATGCCAATTACGACGCTTTACAACAAAAACACGATACATTGCAAGTCAGTAATGAGGGTTATATTTCTCAGGTTGGTCACTTAAACCACACTGTTGAAGATTTAACGTCGGATTTAAATTTTGAAAAGCAACGCGTTGCTGCACTCGAAGCATCAGAAAAAGAAAGTCACGCGACGATTCAAGGTTTAGAAAATCATGTTACAGATTTAACAAACCAACACGCCACTCTACAAGTCGCACACAACGACACGAATACTCTAGTAACCGCTTTAACTACTGCACACGCATCTGAAAAACAAAACTGGGAGGCGCAAAAAGTTACTTTAACAAATTTGCATAATGCGGCTTTAGCTAATCATGGAACAACGGTTTCCGAACATAGCAATATTGTAAATAATTTAACAGATCAAGTTCGAGAAGCAGAAGGGAAACAAGTGGGAGTAAATTCTGATTTGCAAGCATTAAAAGATCAGCACGATGAAACTTTAGCAAAACACGAGAATTCTATAAATTACTACAATGCTAACCTTGCCGAATGGGAGCGCAAACACAATGAATCGCAAGCGCATATTCAATATTTGACTGAGCAAAACGCTGCCATTCTCAGCGATCACGAAAACGCCGTTAATCATTATAATTCCCAACTCGGCGAATGGGAACGCAAACACAATGAAGCCCAAGCGCACATTAAAGATTTAACAGAGCAGAAAGCTATAACTTTAAAAGATCATGAAAATGCAATTGTTCAATTGCATGATCAGATTAGAGATTGGCAAGCCAAACACGATGAAAAAGTAGTCGCGTTATCAAGTCTGCAAAACGAAAAAGAACAACTCATTGCGCAGCATGCGACAATCGTTAATCAATCGGGTGATTGGAAAGCCGAGAAAAAAGAATACGAAGCGCAAGTTGAAAAATTGATTGAAGGAATTGCAGAATATAAGAAAAAAATTAAAACGCTACTTGATAATACACAAAAGCAATTGAACGATAAGAATACTGCATTTTCAGCACTAACAGCTGAAAAAAATAAACTCGCTGCTGAAAAAGAAGCGTGGGAAGCTGAGAAAAAAGAAGCAGAAGCGCACGTTCAAAGTTTAATGGCTGAAATTAATGATTATCATACTAAAACGAACGAATATTTAAATACAACATCCGCACGCATTAAAGATAGCGAATCGCAATTCGCTGCATTGAACGCGCAATTAACGGACAGTGAAACGAGTTTGACAAATCAAAGTACTGAACTTGCGGATTTAGAAACGTACAAACATCGTTACGAAAATTTACTCGCCGCACAAACCAGTACTAATTCACTCATAGCACAATTAGAAGCAGAACGCAATAAATTGAGTTCGGATTATAAAGCATTGAACACTTTGTATATCAGTCTTTCGAGCGAAGACGGCAATTGGCAATCACAATATGAAGCGTTACAAACGCGTTCGCGCAATTATGAGCTCTTAGTCGCTGATTTAGAAGCCGAATTAGCGCGCTTACGTGCGGGTGGTAAAACTTTAGTCGTCGAACAACAAATAAAAACGGTTGGTAGCGTTAAAGATGATCTTGAAAAAGTGGAAGGCATCGGTCCTAAAATCGCTGGACTTTTAAACGACGCTGGTATCTACACTTTCTTACAACTATCTGAAGCGAAGGTTGAAACTATAAAAGAAATTTTAGACAACGCTGGCTCGCGTTATAGAATGCACGATCCTTCAACTTGGTCGGCACAATCTAAAATGGCACACGAAGGCAGATGGGATGAACTAAAAGTCTATCAAGATCATTTAACGGGCGGACGAGAAAGTTAAAATAAATTACAAATAGTGCTAAAGCCGTGATTTTTAAATTGAAAGTCACGGCTTTGTCATTTTATATTGGTTCATGTTTTTAAATTTGGAAAGCAGTTTATAGCTCCTGTAAATTTATTTATTAAATAATTTAGGAATTATAAAATCTATAACTTCTACACCTTACCATATTAATTGCTTACGAAGCAGCACGCTGAAAATAACTTAACTACCGATCTAATGTAAAAGCTCAACAACTTGTTGTGCAAAATAAGTAGCAATCATATCTGCACCAGCGCGTTTTATACTTGTCATCACTTCTAAAACTGCTTTATTTTCGTCGAGCCAACCCATTTTTGAAGCCGCTTTAATCATTGCATATTCACCCGAAACGTGATAGGCAGCAATGGGAACGTTAACGCGATCGCGAATTTCGCGAATGATATCTAGATAAGCGAGTGCAGGTTTAATCATCACTATGTCTGCGCCTTCGTCAATGTCGCGCAAAGTTTCGGTAATCGCCTCTCTCCTATTACCATAATCCATTTGATACGTTTTTTTGTCACCAAAACCTGGTGCAGAATCTAAAGCATCGCGAAAAGGTCCGTAAAAACAAGACGCATATTTAGCTGAGTAAGCGAGTATTCCTGTTTTTGTATGCCCACTTTGTTCTAAAGCTGCGCGAATGGCAGCAACGCGTCCATCCATCATATCGCTCGGCGCGACAAAATCGGCACCGGCAATAGCATGCGAAACACTCATGCGCGCTAAAACTTCAACCGTTTCATCATTCACAATTTCTTCGCCGCGCACAATGCCATCATGTCCATACGTGGAGTAAGGATCTAAAGCAACATCTGTCATCACGTACATTTCGGGAACTGTGCTTTTTATGTTAGCAATGGCGCGCTGCATTAAACCATACGGATTGACCGCTTCTGTACCTAAATTATCTTTCACATCGTCATTTGCTTTTACAAAAAGCAAAACCGACTTTATTCCGATGCTCCATAAATGTTTGACTTCCACCAAAGTTATATCCAAACTATTGCGGTAATAACCTGGCATACTGAGTATCGGTTCTTTCACGCCTTTGCCTTCAACGATGAAAAGCGGCGCTATGAAGTCGGACGGCGTTAAAACTGTTTCGCGCACTAATGCGCGAATGGCAGGAGATTGACGAAGCGTTCTATTTCTATTTATCATAATTTAGTTGATAGTTAATAGTTGATAGTTGATAATCGCAAACGAGCAACTATCAACTAATTTGCCCATTTTATTGGGTTTTTTAAAATATGCGTTAGTTCGTATTCTGGTGAACCAACTGTTGGTGTAAAATTATATTCCCAACGCGCCAACGGTGGCAACGACATCAGTATTGATTCAATTCTACCATTCGTTTTTAATCCAAACAACGTTCCGCGATCGTGGATTAAATTAAATTCTACGTATCTACCACGACGGTACAATTGCCAATCACGTTGTTGTTCAGTAAAGGTTAAATTTTTTCGGCGCTCTACAATTGGAACGTAAGCCGCCAAAAAACTTTCCGCTAAATTTTTTGTCAATTCAATGCGATTGAACGCTGCATCACTGCGTAAATAATCATAAAAAATACCACCAATCCCACGCGATTCATTGTCGCGATGTCTATTCACAAAATAAGTATCGCAAGTGTTTTTAAATTCTTCGTATAATCCCTCGCCGAACATATCGCAAACATCTTTAAAAGTTTGATGAAAATGTTGGGCGTCTTCTTCGAATAAATAAAAAGGCGTTAAATCAGCACCGCCACCAAACCAATTATCAACTAATTTATTGTCGCCGTCATACAATTCAAAATATCTAAAATTGGCGTGTACAGTTGGCACCATCGGATTGAGCGGATGCAACACCAAAGAGATTCCGCAAGCAAAAAATTGTGCGTGTTCAACGTTCAAGTTTTGCATCATCGCAACAGGTAAATCGCCAAAAACGGTGGACGTGTTCACTCCCCCTTTTTCAAAAACATTTCCATTCACTATGCTGCGTGAAATGCCACCGCCACCTTCTGGTCGTTGCCAAATATCTTCTACAAACTTTTCTTTGCCATCCATTTTTTCAATAGTTTGGCAAATTGTGTCTTGAAGTTGTCGGATGAATTGTGTGAAATTATCTTTTACTGTCATTTTTATTTTTCAGCCTCGCAAGTCTTTCAAACCTCGCAAGTCTTTTAATCTCGCAAGTCTTTCATACTTCAAACCCAACCTCCAAAGTCTGAAAGACTTAGGAGATTGGCAACACGACTAAGCAATGGCATTAAGCGTTGAACTAAATTCTTTGACGGCATCTATAAATGCGCGCGCGTGATCTGGTTCGATATTCGGTAAAATCCCATGACCTAAATTGGCAATGTAATTATGGTTCCCAAAATTTTTAACCATTTTTTTTACCTCTTTGCGCAATTCTGGAATAGGTAAATAGAGTTTTGCAGGATCGAAATTACCTTGCAAAACCAAATAGTCACCTACTTCTTTACGCACTTGTTCGGGTGTGCTGCACCAATCTAAACCCATCGCTTTGCAACCTGTTTGCGCAATCGCTTTATAGGCTAACTGACCTTTTGAAAAAACAATTGTCGGACAATTAATTTCTTTCAAAGCCGTAACAATCCGTTGTATATATGGCAAAGACCAAACTTTAAAATCATCTTGCGACAGTAAACCACCCCACGAATCGAACACTTGAATAACATCGGCACCTGCTTTGTGTTGTGCTTTTAAATACTCAATCGTTACGTCGGTAATTTTATCGAGGAGAAGATGCGCGGCTTGAGGTTCTTGAAACAAAAATTTCTTAGCGATGTCAAATGTTTTTGAACCTTTACCTTCCACAACGTAACATAAAATCGTCCAAGGTGAACCGGCAAAACCAATGAGTGGAACGCGACCTGCTAAAGTTTTTTTAGTAAGTTTCAATGCTTCAAAAACATAACTCAATCTATCGTGCACATCGGGCATAACTAAATTTACAACCGCTTCAAGAGAACGTATAGGAGTAGGAATTTGCGGACCCGTACCTTCATTCATCTCAACATGAATACCCATTGCTTGCGGCACGACCAAAATATCGCTGAAAATAATCGCTGCATCAACACCCATTTGATCAATCGGCATCATTGTAATAGCTGTTGCAATTTCTGGATTCTGGCAGCGTTCAAAAAAAGTATATTTTGCGCGCAAAGCTCGGAAGTCGGGTAAATATCTTCCTGCTTGTCGCATCATCCAAACCGGTGTGCGTTCTGTTGCTTCGCCGTTGAGTGTTCTTAAAAATAAATCGTTCATTAATTTAGCGTTCAACCGCAGCTTTCAGCTTTCGGCATATTTAGAAAATAAAAATTTTAGTAACCACCATGAGACTTTTGCTTTTAGTATTTTTACGACTGAAAACTCACCGCCATTTCTACCAATAATTTTTCTGAAGGTTTTTCTGGAGTATGAACATTTTTAATCCCTAATTCGTTCAATTTTTTTTTCGTTGTGTCTCCCAAACAAAAACATTTTGTCATTGAATTGATTTTATTTAAATTAAAAAAACTTTCAACACCTGTTGGACTAAAAAATAAAATGCCCTCCAATTCATTTGCGCTTTCTATTTTATGTGGCGTTAAAATGGTTGAGTACAAAATATGTTCATTAACCAATACACCACTTTTATTCAAAGCGTTTTTTAAATGACTCAACCTTTGCTCGCCACAAAAAAAATGAACTTGTTTAAGTTTCTTAGTTTTTAAAATCAGTTCTGCTAATTTTTCGGCATTATTATCCGAAACATTAACTTTCATTTCATTCTGGACCAATACATCTTTTGTCTTACCCGACATGGCAGCAATCATTTCTATTTCGAGGCGCAAATTTAAGTCTAAAAAGTATTGTACAGCGTGCGCACTTGTAAAAATGGCATAATTTATTTTTTCAGGGAGTTCCGAGCTATCGAAATCTATTTTTTCTGTCTTGATGAAATCGAATTCAATTAATTCGACACCCGCATTTTTGAGCAGTTGCCGCGATGCTTCCGTTAATATTTTTGTAGAAAGTAGTTTTTCCATAGCCAATACTTTAATTGATATTTTTCCAAACGTTTTCGGAATTATTTATCGTGATTTTTAACGTCAATATTCATTCTAAAGTTTTACAAAAATTGCGCAGGATTGAACAAAAGTAACCAGAAAGTATTTTACAGATATTACCACCGACGTTTTTATGAATAATTATTTTTCTAAGATTAGTCTCTACGCGCTACGCAAATATTTTATTGGTTTTTTAGTTTTGGCGTTTTTTAGTTCCATTTATTTTATAACAACGCTTAAATTTTCTTTCGACTTCGAGCAATATTTTCCACAAGGTGATCCCGATTTAGAATTTTTCCAAACGTTCATCAAGCAATTTGAATCGGATGATAACTACATGCTCATCGGTTTAAAACGTTCGGAAGGTATTTTCGATCAAAAATTTCTATCTAAATTAGATTCACTGAGCACGAAAGTTTTAGAAGTGCCTTATGTGCGAGAAAGTCAATCGCTTACTAAAACCTTATTGCCTGTAAAATCTGCTTTTGGTGTAATACCGATGCCCATCTTTGATATTAATGATTCAACGCAGTATGATGAAGCAAAATTACGACTGACGCATGATCCCAGATTTGTAAAAAATTTGATTTCGGAGGATGCAACAGCGACAGTAGTTTTTGTAAAAACGAAAGAGAAACTTTCTTTGCCCGAATCGGAAGTGATGATGCACAGCATGGATTCACTCGTAAAACCGATGGGGTTTGAAAGTTTTCATTATTTAGGGCGCGCCAATTTTCAGAAAGAATTGGTATGGATGGAAAAACGCGAAGTAGGTGTTTCAACAGGTGTTGCAGCAATTTTGGTAGCTATAATAATGACGATTTTATTTCGGCGTTGGCAAACCGTATTACTCGCGATGATGAGTATAGGTCTATCACTATTATTGTTTATGGGCGTTTTAGGTGCATGGGGTCGTTCGTTGAGTGCAATCTCTGCTTTATATCCCGTTTTAATGGTGATAATCGGTACGTCGGATTTCATTCACATGCTCTCAAAATACATTGATGAGTTGAATCTCGGACATACGAGGCGAGAGGCAATTTGGCTAACGATGAAAGAAATTGGTCTCGCTACTTTTATGACAGCAATTACGACGGCGATTGGTTTTGCAACGTTAACAAGTCGCGTTCTGCCGATTGAGGAATTTGGAATTAATGCTGCAGTAGGTGTTATGGTAGCGTATGTTACAGTTTTACTTTTCACAACAGCTTTTTTACCTTTTTTCACTGCCGACCAATTAGAAAAAGCGCGGAGCGGTTCAACGTATGTACACCAATTAATGTCATGGGTTTATAAGACCACCAAAACACGCGCTGTAACTATTGGTTTGGTAATTTTAGCTATTTCCGTAATCAGTTGTGTGGGAGTTTCTAAAATTACGACCAATTATACTATTGGCAACAATATGCCGCGCGGCGAAAAAGTGACGGCAGATTTTGTTTTTTTTGAAAAAATGTTTGCTGGTTTTCGCCCATTAGAGTTTGCCGTTTTTTGTCAAGGCAATCACAAAGTAGATGATTTTGACGTTGTTCAGCAGATAGATAAAGTGGAAAATTATTTAAGCCACCAACCAGCGATTCGCTCCGTT
>ENA-OFCD01001296-OFCD01001296.1-metagenomes-genome-assembly--contig:-NODE-1296-length-12975-cov-6.413235_pt1 | contig 12975 bp, 11 predicted proteins | sample MGYA00153392_OFCD01 | MGnify analysis MGYA00153392 | reverse complement strand
TCGCGTAGTCACCCGCCGCGAATATGCCCGTTGGCTAGTTGCAGCGCACAACAAAATAAATAGCGCAAAGCCTACCCAACAGCTCAAACTAGCCACCACTGACACCAAACCGGCTTTTCAGGATGTCCCCACTACCAATCCTGATTTTCCCAGTATTCAGGGACTAGCCGAAGCGGGACTCATTCCCAGCTCCCTCAGTGGCGATACTACCACCATCCGATTCCGCCCAGATGCTCCGCTAACGAGGGAACAGCTAATTTTGTGGAAAGTGCCACTCGATACCCGCCAATCACTCCCAGCCGCCTCACTAGACGCAGTTAGACAGACATGGGGATTTCAGGATGCAGCTAAAATTGACCCTAAAGCATCGAGAGCGGTGCTAGCTGATTTTCAAAATGGCGAACAATCGAATATCCGGCGGGTGTTTGGCTACACAAATTTATTCCAGCCCAAGAAAACGGTTAATTTAGGGGAAGTTGCGATCGCTATTTGGTATTTTGGAGCTAATAGTGAAGGGTTATCGGCTCATGATGCGATGGGAAATTAAGATTTTGGAGGTGGGGTTTAAACAGTTGACAGTTGACAGCGCGCTCTGGAGGTTCCCTCTAGATCTCAAGCCGCTATCAACTGTCAACTGTCAACTGCCAAAGAAGCTACCCCAGCCAATCGATTTTCGGCGGTGCTGAATCTGAGTATGATTTACTTTGTAAGCAACACCTGAAATTTTAGGTGCAATTCATACATCAATTCAGCAACACCCGATTTTCAACTTCGATAATTGTTGTCGATACCATCGCTGCAACTAGTTGTTCTGGCATGACAGCGAAGGGCAAACGATGTAAATCTGACTCAGGTTTGCAAGCAAGTGTCGCTGCGTGATGTAATTGAGCGATGGTAATTTCACTCAATCCCAAATCCGCTAGAGTTTTTGGCAACCCAATCGTACTGTAAAAATCGAGTAACTGTTGTCTGGCGGTGGCGGCTAATCGATCGCCTTGAAGCATCTCCTGTAGTCTCAACTGGACTAAGATCCCATATGCCACTTTTTCGCCGTGTAAGGCGTGGTGAGAGCCTGGTAGGTGTGTTAGACCGTTATGAACTGCATGGGCGGCTACAGTGCGGCATTGGGCACCACCTAGCCCACCGATTACCCCTGCGAGGAGGACGGTAGCATCGACCACTTCTTGCCAGTCTTCACTGCCAGGATGGGCGATCGCACTTGCCGACTTTTGGAATAAAATATCTCTGAGTACTCGCGCCTGTTGAACTGCGGCAATGAGTAATGTCTGTGATGAATGTCCGCTACTTACAGACGCTTCATACCATTTAGCGATCGCATCACCAATTCCAGCCACTAGTGTTCGGTGTGATGCTGTGGCGACAATACCATAATCTAGGATGAGTAGATCGGGGCACTTGGCAAGACTGACATCGTATAGGAAGGCTCCTGATTCTGAATAAATATTGGATAACGCCGTCCACGCCGCACAAGTAGCTCCAGATGTCGGAATCGTCACGACTGCTAACTGACAACGATGGGCTAATAATTTGGCAGTATCCAGGCATTTTCCACCACCGATCCCAATAATGAAGTCGGCTTGATGTTTTGTTGCTGATTCAATTAATCGATCGAGACTACTCTGACAACAATCAGGAGTATATCGCACCCGCTCGATTGTTAGTTCTGGACGATCGAATAATACCTGTAACTGACTCAGATCTTGACTATGTTCCCCCACCACAATGAGCGGACGTTGACCCAATCGAAGTATATGCTCGATCGCGTCAGTGAGCGCAGATTTCCCCCGCAATACACGAGCGGGAGCAACCAGCAAGGAAATCGCCGTAGAATTGTTTGTCATGGCTATCGATCGGGTGCTTACGATCTTATTATACTAGTTGCTAGCGATCGCCGATCGGGTTGAAAACCGCTCCTAGGTACCAAAAATTTACATTTCCCGACCCGCAATCTGACCATCGTTGACAGATGCGACTGTTACGGTTCTTGACGAGATTGCGATCGCGCCCGAACAGAATGATACCATTTCCTAAAACCCTATAACGAGTAGTTTTATGGCAATCAAACTAACTGGCAAGACACCGATTTTTGGTGGTAGCACTGGTGGGTTACTCAGCAAAGCCGACACAGAAGAGAAATACGCGATTACTTGGAATAGTCCCAAGGAACAGGTATTTGAAATGCCAACAGGCGGCGCAGCGACAATGGTATCTGGAGATAACCTCTTGTACATGGCGCGCAAAGAACAGTGTCTGGTGCTTGGTGGGCAATTGCGGAAGTTCAAAATCACCAATTACAAAGTTTATCGGATCTTGCCAAAAGGTGAGACAACCTTGCTCCATCCCAATGATGGCGTATTTCCTGAAAAAGTCAATCCAGGACGGGAAGCTCAAAATAGCGTCGATCGGAATATCGGCAGCAATCCTGAGCCTGCTAAACTCAAATTTACTGGCAAAAGAACCATCGACTAGATCGACGTGACTTGAATAAGTATGAGAAAAGAGGTGAAACCGATCGGTTTTCACCTCTTTTTTTTTAACTAGATCGTATCTGGATCGATGCCTAGCTCTCGCAACTTGGCTGCGAGTTGCTGATTTAGAGCTGCTGCTGTTGACAGAGCAAGCTCGGTTTCAGACAGAGTGCGGGTGATATTCTCCAACCTTTGCGAAACTTGCTCGAAGGTCAGAAATATTTCGCCATCAGGTCTATAAATTTGCAGTTCTGGTGGCGTATTCAGATCGAATTTAATTCCCAATCGCGGGCTAATCCAATCCTGCATAACAGAAATTTCAGTTAGATAATTATCCAATCGCTCCCATCCAGACAGAGCATTTGTATCAGGATCGTAAATATAGTATTCTGCCACATCATGCCGATCGTAAAAAGCTAACTTAGCTGCCATTTCATTGGGAGTATTCCCAGGCGAGAGGATTTCAAACACCACTTGGGGCGCAATTCCAGCTTCTTGCCATTGCCGATAGGAACCTCTATCGCCCTTAGGTCTACCGAATACTACCATCACATCTGGAGCTACCCGCCGTTTGGGATTGCCTTCGACAGGATACCAGAGTAAGTCTCCAGCAATAAAAACGTTCTCGTCATTGCTAAATAACCAATCTAAGTTATATTTAACGATCGTAATCCAGCGAAACTGTTTGGTATTGTCAGACATCGGTTTACCATCGCTGTCAGGGTATTCGATTTGGGTGGGAGTTGGGATTTGGGCAACCATAAGCTAGCGATTCCTTCCAAGGCTACTAGTTTTAGTGTACTCGATCGGGAATAGGCTTTAGGCTTTAGGTTTTAGGCTTTGGGCTTTGGGCTTTAGGCTTTAGCACTTTGAGAATAAGGGCTAAACTTCCGAGACTTGCTAAATTGCCATAACACCTAACACCTAAAGCCTAAAGCCTGATTCCTACATTTCTTTGATGATGACTTTATCACCTTGAACTTCACCGACAAGTACTAAGTCAGTCACGCCAACAAACAGACCATTTTCCAGGACTCCAGGAATATTATTGAGCGTCTTTTCCAACTCAGCAGGATTATCGATCGAGTCAAATTTGACATCAACCACCAAGTTACCCTGATCCGTCACTACGGGGCCAGCTTTTTTGACACCCATGCGGAGTTGAGGTTTGCCGCCTAACTTTTCGATCGCCCGCATGACAGGAGTTACCGCCATCGGAATGACTTCTACTGGTACGAGGAAAGTACTGCCGAGTTTATCGACTAATTTAGTATTATCAACAACTACGATAAATTGCTCCGCCAGCGCATCGACTACTTTTTCTTGGGTATGAGCCGCACCACCGCCTTTGATCAGATTCTTATGAGGATCTACTTCATCCGCACCATCGATCGCAATATCAATCCGATCGACTTCATCTAGAGTAGTCAAAGGGATACCATGTTGCTTGGCTAACACTCTGGCTTGAAAAGATGTCGGAATCCCTTTGACATTGGTAATCTCTCCAGCAGCCAACCGTTTGCCAATAAACTCGATCGCAAACGCCGTCGTCGAACCAGTCCCCAATCCCACGATCGAATTAGACTGTACCCGTGCCGCCGCAGCCTTACCAACTTCCTGCTTCATCAAATCCTGTGGTGTCATGCTCTTCTAAATTTCACTCGATATTTTCGTAATACCACTTTATCAGTAAAACCCATTCACCATTCACTATCCACCATTCACCATTCACCATCCACAACAAAACCCCCAGCACGAATACCAGGGGTTTTGTCTTTCAAATATTTAGGTCAACCGCAACGCCGTCTTACCTCAGTTTATGACCTGGTTAAAACCAGGTGGGTACCGGAAGTTCGTGCATAAAGTTTCTGAATACAAAAGTTCAGTCTACTGCCGCTAGAACAACATTAGTTCCCGTAAAAAATTCAAGCATAGATCAAAAAACGTTATTGGCAGTCACCAACGTCGCAGCCAGACCACTTTTCTATTTTAAGGGGAGGAGACTCGATCGGTCAAGGTGGTATGCCGATCTGGAGTTGAGACAACGATCGGCGAAATTGTTGCCTCACGGTTTTTGCTGACTCAAATCCGTAGATCGATGCGTAAAAAAAGTCACCTTAACAGGGGTAGTTCGAGTCCTTACTTTTTGTCGGCTGCACTACTTTTGCGCTTGCGTCGCTTGAGCATCAAGCCCGTACCGATGCCAGCGATGATTAAACCTGGGATGGCAGAAGGTTCAGGCACCGCAGTGGGTGAAATCGGGGCGGCAAGTCCAGTCAGGTTGAATCCAGTACCCGAACCGATTTGACCGACGAAACCAGCAGTACCTGTAGTCAGATTAATCGTATACAGGGAAGCTGCCGTGCTGCCCTCGAGAGCGAATGCTGCAAAGGCCATGTTTTCGCCATTAGTGGGCGAAAAGATATCAAATCCGCCTACCGTACCAACGTCAACACCTAAATTCCCAACCGTGAATAGATTGCCACTGCCCGGTGGGTCTTGGCGCACCAATACGTTCAGGTTGGAGTCGATATCGTATAGCACAGTCCCCCGAGGACTAGCAGGAGTACTGGCCGGTCCAGCAAAACTGTTGGTGTAAGCAGCAGCCGTAATCGTGGGGTTGACATTAACATTGGGGTCTCCAGTCGCATAAGCGAGGGGGGTCTGGACACCAGTTACACCACGACCGCCCATGCCGATGCCGAAATTTTGCCCGTTAGCTCCGACGATCCGCAGTGCGTCTGCTGCTGGGTTGAAGTCTACTCCTGAGGTAGTTCCACCATTGAAAGGAGTGGTGAACGTGTTGATACGAGCAGCATTACCGCTACTATCGATCGTGAACACGCCAGTACCAGTAACCCCATAAAGCTGACCGTCAGCGGGGCGATAGTCGATTCCTAGTAGTAGCTCAGAGCCTACACCACTTACACCGAGTGACGTTGTAGAGCCGGGAGTAGCAGAATCGAAGAACACTAGTGTGTTGCCTCCTGTCAGACCCGTGAGTGCGACACCTTTAGCAGATTGAGCAACACTAAAAAACTCAAACGTCGTAGCTACGGACATTGCTGCAACTAGGGTAGCAATCTTACTTAATTTCATGGTCACGTTCTTATTACTAATTTGAATGGATCTTTCCAGCGGATGAGTCATTTAGACGATCGCTCTATAGATTACATAATAATACGCCAGCAATCGCGAAATGGATCTCTTTTATTGGGCAGATTTTCAATTAAAACTACTTACCAGACTACAGATCCACCGCTCTTCCCTTTTTGCATATCTTCTAGCCATCTGCTTGCGGTGTGCTTTGGCGGCATCGGCACACCCAAGCTGTTGTCAGTGCGGTAAACCGTACCCTACCCTTGCTTGCCATGCGATACCACAGTCGGATAGATTGGCACTCAGCAGTTGAGAGTGCTAAATACTCATAATAAATATGGCATCACTATCGTTAACCGTATCCACAGTCAAGCCTTTGGCCGATCGCGTCTTTGTTAAAGTCAGCGCATCTGAAGAAAAAACCGCTGGTGGTATCCTGCTTCCCGATACAGCTAAAGAAAAGCCCCAAATCGGCGAAGTAGTCCAAGTCGGCCCTGGCAAACGTAATGAAGACGGTACTCGTCAAGAGCCTGAAATCAAAATCGGCGATAAAGTCCTCTACTCCAAATACGCTGGTACCGACGTGAAGCTCGGCGGCGACGAATATGTGCTGTTGTCTGAGAAAGACATCCTCGCAGTAGTCGGCTAAACAGTGTCACTTGTCACTAACATCTAACCCTCTACACTCCTAAATTAAAAGATTATGGCAAAGCGAATTATATACAACGAAAATGCTCGTCGCGCGTTGGAACGTGGGATGGACATCTTGGCTGAAGCGGTAGCAGTTACCCTCGGCCCCAAAGGTCGGAACGTCGTCTTAGAGAAGAAATTTGGCGCACCTCAAATCGTTAACGATGGTGTCACCATTGCTAAAGAAATCGAACTCGAAGATAACGTCGAAAACACTGGTGTAGCATTGATTCGTCAAGCTGCATCCAAAACTAACGACGCTGCTGGTGACGGTACTACTACAGCTACTGTACTAGCTCACGCGATCGTCAAAGAAGGCTTACGCAACGTTGCTGCTGGTGCCAATGCGATCGCCCTCAAACGTGGTATCGACAAAGCGACTGTTTTCCTCGTTGAGAAAATCGCGGCTCACGCTAAACCTGTTGAAGATTCCAAAGCGATTGCTCAAGTAGCATCGATCTCCGCTGGTAACGACAACGAAGTCGGCGAAATGATTGCTAACGCAATGGACAAAGTTGGTAAAGAAGGCGTTATCTCTCTAGAAGAAGGTAAGTCGATGACTACCGAACTAGAAATCACTGAAGGAATGCGCTTTGATAAGGGCTATATCTCCCCTTACTTCGCAACCGACATGGAGCGGATGGAAGCGGTTCTAGAGCAACCTTACATCCTAATTACTGACAAAAAAATCAACTTGGTTCAGGATCTTGTGCCAATCTTGGAGCAAGTAGCTCGTTCCGGTCGTCCTTTGCTGATCTTAGCTGAAGACATCGAAAAAGAAGCTCTCGCAACCTTGGTTGTCAACCGTCTGCGTGGCGTATTAAACGTTGCAGCAGTTAAAGCTCCTGGTTTTGGCGATCGTCGTAAAGCGATGCTAGAAGATATCGCAGTACTAACTGGCGGTCAATTAGTAACTGAAGATGCTGGTTTGAAACTAGATGCTACCAAACTAGAATCCTTGGGTCAAGCGCGTCGGATTACAATCACTAAAGATAGCACTACCATCGTTGCTGAAGGCAATGAAGCGACTGTTAAATCACGTTGTGAGCAAATCCGTCGTCAAATGGACGAAAGCGATTCTTCCTATGACAAAGAGAAGCTCCAAGAGCGTCTAGCTAAATTAGCTGGTGGTGTTGCAGTAATCAAAGTTGGTGCTGCTACCGAAACCGAAATGAAAGATCGTAAACTACGTCTGGAAGATGCAATCAATGCAACTAAAGCCGCAGTTGAAGAAGGGATCGTTCCTGGTGGTGGTACAACCTTAGCTCACCTATCTCCTGAGCTGGAAGTCTGGGCACAAGCTAACCTCAAAGACGAGGAATTAACTGGTGCATTAATCGTTACCCGCGCTCTATCAGCTCCGCTCAAACGGATTGCTGAAAATGCTGGTCAAAACGGTGCAATCATCGCCGAGCGCGTCAAAGAAAAAGCATTTGATGTTGGCTACAATGCCGCAACAAATGAGTTCGTAGACATGTTTGAAGCAGGTATCGTTGACCCTGCGAAAGTAACTCGTTCGGCTCTGCAAAATGCAGCTTCGATCGCAGCAATGATCCTCACTACTGAGTGCATCATCGTTGACAAACCAGAGTCCAAAGACGGCGGCGCAGGTGCTGGCGGCGGTATGGGCGGCGGTGACTTTGATTACTAGAGCTGCTAACTTTTAATAATTTTTAGAGGGGAAACCCATTAATATTTATAGCTATCTTCACATGAAGATAGCTATTTTTGTGACCTAAACCATCGATACTAATATAGGACTGTTCCTAAGCCTGTTAAATTTAGGCTCAAGCGAGATATGATAGTACTGCTGTACGCAAAATCAAATTCAACAATAATGGCAAGAAATAAATTAGTATCACCATTTTTAAAATGGGTAGGAGGTAAAAGACAAATAATGCCTGCGATCGAACAGCATTTACCTAGAGCAATCAAATCATACATCGAACCTTTTATTGGTGGAGGTGCTGTACTCTTTCATCTCCAACCGAAAAATGCAATTATAAATGACTTTAATTCAGAACTTGTAAATGTTTATAATGTCATCAAAGACGATCTTGAAAATCTGATTGTAGATCTTCAGAAGCACAAAAATGAATCAGAATATTTTTATGAAATACGTGCTTTGGATAGGACAGAAGCATTTGAGAATTTAAGTGATGTAGAAAGAGCATCAAGAATTATATATCTAAATAAGACTTGCTACAATGGATTGTATCGTGTAAATAATTCTGGTAAATTTAATTCACCATTTGGTAAATATAAAAATCCAAATATAGTAAATGAGCCAACTCTTAGAGCTGTAAATTCTTACCTTAATTCTAATAATGTTCGGATCGAAAATACAGATTATGAGACAATTTTGAAAGAAGCCGATAAAAATTCTTTCGTGTATTTAGATCCCCCCTATCATCCTGTTTCCGATAGTTCTAATTTTACTGGATACATCCAAGGTGGATGGGGCGAGTCCGAGCAAGTTAGATTAAAAGAAGCTTGCGATCGGCTAGATAAAAATGGAATTAAATTTTTGCAATCTAATTCCTGTGTAGATTTTATTAAAGAACTTTATACAGACTACCAGATCCATATTATCAAGGCTAATCGTGCTATAAATTCAGATGGTGACAAAAGGGGTGAAGTAGAAGAAGTATTGATAAAAAATTATGAGTAAGTCTAAAAATGATCTAGCTTGGGAGAAAATTTTTGAAAAGCATCTAATATTGGATAAACTTAAAAATTCAGATTATTTTTTAATATCATCTAGCGATATAAATGAGTTTCGAGAAGCTCGATTGATGACAAAGTTCGATCATAGATCGCAGATACCTAAAATATTTGAGAAAAATAAATTATCTATCTTACCTGTATCTAGGGGTAATTACATTATTGGTGAATTTGAAATATTTCATGACTTCAACCAAGAAAAAGATAATGTTGAAATCAAGAAAGTTCCTTTTCCTACTTTTCTAGAAAGTTTAAATCCAGAAGAAATCACCAGTGAGGCAACTGCGATAAATTGTGCAATTATTACTGGTATTATTCAAGACTTTACTGGCGAGATGGAATTGTATCCAACTATAAGTGGAAGAATGAGTTCATCATCTTTTGACTTTAATATTGATGTTAATGCGGGTAAAGAGTTGCTTCAAGTAGAAGTTAATAATTCTCAGATTGAAATTGATGGAGGATATGAAGGTAATGATTCTCTGATCATAATTGAAGCGAAGAATTATATTTCTGATAACTTTCTGATAAGACAATTATTTTATCCATATAAACTGTGGACACAAAAGGTCAATAAAAAAGTACGGCCTGTCTTTTTGACATATACAAATGGTGTTTTTTATTTAAGAGAATATACCTTTGCAAATAGTGGGCACTATAATTCAATTCAACTTGTCAAACAAGGGAAGTATGTAATTCAAGAAGATAGCATAATAAATATTGAAGTTATTCAGAATATCTTACATAAAGTTTTGCCAATACAAGAACCAAGAATCCCTTTTCCTCAAGCAGATTCCTTTGGACGTGTAATTAATCTGTGCGAACTTCTAAAGCAAAAAAATATATTGACTAAAGAAGAAATAACTCAAGAATATGATTTTAGTTGGAGGCAAGCAGGTTATTATTCTCATGCGGCTATTTACCTAGGTCTAATTAAGCGTACTCGAAAAAATAAGATGTCAGTCTATCAACTATCAGAAAGAGGCGTGAAGTTATTCGATCTTTCTATCAAAAATAGAAAGCTTGAATTAATTGAGTTGATTCTAGCCTATGGAATTTTCCATAAGACTTTGGAGCTATATTTTAAACAGGGTGATGTTCCAAGTAAAAAGGAAGTCATTAAAATGATGTGTGATGCTAATTTACATAAAGTCAAGTCGATCGAGACGTATGAACGAAGGTCTTCAACAGTTCTTTGTTGGATTAAATGGATAGTAAGTCTGATTGAAGAGTAAAATACCGATCGTTTATCTATTCATACCAGCAGAAAGCCCAGAATTAAAATCCACGAGCGACCGATCGATCTGAAGACTCGATCGAATATAATGAGTTAGTCGCGGTTGGAGCTAGGGATTGATGAGGCGGGACACTTTACTGTCGCGCCATTGATGGTAATTTCATCTCCTGGCAAGCAAAATGAACAACCAGATAAAAGCTTAAATCTGAAACTCTAATGGTAGTGATAAAATATCTAATATACAAAGTTTACTTAAATGGATATTTTAAAGTAAATGACAATCTGGTTAAATCTGCTGGGAATTATCGCGATCGGATGTGGCTTATGGTCTAAGAATATTGGTCTGACTGTAGCAGGTTGTGCGATCGCTCTAGGATTGTCAGTACCGATTCTCTATCGAGGTGTCCGCCCCAAACTACCGAAATCTATATCTTCAACCCAGCAATTAAGCATAATCACTTCAATTACGATTCTAGTTGCGATCGTCGCTCTGCTCAAGATTTGTGGATTTTTTGACTATGTTGGGACTCTATCAGCTCGAACGGACTGGAATGTAATTGGTGTTTTGGGTCTGTGGAGTGGTGCATTGGGGCAGATGGCAATTGCCACTCTAGCCGCATACGTATCATGGCGACAGTATATCGTCTCTCGCGATTTGACGATCGAGCAAAATCGCCTCAATCGCCAACAAAATGTGCTCACACAGCAACAGACGATCGATAATTACTTTCAAGGAATTTCCGATTTAGTCTTAGATGATGATGGTTTCCTCGAAGATTGGCCGCAGGAACGCGCCTTTGCGGTGGGACGCACTGCGGCATTATTGGGTAGTGTCAATGCTGCGGGGAAAGCCAGGGTAATCCGCTTTCTATCCCGCTCTAAATTGCTTACTCCTTTGCAACGCGATCTGCGGTTGGGAAAAGTGATTCTGAATGGGAATGGGGGTTATGATGAAGATCGTATCTATGGGGTGCGGGTCATTCATTTGGGCGTGATGCTGGCGGGTACAGATATCTCTCACACCGATCTGCGGTGGACAGATCTCAGTGATACTAATCTGATTCGGACTAATTTAAATGGATGTAATTTGTCAAAAGCAAACTTGTCTAAAACTATTCTGTATCAAGCTAAATTAACGGATGCAGATATCCAGGGGGCGAGGTTTTTTTATGGCAATATCGAACTTGCTAGTCCTCGCATTCCCGATCGCCTTCCCGACTATATCACAGGTGAATTTACTGGTGCGGTTGTCGAAGCTGCCGATCTGACTAATGTTCGGAATATGTCTGAGGAACAGCGTCAATACTGTTGCGCTTGGTGTGGAGAAGCATCACGTCAAACTATTCCTGGCGGCTGTCAAGGAATTGCCAATCGGTTAGCATCGATCGAATACTCAGCTTCAGCTCGATCTTTTGATGAGGATTATGTTTAAATTAATTGATAATTGATAATTGATAATTGGTAACAAAATTTAATTTTCATTATCCACCATCCACCATCCACCAATCCGATGACAGTTATTTTATATTGGGGCGATGATGATTTTACGATCGCCAAAGCTGTGAGTGCAATTCAACACTCAGCACTCGATCCAGCTTGGACGAGTTTTAATTATGAAAAGATTACACCAGAGCGAGAAGATGCGGCGATAGCGGCTCTAGATGCAGCGATGACTCCACCCTTTGGCACGGGTAAACGGGTGGTTTGGCTGGCAGATACGACCCTGATGCAGCAATGTTCGGAGCAATTACTGGCTGAGTTGGAACGGACACTGCCTCAAATTCCGGCTACTACGATCCTGCTCCTGACTAGCAAAAATAAACCAGATGGCAGATTGAAATCGACGAAAACAATTCAGAAATATGCCAATGTTCAGGAATTTAGTCTGATTCCGCCTTGGAAAACTGAAGAACTGAGTCAACGAGTACAGATTGTCGCCAAAGAGTTGGGATTGAAATTAACGTCAGATGCGATTCAACTTCTTGCCGAATCTGTTGGTAATAATACTCGCCAACTATATTTAGAATTAGAGAAATTACAATTACTAGCTGGTGGTGAAGGACAAAGGATCGATCGAGTGATGGTGGCGAGTCTAGTAGTGGCTAATACTCAAAATAGCCTTCAACTTGCCGCTGCAATTCGGCAGGGCGATGTGGGGACAGCTCTACATCTGATTAGTGAATTGATTAACCACAACGAACCTGCATTAAAAATAGTTGCCACCCTCGTCGGTCAATTTCGGACTTGGTTGTGGGTGAAAATGCTCCTAGAAGCTGGGGAAAAAGACGATCGAGTCATTGCTACCGCCGCCGGATTGGGAAACCCTAAACGCCTATTTTTCATCAAACAGGAACTCCAATCTACCACTGCCGATCGACTTGCAGCCAGTCTTCCCAAGTTACTCGATTTGGAATTTAGTCTCAAGCGTGGTGTTGAGGCTAACTCTACTCTCCAGATGCACACGATCGAATTGTGTCAGATCTTTAGGTGTTAGGCTTTAGGCTTTAGGCTTTAGGTGTTAGGGTTTAGGGTTAGGGTTAGGGTTTAAGGTATAAATATCGTGAGTTCACTTAAAGCGATCCTAGTATGCTGGATCGGACGACTGTGTTTGCATAGCCGCTCTGCGAAGGCAGGCATGTTCCAAATGCTCTGTTACTCAGTCTCGAAACTCTTTCCTAGAGCCTAAAGCCTAAAACCTAAAGCCTAAAATCTAATACCTAATAGCTAAATGAAGAT
>ENA-OFCD01001295-OFCD01001295.1-metagenomes-genome-assembly--contig:-NODE-1295-length-12982-cov-3.519765_pt1 | contig 12982 bp, 11 predicted proteins | sample MGYA00153392_OFCD01 | MGnify analysis MGYA00153392 | reverse complement strand
GCCATCCACCGCAGGGAGCTCACCCTTGCCGCGTAATTGCATCACAATCGAACTGGTTGTCGCTCTAGAGGTATCACGTGCAAGGAGCGCGCACCCGGCGTTGGTCGAGACCACCGTCGTATTCTAGCTCAGCGTGCACGGGTTGGAGACCGACGTGTCCGCGCCTGAGTCGGGGAGCGCGCTCGTACCCGAGCCGCTGCATGCGAGGACGATGGCGGGGGCGAATCGGAACCGAACGCGCATCGTCGCCGAGCGCGAGCATCTTCCGACGACGCAAGTAGAGCCGGAAATCACCGCGATCCCGGCGATTGGGAGTGGCGCGTCTACATGCCGCTCATCGGCGGCAAGTGCAAGTGCGACGACAGCTGGAATCTATGGAACTGCAGCGCAGAAACAAACTCTCGGAGCTCGTTGAATCCTGCGCGAACACGGTCGCGTGCGGCGTGGACAGCGACAAACTCGGCTTCTTTTACCCACGTGCTTTGACGGGATGGCAGTGGCAATCTCATTGTAATAAGTGGCTCCCCGATGCTCGGACTTCTGTTCGGCTTGATCTTTCTCGTCCTCATCGTGATGCTCCCCGTGACCGTCGTGCGAAAGATCGCGCGCGAACGGGCGCTCGCACGCGAGGTGGTCGCCAGCTGGTCGGCGGCCACGGCTCGGCTCGGGCTCGCCTTCATCCCCGCCAAAAGCACTTCGTACGGTGCCGGCGGGCCGCGGCTCGAGGGAGCGTTCCGTGGGACCCAGGTCGTGGTCGACACGATGCGCGTGACGGAGCGGGGGGTGGACGCGTGGACCACCGACCGGCTTCCTATGGTGAGCTCCATCGACTCCGCGTACTCACGCGTCACGGCGAAGTCGCTCGCTTCCGAACTGGTGTGCCGAGCGCGCCTCCGCGTCACCCACAGCACGCGGCGACGCTCGTGGGTGTAGCGGGCGTCGTCACCCTCGACCTCGAGGACGCGAGCGCAACCGCGATGCTCCGCGGAGTGTTGACGTCATCGGAGGCGATCGTCTCTCTCGTCGAAGGAGTGACTGCCCTCGCCGTGGATCCGCTGCACGTTCGCGGCGGGGTGTAAGTCCGATGGATGAAAATGCGCGCGGCTACGTCGCCGACATGGGAGTCGCTCGCTTCTACGGCAAGGCGAGGCGACGGGATGCTGATGACCGTGCTCTGAAGGTATTACGGTGCTCGTTCGGCGAAAGGCGGGACGAGCACAACCCTTGAGCCCGGCCTGTGCCGCTCAGAACGCCGCGGGCCTCATCGCGGCGAGCGCTATGAGCTTCGCCTTCGTCAGGATACGCTCGACGCTTCGGTACCGTGACGGACGGGAGGAACGGAGCATGAGATCGACAGTCTTCGTTTGTGTGGTGGGCGCGGCTCTCGTGTTGGTGCTCGCTTCGTGCAGCTCCTCCAAGGTGGACCCCAACGCGCCCATCTCAGATGGTCAACCGTGCGAGGCGGGCGGCACGCACAAGTGCGTGAACGACATGTGCACGTGCACGACGCAGGGCTGTCACTGCGCGATCGTCTGTTCGTCACCCGCCCGATGTACCGCCCCGGAATACTGTCAGCCGAGCGGGGTCAGCGGGGCGCAGATCTGCAGCGCAGAAACGTGCACCGGCCCTAACGTCTCCACCGTGAGCTCTGGAATCGTCTCCCAAACTGCGTGCGTGAATGGCCACAACGTCCGGTGCGCCGAGATACCCGCGGAGGTTACTTCTTGTGGATGTGGTTGCCCCGATGCGCAGTTTTGCGAAAGCGATTCCTGCAAGCCACTCGCTGCGCTCGGTCAACCGTGCAGTCGCAACTATATGTGTGACAGCGGTCATTGCCGAGCGGCGGGGGACGCGGGTGTCGGAAAGTGCGAGGTGCCCATCAACACCCCTTGCACCACGGCGAATTGCTCCGACTGTCGAAAAGCCAAGACAGGCGAGATGGTCTGCATACAGGACTGCACAGGAGCCAACGTGCTCTGCCCACCCGCGTTTCCGAAGTGCCTGGGCAAGCCGGCCAATTATTATTGCTCCAAACCGTGTGACCTCCAAACGGTGTGCCCGCCTGGATTCCTCTGTGGTGGTCTCGCCGACAACACCAACGCGTGCGTATTTTCGCCCTGAACGCGAAACACCCTCTCTAGCTTCCGACTCATCGGAAGTCTGGAGCGGACACCGTCGTGCGAGTGTACGCCTTCGATGTGAGCCGCACTGGCCCGCTCACCGTGGCGCGTCGATTGCGCGGCCTCGCCGTCGGTACCCGCTGAGGGGTGAATTGAATGCGTATCGACCGAACTGAGGCGATCGCGTCACGGGCGGGTCATGTCGAGGGGGACTACCAGCCTGTCGAAGTCCGCTGCGGTGACGTAACCCAGAGACAGCGCGGCGTCCCTGAGCCTCGTGCCCTCGCGATGTGCCTTCTTCGCGATCTCCGCTGCTTTGTCGTAACCAATGTGCGGAGCGAGCGCAGTTACCGTCATGAGCGACTCGTCGAGGTGCCTTGTGATCGCCGCCTCGTTGACCGCGAGACGTTCGATCGCGTGTGTGCGGAACATGGTGCAAGCGCCGCGCACTAGGTCGCACGAGTGCAGAAAGTTGTAAATCATGACCGGCCCAAACACGTTGAGCTCGAAGTTGCCTTGAGAGGCACCGAACCCAATGGCGAGATCGTTCCCGTAGACCTGCGCCACTACCATCGTCATCGCTTCGCTCTGAGTCGGGTTCACCTTTCCCGGCATCATCGAGCTGCCGGGTTCGTTCTCCGGCAGAATCAACTCTCCAATGCCCGCGCGCGGACCAGAGGCGAGCCATCGTATGTCGTTGGCAATTTTCATCAGTGCGGCGGCTAACGTCTTGAGCGCGCCCGAGGCAAAGACCAAGTCGTCGTGCGACGCTAGAGCCGCAAACTTGTTCGGGTGTGAGAGAAACGGAAGTCCCGTAAGCTCCGCGATCTTTCGCGCGGCGCGCTCTCCGAACTCGGCATGGGCATTGAGCCCCGTACCAACTGCGGTGCCTCCGATCGCGAGATCATAGAGGTGAACGAGCGACTCGTTGCACGCGCGCATCGCGCGATCCAATTGGCTCACGTACCCAGAGATCTCTTGGCCGAGCGTCAAGGGAATCGCGTCTTGAAGGTGTGTGCGGCCGACTTTGACGATGTGCGCCCATAGCTTGGACTTGACGTCCAGCGCGTCGCGCATGGATTTGACGGCGGGTAACATCTCGACCATCGCGTGGGCGGCGGCCATGTTCATCGCAGTTGCGAACGTGTCGTTCGACGATTGGGACATGTTGACGTGGTCGTTCGGATGGACCGGCTTCTTGGAGCCCATCGTGCCTCCAGCGAGCTGGATCGCGCGATTGGAGATGACCTCGTTCACATTCATGTTGGTTTGGGTGCCGCTCCCGGTCTGCCAAACGCGTAAAGGGAAATGCGCGTCGAGCTCTCCAGCCAGAATCTCGTCTGCGGCCTCGACGATGAGCGACGCGGTCCGTGCGTCGAGCTTGCCGAGATCGCGATTGCAGAGAGCGCACGCCTTCTTGAGCATGCCCATTGCCCTGATGACGGCTCTGGGCATCACGTCGCGCGGCCACGCTCCGTCGCCAATGTCGAAATGGATCAGCGACCGAACGGTCTGCGCACCATAGTATTTGTCATTGGGGACCTCGACGGCACCCATGGAGTCCGTCTCGATTCTCATGCCCGACGTCACTCCCAGCGTCCACGACGGAGGATCGCTCGCGGGGAAGGACCCGTCGAGCGTGTCGTCCACGCGGGACTCTTCGTCTACCACGTTCGTCGCGCTTCCGCGTTGATGCACCAGAGCATGTGGGTCGCCTCCCGTCTTGACGTCGAGGGTAGGACTTTCGGGCGCGAGTACAAGCTGCGAACGCGCTAGTCGAGCGCAACTTGCCGCCGGCGTCTGCACCGATGAAGCCGATGGGTCGCGAAGAGATGTAACGCATCATAGTGGCTCCAGACGTTCGGCCTCAGTGTCGTCGGTCGGGAGCAACCAGCCTCCTTCAGGCTGAACGTGCGCGGCTTCATCGGGACCCCACGAGGCTGGTTCGTATTCGAACGGCTTTGTCTTGCCGAGAATGGGATCGACAACTCGCCACGATTCGTCGACCGCGTCTCTTCGCGGGAACAGCGTCGGGTCGCCTTCGATCGCGTCATTGAGGAGGCGCTCGTAGGGTTTGGTTTGGTGCCACGCGGTGCGGCGCAGAACGAGCTCTTTCTCATCACCAATCAGGGCTTGGCCGTCGCGCTTCACATTGACGCCGAGCGCAATGACCACCGCCGGTCCGAGACGAAAGCGAACGTAGTTGTGTGAGGGAGGAGAGTGCTCTTCGAGGACCGCGCGTTCGCTGCGCTTCCATCGGATGGTCGCTTCGGTCGCGGTCACTGGGAGATATTTACCTGCTCGAATGAAGAAAGGTACGCCTCTCCACCGCGGTGAGTCGATTGAGAGGCGGAGGACCGCGAACGTCTCCGTGGTGGAGCCCCGAGGGACCCCCTCCTCGCTCTTGTATGCGCGAGCCTGCCCGCAGACGATGTCGGCCGCCGACAGCGCCCGAACATCCGCGAGCAAGCGGCTACGTTCCGCGCGCAGCCCCATATGTCCCGTATTCGCCGGTAGTTCCATCGTGAGGCACGCGACGACCTCGAGGAGGTGATTCTGGAACACATCGCGGACGGCGCCCACCGCATCATAGAACTTGGCGCGGCCTGCCACTCCGAAAGACTCCGCCATGGTGATTTGCACACTCTCAACGCGCTCGCGATTGAGGCTTGCTTCGATGAGTGGGTTCGCCGCGCGGAAGTAGATCAGATTCTCGACTGACTCCTTTGCAAGGTAGTGATCGATTCGGAAGAGCGCCTCCTCCGGGAAGAAGCGATGGAGCTTCTCGCTCAGGGCTTTTGCGGACGCGCCGTCATGTCCGAACGGCTTTTCTAGAGCGAGGCGCGCACCTTGGTGGAGCCCAGCGCTCGCGAGGTTCGTGGCGACCGCTTCGAAGACCTCTGACGGAAGCGCTACGTAGTGGAGTGGATGCTTCGCGTCTCCAATCGCGTCGCGAATGCGCGCGAACGTTGTCGCGTCGTCGTAGGCGACCTTGACGTAGCGGAGCCGCTTGGAGAGCTTGGCAAACGCCGCTGCGTCGAAGGCACCGTCCTTCGAGACACTCTCTTTCGCGCGTGCGAGGAGTTGGTCTTGCGTGAGGTCGTTGCGGCCCACGGCCACGATGGGCATCTCGAGCTGGTCGAGGCGCGTGAGGGCCTGCAATGCGGGGAAGATTTGTTTGAAGGCGAGGTCGCCCGTAGCGCCGAAGAAGACGAGGGCGTCCGAGCGCGTAGACTTCATAGGACTGCACGGGCCAAGGTGGTGGACATGTCTGCAAAGGTGCATGGACTGCGCCACTCCGTGAGCGAGCAAAGGCGCCAACGCCTTGCACTACTGGGCTCCTTCGGGTTCTCCGGCACGTGCGGTCGAGACGATGGGCGTCGTTCAAGACCACGCGGATGTCGGGTCGACGGTCGACGACAATGGACGTCCGGGGCCTCCTTGGCACCAGCAAATGGAAATATGATCGAGCGTCGACTCTTATGCCACATCACACAGAACTGGCGCGGCTCTCTTTGCACAAGCACGCCTTTCATGGTGAGTCGAACTATGAGCTGCGGCCCCCACTAAAGTCGTTCAGCCAAAAAAGTTGATCAGCCGCCTAACAACCATCCCTCAGCAAGCATCCCAGTACCGAGGTGTCCGATCGTCACCCGCAGCCACGAGGCTCGCTCGTGGACGGAGCGAAGCCCGGAACGCGCCGCCGATTGCCGTGAGGAGTGCAAGCACGACTCGCAGTAGGAAGGTCATCGGCGAATCGGCGCCCCACGATGCAGTGGGCTCTCGATCGGAGATCCATATCCGGACCGAGCGACCGTCGAGCGCATCGGCGAACCGCATGTTCACGGAGAACATCAGTGTTCGACGCCGCGGTCCGAGCTGATCCTTCCGTCGATGAGCTCGATGACGCGATCGCAGCGATCGGCGATGCGGGGGTCGTGAGTCACTATGAGGAGAGCGGTGCCCAGCTCACGATTGAACTTGCGCAACAAGCCGAACACCTCGTTCGACGACTCGCTGTCGAGGTTGCCCGTGGGCTCGTCGGCGAGGACGAGCGCTGGGCGTCGCGACAAGGCGCGCGCGATCGCGACGCGCTGCTGCTGTCCTCCGGAGAGCTTGGTCGTCTTGTAGTTCATGCGATCGGTGAGGCCGACCGCCGCGATGAGCTCCTTGCCTCGTGACTCCATCTCCGACGATGGGAAGCCCTCGTCTCCCCATGCGGGCAGCATCACATTCTCGAGCGCGGTGAACGCGGGCAATAGATGATGGAACTGGAACACAAATCCGAGCGTGTGTGCGCGCATCGCGGTGAGGCCCCGCTCGTCGAGCCCGCTCGTGTCTTTCCCGTCGAGCACCACGCGACCGCGCGTCGGGCGCTCGAGCAGGCCGATGAGGTTGAGCAACGTGCTCTTGCCGGATCCGGAAGGTCCGATGAGCGCCGCGAACTCGCCCTTGGCCAGCTGCAGCGAGACGCCGGCGACCGCTCGAGTGACGACACCCTCGCCATAATCCTTCACGACGTCTTCTACAGACAAGAGGACCTCAGCCATTGCGGATCGCCGTGGCGGGATCGAGGCGCGAGGCTTGTCGTGCGGGGATCACTGCAGAGAGGAGCCCGACGCCCGTCGCGAGGACCGTCGCGAACAACAGGAGCTGCGCGTCCACGCGGATCGGAAAGCGCGGCGAGCCGTCGGGCTCGAGCATCATGCTCTCGAACAACTTCGCGAACATGGCCCCGAGACCCGAGCCGGTGATCGAACCCAGCAAACCGAGCACGCCGCCTTGGATCAAGAAGATGATCAACACGCGTCGAGGTGGCGTCCCGACCGCACGGAGGATCCCGATCTCTCGCGATTTCTGGGCGACCGAGACGATGAGCACACTCGCGATGCCGAGCGCTACCGCCACGACGACGAAGAACTCGATCATGTTCTTCGAGTTGCTCTGTGCGGAGAGTCCGGTGAGCAGCTCGGCGTTGAGCTTCATCCAGCTCTTCGCTTCGAGCCCCGTGCGCTGGCTCACCTCCTGCGCGATGACCTCGGCGCCGAACACGTCGGCGACCTTTACCTCGATCGTCGTGACGCCCCCAGGGAGCGCGTAGAGCGCCTGCGCGTGTCGCAGCGAGGTGAGCACCCACGTCTTGTCGACGGCTTCGTTGCCGAGCTTGAAGATGCCCGCGACGGTGACGACGTCGTCGGCGCCCTCGGTGGTCGTGAGGTGGATCTTGTCGCCGACGCTTACTGCGAGGTGGGACGCCAGCGTCGAGCCGATGATCACCTTCCCGCCGCTCACGTCGACGTGGCCCGAGACGAGCTTCTTCTCGATGTCGATGATCGAGAGGAACCGCTCGGGGTCCACACCGCGGATGAGCACGGGGCTCTTGCTGTCGGAGCGCACCGCGAAGCCGGCTCCGACGACCATCGGCGACGAAGCGATGACGCCTTGGACTTGATCGAGATCGCGAAGGACGTTCGGCCACTGGTCGATCGAGCGAAGGCGTTGAGGCGAGGGCTGGATGGTGCGCGAGATCACCTGCGTGTCAGTGTCGAAGACAAGAGGGCGCGGAGCCTCGCGTGGGACCGTGAGCGTGACGTGAGGCTGCGACCCCAGCGTCTTGTCGATCAACGAGACTTGCAAGCCGTCGATGAGCGCGGAGAGGAACACGATCACGCTCACGCCCACGGACACGGCGGCGAGGATCAGCGCGGTCTGCCCCTTCGCGTCGCGCATGTAGCGTAGCGCCACGAACCACTCGAACGGCATGTCAGTCGTGCTCCGCGCGCACGCGCTGTCCAGCAACGAGCATCTGACCGTCGGGCATCACGATCGACGCGCCCTCCGGCGCGCCTGAGAGGATCTCGGTGGAGCCCTCGCCGCGGATCCCGAGCGTGACGTCGTTCCGCGTGACGTGCCCGTCGCTCACGGAGAACACCCATGGTTTGGGCGTCGCGGCGCCGCGTACCACGTCGCTCGGCACGGTCAGCGTCCCGAATTTGCGCGCGACCGTGAGGTCGACCGACACCGTCATGTCCGGCTTGAGGAAAGTGGGCGCGCCTTGCACGCGCAGCCGCACCTCCAGGCTGCCTCGTTGCGGATCGATCGAGGGCGCAATGTACGAGACCTCCGCCTCGAAGGTCTGCGTGGGATACGCGTCCGCCGACGCGCGCGCCTTCTGCCCCAACGCGATGAACGCGAGGTTGCGCTCGTCCGGTTGGAATACGAGCTGCGTGTCGCTGTCGGCCGCGAGCACGAGCAGCGCTCGCGCGGCCTGCACGACGTCTCCGGGCTCCACCGAGCGCGTGAGCACGACGCCGTCTTGGAGCGCGGTGATCCTGGTCTGCGCGAGGCGAACATTCGCTCCTGCGAGCTGGGACTCCGCGAGCAAGAGCGCCGTGAGCGCCACGCGAGAGTCCGCGCCCATCGGCGCCGCCGAGATCTGCTGCGCTTCCGCCGCGGTCCGTTGCGCGCGCGCCACGTCGACGGCCCGACGAGCGTCCTCGAGCTGCACGGGCGGGACCGCGCCCATGCCGGCGAGCTTCTGCACGCGATCGAGATCGGTCTCGGTGCGTTCGAGGTTCGCGTCCGCTTGACGCAGGCTCTCGTTCGCGACGATCGATCCGACTCGGCGAAGCTGATCGACGCGCGCCATGGCTTGATCGACCGACGCCTTCGCTTGAGCGACGGCCGAGCGCGCCTCGGCGTCGTCGAGCTGCACGAGCAGATCGCCCGCCTTGACGTGCTGTCCCTCCGCTGCGGCGACCGCGACCACCAGGCCCGGAGTCTGCGCGGAGACCTGCACGCGCGTCGGCACCCAGACCCGACCGCTCGCCACGAGGTGCTGCTCGAGGTCCTTGCGAACGACCTCCGCGACGTGCACCTTTGGCCCGCGCGCCCGGACCGCGAAGAAGGCCGCGATCACTACGACGATCCCGAGCCCGATCCAGATCGATGGTCGTCGGAAGATGCGGTTAATGCGACCACTAGGCCACATCGCCTATCCATGAATGCAAGAAGCCTGAGTGATCCATCTCACACTTCGACAATTGGTTACGCATCATTCCAATGGACCCTTGGTGTAGCAACGGGCGTCGCCATAACTGCGGCCAAAACAAATAATTCCGCAGTCACACAGTCGCCTCGGTCTCAGTTGCGTTCGAACTTGATCGACTCGATGAGCTTGCGCGTCTCTGCCTCGTGCGGGATGACGTGCAATCGAAGGAACGCTTGGGTGTCGATATCGAGCTTGCCGATGTCGGCTTCATAGTCGCGCGAGCCGTGATCTTCGCCGTCCTCTAGGATGGAGACCACCGCGTGCGCGTGGGTTCCCTCGGCAAGGTTGTCGAAGAACTTCACGAGAGCGCCCCACGGACCGGAAGACTGCGGAGCCTGTCCGCCCATCATCACGATGCGCTCGATGAGCTTGGTCACGCGGTGCGCGTGCGATTGACGGCATTGTGTGAGTACGACCTCGAACGGCTTCATCATCGCGTTTGCGAGCGCTCGATCGTACGTCTCGACGGCGCTCATCTCTCCGCGGCAAAACGAGGCGAGCTGGGCGAGCGTGGCGTCGTGCGAATGGGTAGTCCCTGGCATCATGGTGGCTGTCTCCCTCACAGCTTCCCCTGCAGTGCTCGTGCCGCGGGCTTCGCGCCGAATTCGATCTCTGCCTCGACGACACATCACGAGAATTCTCGAGCGCGAGGCCTCGGCGTTGCCTCCGCTCGCGCTCCGTTCATGATGCGCCTGAGAAAGGCCTACACGTCACAACCGGAGGTGAATGCGAAAGCCGAAGTCACACGGCTTCAGGACTCTGCTGCCTGCCTCCGGCTCGAGCGCTCCGCGAACAGGCTGCGTGTTTCGTGCAAATCGTGCGGTCCGATCTCGCCTACGTCGAGCCGAACTACTTGCTCCCTGAGATGTCTGTTCGCCTGAGCGCCGTCGATGGCATACGTCGTGCGCCGCCAGTCTCGCCAAGATGAATGTAAGGGATGCGATGATGGGGAACGTCTCGATCACGTTTCGCTGCACGTCGACCGCGGTGAGACGCTCGTCGTCGTCGGTGACTCCGGCGCGGGAAAGTCGACGCTCATTCGCCCGATCCTGGTCCTCGAGAAGCCCAATTTCGGGACGGCTCGTCAGCGATGGCGTCGGCGCAGCGGACATCTTCGTCACGCCCTACTTGATTGAACTGAATGAGGCGCAGAGTACGTCGGGCACTCTCGCTTACGCGGTCGGCTGCGGCAAAGCGGCTAACTCCGAGTACCGCTACGCGCGAGAATTGCTCGGCGAGGGCAGGGCAGGGGACTGCTTGTACCGAGACGTGTGACTGCGCCGTGTTCTCCCCGCGCATCTCACGAAGGCAAGTTTCATCACTCTATTGTCGTCCTTCAAGCGGGCTCTTTTCAGCAGCCTGCTAGAAACGCAAACGCCGCGCTCCGGCTAAGGAGGCGGCGTCGACGTCAATAGAGTGGCTCGGTCGCCGAGCGACCGAACCGTCGTCGAGCTCAGCTCGGCGGCATGATGACGGTGTCGATCACATGGATCACGCCGTTGGTGCATTCGATGTCGGTCTTGACGACATTCGAAGATCCATTGAGCTTCACGCCACCGGCCGTGGTGACCTTCACCTCGGCGCCGTTGACGGTCTTGGCCGATTTCCCGTCCATCTTGACGACGTCGGCGGCGTGAACTTTCCCCGCGACGACGTGGTACGTGAGGATCGCCTTGAGCTTAGGAATGTCCTTCAGGAGCGCGTCGACGGTGCCCGCCGGGAGCTTCGCGAAGGCTTCGTCGCTGGGCGCGAAGACGGTGAACGGTCCGGCGCCTTTGAGCGTCGAAACGAGACCGGCCGCGCCGAGGGCCGCGGCGAGGGTTTTGAAAGAGCCCGCAGCAACGGCCGTGTCGATAATGTCATGCATGGAAATGCTCCGATTGTCTGGAAATATGAGCTCGGCTCGCCGAATGACGAGACCGAGTTGTGCCCACGGACGCACCGTCGGACGGTCGAAACCGCAGGGGAGGTATATGGACGTTCTCGCCGAAGACCAGGCCTCTACGCCGCGAGAGTGAAGGTAAATCGAAGGGGCCTCCCGAGGTCGCGGAACGGTACGAGGCTGCGAACGGGCGTTTGGGGCGAACGCCGCAGTGGGCTCTCCAAGCGAGCGTAGGTCGCGCGCGAGGGTCTTGGGGTCGGTGACCCTGGCGAGTACGCTGTCATCTCGTGCCACCGCCGGTGGCGTCGTGCCCACCACTGCGGAGGACGCGAGCGGAGTCCGGCTCGCTCGCTTCATCATCCTCGTCGCCAGGCGCGAGCATCTTCCGACGACGCAAGTACGCAAACATGTCGCGCGTGCGCTCAAGCACTGCCACGACATCAGTTGCGGTCACGCGAGCGCGCGCCTCGAAGGCAGTAACCTTTCCGTGCTCGCACGGGGGAGCGGGTGAGTCGCGTTCGCTCAGTACGATCAGGCAGGCAATCTGCAAGACCTCGTGGTCGACCGAACGGGCGAGAGCTGCGCGACCGGCGGAGCGTCAGCTGCAAACCAGAAGTGCTCCCAGCGATACTTTGTTCAACTGGGATGAGGTGGGGAACCTACAGCGCGCGCGGCGGTCGGACCACGCAAATAGCGTAACACTTGATCCCGCTTTTCCGAACGCGCCCGCGAGTGCGACCCGCCAGATCGACGACTCATTCATTCATCTATTCGGGGTATGCACGCGTGATCAAGTCACAGAGCGTGCGGAACGACCGTTAGTGCTCGCCCCGCCCCGTATTGACCCGATCGCGTTGCTCTGACAGGCGGAGCGAAGCTCAGGGCGCGAAGTCGGCGGGGAGCAAGACCGCGCCGCGAGCATCGGCAAGTGCGGCCTCGCGCAGGTAGTTGGCGGGGTCGCCCCCCGCGAGCTTTGCGGTCTCGAGGAGCGAGTAGAAGACGGACGCGACTTGGGTGCCGCGTTCGGACTTTGAGCCGTAGTGACTTTTGCGGCCGACGACGGGACCGCGAATGCCGCGTTCGGTGGCGTCGTTGTCGAGGGGGATGCGTGCATCTTGCAAGAAGCGCGTGAGCCGGAGCCAGGCCTCGCTCAAGACTCTATCGATTGGCAACGCCGCCGCGTACTGCGTCGCCAACTGGGACCACAACCAGGTCTTCAACTCGGCAATCACCGCAGCGCTGTCGGCACGTCGAAGTTCACTCTTCTTGCGACGCGCTCAAGACTCACGAGGCAGGCGCCCGTGGCAACGACGCCATCGCGCTCGCTGGGTGTTGGGCTCACGTCTATCGAAAGTTCGAGGAGGCCGAATTCGAGACGACAAAAGCGCGGATACTTTCAAGCCGCGCCTAATCAGCCGCAAGCCAACATTGCATTGAAATGGATCGGCGACCTCTCTGACATAGACGAGCGCGCCGCCGGCGACGTCGACAGACGATAATGCCTCGATAGTTGCCAATCAGCGGTGCACGACCATGCCCGGAGGGGCGAGCGCCCACATCTGCCATGGCGTGTCTTTCTTCCCATCGAGCCTTCCCCAATTCGCCTGATCGAGCCCAATGACTGACTGCGCGAGCAGCCTTGCGAATACGGTGCTCGGCGTCGACCATTCTTGCAGGTTCGCGACATCTATTCTTGCATGCTCGGGCGCCAGGGTTTGGTCATTGGTCTCCTGTCGCTTGTAGTTGTCGTTGCATCGGTATTGCTCTTGAAGTTGTCGTCCATTACAGCGCGCCACCGCGAGCGTCGTATCCGACCTACTCGAGCGCGGCGCCGTAGGGGCGGTCGAACGATCCGCGCAGGTCGATAGTCTCTAAGGCGTCTGATCGAAATTACTTGATCAGGTTGGTTGTGGCCGCAACTCATAGTTC
>ENA-OFCD01001294-OFCD01001294.1-metagenomes-genome-assembly--contig:-NODE-1294-length-13001-cov-4.740383_pt1 | contig 13001 bp, 14 predicted proteins | sample MGYA00153392_OFCD01 | MGnify analysis MGYA00153392 | reverse complement strand
GCGGGGCAATCGCTTCGGTCTCAAACCGATCGTCTGGATCGGCATCATCCTGTCGGTATTCCAGCAGTTTGTAGGAATCAACGTCATCTTCTACTACTCGACGACACTGTGGAAGTCTGTCGGATTCCAGGAGAAGGACTCCTTCACGATTTCGGTGATTACCGCTGTGACCAATATCGTGGTGACCTTCGTCGCGATTGCGCTCGTGGATCGGGTAGGGCGTCGACCCATCCTGCTCTTTGGATCGGCCGGTATGACACTGTCGCTTGCACTGATGGCTGTCGCCTTCAGCCAGGCCGACGTGGTGAAAGGTGCGCCCTCCCTGCCGGGGGCGTGGGGACCCGTCGCGCTCGTCGCCGCCAATGTCTTCGTCGTGAGTTTTGGGGCATCCTGGGGTCCGGTGGTCTGGGTGTTGCTCGGCGAGATTTTTCCCACCCGCATTCGTGCTCGCGCGCTCGGTGTTGCCGCGGCAGCGCAATGGATCGCCAACTTCCTGGTGACGGTGTCGTTCCCTCCGCTCGCCGCAGTTTCGCTTGTGCTCACCTACGGCCTATACGCCGCGTTCGCGTTGCTGTCGTTCCTGTTCGTCTCCCGGTTCATCCCCGAGACGAACGGAATGTCGCTGGAGGAAGCGAACACGCTACTGCCGCAGAAGGGGAGCGCGAAGGCGGGTAAGGCACCTCCGCAGAAGGATTCCGCGCGCGGCTGACCGCTGAGTACCGAGGCGAGTCAGCCGGAGAACGAAACCCCGGTGAGATTTTCTGAGACGGTCCAGAGGCGGGCGGCATCCGATTCCGACAGCGCGCGTTGTGGCACGACGGCGAGTTTCGGAGGGCCGGTGAGCTCGAGGAATCCGCCCGGTCCGTAGTAGCTGCCGCCAACGGCATCGATGCTCGTAGCGGCGTACAGGGCGGGCAGGATACCCCGTGGTGCCTGCTGCCAGAGCCAGGAGATTCCCGAGGTCAGCTTCAGGTAGGTTGCCAGAGCGCCACCCTTCGTGCCGCCGGACTGCGGCCCCGTCACCTGCAGGTTGGTGAGGGTGGAACCGGGGTGGGCCGCGTAACTGCGGATGCCCCATCCGGCCTCAGCGCTCCGCCGATCAAGCTCGCGACCAAATACGAGCATCGCTAGCTTGGAGAGCCCATACGCACGCAGGGGGCTGTACTGCTTTTCGCTCTGCAGGTCATTCCAGTCGAATCGACCGGAACGGGCGAGGAGGCTGCTGAGCGACACCACTCGGGGCGCCTCCGCCGTGCGCAGCAGGGGCAAAAGATGGGCGGTCAACGCAAAATGACCGAGATAGTTGCTGCCGAACTGCAACTCGAAGCCATCCTGCGTCGTGCCCCGCTTCGGCGGCATCATCACCCCGGCGTTGTTGATCAACAGGTCGAGCGGTCGACCCTCGGCGGTCAGCATCGCCGCAAAGCGTGCAATGTTATCGAGCGAGGAGAGATCGAGGGGAAGCATCCGGAGTCGTGCCGTCGGAATTTCCGCTCGAACCCGGGCGACCGCCTCCTCGCCCTTGGCCCAGTTGCGGACTGCGAGTACCACCTCGGCTCCGGCTGCGGCGAGACGAGAGGTGAGTGCGAAGCCGAGACCGCTGTTCGCACCGGTGACGACGACAAGCAGTCCGGAGAGGTCAGGCATGGCGACATCACGCAGAGTGTTGGTCATGGTCGAAGGCTACGCCCGGCCCCTCCGGGCTTCGACCGGTCAGTGGGAAATATAATCGAGCCCGCATACGTTATCCTATATACGGTCACGGACGTGGAACCGCTCGATGTCCCTCCAGGTAGCTACCCGCTCCCCTCGCGCTTGTGTCGCGTGCGATAGGCGCCTGCGATACAGAATCAACGATTGAAGGCATTACCGCATGATTTTCCAAGTCGGAGAGACTGTCGTCTACCCCCATCACGGCGCTGCAACAATCACCGCGGTAAAGACGCGAACAATTAAGGGTGAGCCGAAGGAATACATCACCCTTAACGTGCACGCGACCGACCTGACGATCGAATTACCGATCGAAAACGTCGAGCTCATCGGAGTGCGTGACGTAATCGACAGCGCCGGAGTCGAAGCGGTCTTCGACGTGCTGCGCAGCGACATGGTCGAGGAACCAGGCAACTGGTCCCGCCGATTCAAGGCCAATACCGAAAAAATGGGTAGCGGCAGCGTCTATCGCGTCAGCGAGGTCGTGCGCGACCTGTGGCGCCGCGACCAGGACCATGGTGTGTCGGCTGGCGAGAAGCGGATGCTGCTCAAGGCCCGACAGATCTTGATTTCCGAGCTCGCACTCGCCCAGAATTCCACTGACGAAGAAGCCTCAGCGGTACTCGACGAAGTGCTGGCGACCGTCTCGGTCTAGCTTCAGGCCCCGTTTTGTGAGCGCCCCGTCTGGTCAACGCACTGGTGGGCGCTACCATCCACTCGTTCCTGCTTCACCCTTGAACGGTCCGACAACTTTCGAGGTAATCCAGCCACCGTAGAAGTCGCCGTCCTGCGGTGTCACGATCTCGCCGGCGACCTCGCAGGAGTCCATCGCCGAGGGGTAAACAGCGACGCGGTCCGCCAACAACTCGTACCCGGGGCTCGGGTTCGGGTAGTACCAGCCCGCAGACTCGGCTTGGGCTGAGCCGGCGAGCATCGTCAGGTACTTCGCGGCACCCTTGAACTCGCAGAAGCTGGAGCCGGGGGCCGGTACGAGCGAACCCACCGGGAACGCGGAGCGGGGCAGGTAGTAGACCGGCGGATGGCTCGTCTCGAGCACCCGCACGGCATCCGTCGTGTCGACGATCGTCTCGCCTCCGAATCGAATGCGAATGCGGTCGGTAGTTGCTTCGACGCGGGGCGGGCGGGGGTAGTCCCAGACGGATTCCTGGCCGGGGGCGGGAACGACGGGGCGAACGGGAGGACGCATAGTGAAATCCTGCTCTTCGAATCTGGACTGATCCCGAGTGTGTCGTGCTCGAAGCTCAAACGCTCTGCCCTCAAACGCTCTGCCCCCTCACGATCTACCCTTAAACTGCAGCACAGACCGAAGGGATGCCGACATGAATGACTCCGTTATGACCATTATTTGGATCGTGTCTTTCGTGCTCGTGGCGGTCACCGTGACGGGTCTCTCGCGTCGCGTTGGCTGGTCCGCACCCATCGCGCTGGTGGCTGTTGGTGCGCTCGTCTCCTTCGTCCCTGGGCTGCCACGGATCGAAGTGCGACCGGAGCTCGTGCTCTACGGGCTGTTACCTCCGCTGCTGTTCGCCGCGGCGATCCGCACCTCCCTGGTTGATGTGCGAGCCCGACGCGACAGCATTCTCGCCCTCTCGGTAGGGCTCGTGCTGTTCACGGTCGTGGTCGTCGGATTCTTCACCTGGCTGATCGTGCCGGCGATCACGCTCGCCACCGGATTCGCGTTCGCCGCGGTCGTCGCCCCGACGGATGCCGTGGCGGTGACCTCGATCTCCGGTCGCCTCAATCTGCCCCGTCGGCTCGTCACGATTCTCGAGGGGGAGAGCCTTTTTAACGATGCCGCAGCACTTGTGGCACTGTCAGCGGCAATTACGGCGATCGTCGGCACCTTCAATCCGTGGGCGGTCGCCGGGGATTTCGTGCTCGCGGTGGTGGTCGGCGTTGGCTTCGGCCTCGCAGCGGGATACGGCCTCTCCGCGATCCGGAAGCAATTGAAGGCGCCGGTGCTCGATACCAGCCTGTCGCTGGTGACACCATTCGTCGCCTTTATTCCTACGCAGTTGCTCCACGGCTCTGGGGTGCTCGCCGTCGTGATCGCCGGCCTCATCGTCGGGGTCAACGCGCCCGTCGTGCAGTCGGCGCAGGCGCGCATTGCAGACTCGGTGAACTGGCGCACCATTCGCTTCCTCCTCGAGAACTCCGTCTTCCTGTTCATCGGACTTAATCTGAAGGGCATCCTTGGCGGGGTCGCAAACTCGGGCTTCAGCGTCGTCGAGACGATCCTCATCTCAGTGGGCATGCTGCTTTTCCTCGTGGCGGCGCGGTTCGCCTGGATCGTCTCCGTTCGTACTTTTTACCGCTTCGGACCGAAACATTTCCGCGGGCGCGACATGAGCTGGAACACCACCGTGGCAATCGGATTCTCCGGGATGCGTGGTGTGGTGACACTCGCGGCGGTGTTCCTCCTCCCCGACGGAACCCCTCAGAAACCATTCCTGCAATTCCTCGCCTTCGCGGTTGTGATCGGCACCCTGCTTCAGGGATTAGCCCTGCCCCTGATCATCCGGCGGTTGAAGTTGCCGCCACCGAACACCGACCAGGAACTCGTCGAGGCACAGATGTTGATGGCGGAGGCTCGGGCGGCCGGTGTCGTGCAGCTGGATTCCGAGAGAAAGGAATCGGATGACGCGGCAGTCATTGATCGTCTCCGCAACGACGCAGCCCGGCTCGGGGAACCGTTGCTCAGCCCCGGTACCGACGGCGTGGAACCGGCCCAGGCCGTCTTCGGGCGCTTGAGACTTGCGATGATCGATGCCGAGCGTGCAGCGGTGCTGGTCGCCCGCAGGGAGGGCCGCTACCAGGAGCCGGCGGTGCGTGCCATCCTCGCCTCGATCGATGCCGAGGAAGTGGCGGTGCGGGCGATCCGGCACAACAACAGGAATGACAGCTGAACTCAGGCACGGCCGACCAGACAGCTCGTCAGCGGCAGGGCGGTGTCCAACGGGTCTGCCCTCGTGTTGGCCCGTGCTCTAATCGCCGACGAGAATCCGTGCCAGCGCCGCGGAGATCTCTGATCGCGCCGCGGCGCTCGAGATCGTCGCCACGCCGTCGCCCGGCTGCACCCCATAGTCGCCGAAGCGGGCGTGGTTACTCCCCGGGATCTCGACGAAGGTGGCGGATGATGGCAGCATGTCCTTCGCCGCATCGATCTTGGCTGGCGCGCTCAGGCCGTCACGCTCTCCGCCGATACTGAGCACGGTCAGCTCGGTGTGCGAAAGGTCGTTGGCGCAATAACTGCCGAAGAGCACGAGGCCCGCGACATCTGGTTGCGCGGTCGAATCGGCCAGCATGCAGGCGCGCACGCCACCCAGCGAGTGGCCCCCGACGAACCAGCGCGTCACCCCGGGAGCATCGGCGGTGAAGGTGGCAAGCGGTCGTTGGTCAAGAAGGGCGAGATTGAGGATCGGCTTGGTGATCACGACGGTCACCCCCTTCTCCACGATGCCGGAGAGCTTGTAGAGGTAGGCGTAGGGATCGACCTTCGCGCCCGGTATGAACACGAGGCCGGTGCCCGTGGCTCCGGAGCGTGGGGTGAGAACTATCGAGTGGTTTGTTGAAGTGATGGCGACCCGGTGGTCACGCCAGGCCAAGAGTGCCGGCCCGCGTTCACCCTGCATGACGATATTCGCCCAGGTGACCAGAGCGACGATCGCGAGCACCAACAGTACGAGGATCACAATGAGCACTCGGACGGCGCGTCGGCCGATCCGGGAGATGACGCGAGGGCCTGTGGAAGCAGCCCGGGTCACGGAAGGCGGCGCTTCGATTCGATCGGCACGGGGGCAGGAAGGATGCGCTTAGCTTCGGCCGGTGACTTTCCGGAGGCGATTGCGGAGAGCCGGCGAAGAGCGGTCTCCGAATCGGAGCCCGCTTGCGCATGGAGGATCACGAGGAACTGCCCAAAAGAGGCTTCGCCGGGGGAGCCGATGGCCAGGCGCTCTGTCTCGAGCTCGAGCGCCCCCACCTGCGGATGCGTCAGGCGGGTGATCGTGTCGCCCTCTGTCGGGAGTTCGGCGGCACCCCACAGCGCGCGGAACTCGCCGCTGCGCACGGAGAGTTCCCCCACTAGCTGGGCGAGGGCCGGGTCGTCGATGTCCGGGCCGATGAGGGTGCGCAGACGCGCGACCGTGGCGACGAGCATCTCGTCCCACCGGGTGTAGAGCTCGCGTGCGGCCGGATCGAGAAACACGGAACGCATGAGATTGGTACCAGGTGTGAGCAGCGGGGAGAGCGCGCGGGCGAGGGGATTGGCGGCGAGGACATCGGTGAGCCGTCCCTCGATCCAGGCGGCCTGGTTCGGCCAGGTGTCGATCAGGCCGACGAGCCCCTCGGGTGCTTCGCCGTGTGATGCCTCGGCGCTCGTGGATTCGCGGTTCGCAAGGGGTGTCGGCCGAGCGAGATTGCGCAGGCTTGCAGCGGCATCGTCGTCCAGTTTGAGCGCGCGAGTGAGTGCGTCAAGCACATCATCGGTCGGATTCTGCTCGACCCCCTGCTCCAGCCGCAGGTAGTCTTCCGGCGAGAGGCCGGATACGAGGGCGGCTTCCTCCCGACGCAGGCCCTGGACGCGTCGACGTCCGGTGGCCGGAAGGCCCACATCTTCCGGGGTGAGGAGTTCGCGCCGGGCGCGCAAGAATTCGCCGAACTGGTTGCCTGGTTGCATGTGACCACCATACGCAGAACCGAGGGGCCCCGGCAGCGCCGATCCGCCTCCCGGCAGAGCTCCCATCGACTCGGCCGGTTTAGCTTCGACGGACCATTTGATCGGCTTTATGGTGAAACCGCAGACGATCTCATCGTAATAAAGGGGCGAAAAACGCCTAATCCGCAGAAATGTGTCGAAAGTCCGACACGATTCGGCACTAGTGTGAGCCGCATAGATCGTTCGATGACGAGCGATCTCCGCTACCCGGTTGTGCCGTTCCACCGGCGGCCTGCAGGCAAGGAGTGTGCGCATGACCGCAACTGATCCGACCACGAGCGATGTGGACAGTAAGGGGCTGAAGGGCGGTTCACTCGGCCTCATCTCCAGCATCGTCATGGGGGTGGCATCCACCGCTCCGGCCTATAGCCTCGCAGCGAGTCTGGGGTTGATCGTCGCAAGCGGCGGCGCGCTCCTCGCGGGGGTGAAGGCCCCGGGCATCGTGCTGCTCGCCTTCATCCCGATGTATCTCATCGCCGTGGCCTATCAGGAACTCAACCGTGCAGAGCCCGACTGCGGCACCACATTCACCTGGGCGACCCGCGCGTTCGGGCCGGTCACCGGCTGGATGGGTGGCTGGGGAATAATCGTCGCCGACGTCATCGTCATGGCAAACCTGGCCCAGATTGCCGGCTCGTACACTTTCACCCTCCTCGGTCAATTTGGCGTCCCCGGCATGTCCGACCTGTCGAGCAGCACCTTCTGGTCGACAGTGGCCGGCCTCCTCTGGATCGCCCTGATGACCTGGATCTGCTACCACGGTATCGAGATCTCCGCGCGACTCCAGTACTTCCTGCTCAGTATCGAGGTCATCATCCTCATCGCCTTCGCCGCATTCGCGCTCGTGCGGGTCTACTCCGGTAACGCGGAAAGCTATTCACTGGTGCCGACCCTCGACTGGTTCAACCCATTCACCCTCGACTTCACGAAGGTGATCGCTCCCGCGATGCTCACCGCCATCTTCATTTACTGGGGCTGGGATACCGCCGTCTCGGTCAACGAGGAGACCGCCGATCCGGCCAAGACGCCCGGTCGCGCCGCGATCATCAGCACGCTTCTGCTGCTGGTGACCTACGCCCTCGTCGCGGTCGCGGTCGTCGCCTTCGCTGGTATCGGCACGAAGGGCGTCGGCCTCGGAAATCCCAACAACGCGAGCGACGTCTTCTCCGCTATCGGACCGCAGCTGTTCGGAAACAGCGTGATCGGACACATCCTGCTCCTGCTGCTCGCCGCATCCATCCTTACCTCGGCATCCGCGTCCACGCAGACGACGATCCTGCCGACGGCGCGCACCGCGCTCTCCATGGCTGTCTACAAGGCGATCCCGGCGAAGTTCGCGCGCATCCACCCGAAGTACCTCACGCCGACCTGGTCGACGATCGGCATGGGGATCGTCTCGGCGGCGTTCTACCTGCTATTCACCCTGATCGGGGCCGATACCCTGCTTCGGGCGCTCGTCGGATCCATCGGACTGATGATCGCGTTCTACTACGGACTCACGGGATTCGCCTGCGTCTGGTTCTATCGAAAGACGCTGACCTCGTCGTTTCGCCACTTCATCATGCGAGGCCTCTTCCCGTTCGTGGGCGGAGCCATCCTGCTCCTCGTCTTCGTCTACGGGCTGCAGCAGTTCGCGCTTCCGGAGTGGATCCAGGACAACAAGGGTCACAACGTGACGATCTTCGGTATCGGAGCGACCGCAGTGGTTGGCGTACTCGGGCTGTTGATCGGCGCGGTGCTCATGTTCCTCTGGTTCCTTCGCCAGCCGGAGTTCTTCCAGGGCAAAACGCTTCCGCGTCGCTCCGACGACCTCGTGCTCTCCCCTGGCGAGGGACGCGTTCCCACCTTCGGACTGCCGGACTCCGGACGGATGCCCGAACTCATCGCGCCCGACCTCTCGAATCTTCCACCCGGGCAGTCGGTGATGGATGCGGTCACCGGCGAGGAGCTGCCCGGCGCCCCCTCCGCGCCCCCTCTGCCGCCCGCGGAAAAATAGCGCCACAGGTCGCCGAGTGGGCGAAAACGGATCCCAAACCCGAAATTTGGAGCCGAAATTGCCCACTCGGGGTGTCGTAGGGTCGACTGGTGAAACAAAACCCTGTGCCATCCGCTCTTCTCGCGGCGACGATCGATGTGGTGCTCGTCGCGGCCTTCGTGCTGATCGGCAGGGCGAGCCACAACGAGGGCCCGCTTGGCGCTCTGGTGACACTCTGGCCCTTCCTCGCAGGGCTCGCGATCGGGTGGATCGGCGCACGGGCGTGGCGCACACCGTTCTCGCTGCGCTGGACCGGGCTCACGATCTGGGCCGCGACGGTGATCGTCGGAATGCTCTTACGCGGGGTGAGTGGACAGGGGGTTCAACTCGGCTTCGTGATCGTCACGACCGTGGTGCTCGCGATCTTTTTGCTCGGCTGGCGGGGGATCGCGCAGCTCGTGCTGCGCCGGAGAGCACGCCGAGCCTGACACGAAATCCGACTTCGGCTACATCACCTGAATGATCGTGAGCAGGGCCCCGGTCGAGTCGGCCAGGCGGCTCACCCGCCCGAACGGCGAGTCGGTGACCGGGTCGAGCTGGGTGCCGCCAAGACTGATGACGACGGATGCCGCGGCATCCGCATCCTCGACACCGAAGTAGGGCATCCATCGCGCGGTCTGTCCGACGCCCAAGTATCCGGAGGCGTCAAAGATGCCGGCGAGTGGATCACCACCGACACTGAATGTCGACATACGAAAATCTTCCGAGTCGCTCATCACCGTGGTGGTCCAGCCGAATGCGTCGCGGTAGAACGTGAGCGCGCCTTCGTAGTCTGTGGCATGCAGCTCCTGCCACACCGGAACGCCAGCCTCATTGACCAGGCCGAATCCCGGATGGCCGGAGGGCTGCCAGGCTCCGAGCGCGGCACCAGAGGGATCCGTAAGCCCGATCCTTGTTCCAAGGCCGGGCACCTCGTGGGTGAAAAAGACGTGCCCGCCGTTCGCGGTGATAGCGACGGCCGTTGCTTCGGCATCCGCTGTCTTCAGATAGACAGTCCACAGGTCGGGCATTCCAGGCTGGTTCAGGGCCATCCCGGCAACTCGATGGCCGTTCTTCGAGAAGTTGACGTAGCCGTTGTACTCGGGGCCCGCCTGCTCGTGCGTCCAACCGAAGACACCCGTGTAGAACTCGATCGAGCGGGCGATGTCGGAACTCTGCAGGTCGAGCCAGACAGGGGCGCCGAGCGCGATATCGGTAGGGATAGGCACGAGGGGTCCTCCTCTGTTCGTTCGCCGGTTGGGGTGATTCTGCGGCAGTGCCCTCCATGGTCGTGCACCCTGCGCCCGAGCGCAATACCACCGACCGTGGCGGCACAGGTGCGACGCCAGTCCAGACGGCGTATTCTCAAGGCAGACAGGGAGCCATCCGGGCTCCCGATCCGAGGGAGCTCATAATGGCCGACAAGTCACCGAAAAAGTCAACCTCGAAGACCGTGGCGTCCAAGTCCCTCAAGGAGAAGCGCGCCGACAAGAAGACCAAGGCAGCGAACAAGCCCAACGGCTGAGTTTGACCGGAGGCCCGGGACACCCCGTGAAACGGAGTGAGTCCCGGGCCTTCGTCGTGTCGCCGCGGGATCAGGCCGTCTTCATTATGTCCGCAGTGAAATTCTGTACCCGGGTGAGGAGTCCCTCGGCGCGTTTGGCCACGACCTCGGCAGGGTTCGGCTGCATCGGTGAAGCGGGAGGCATGATCCTGATTATGAGCGAACAGGCGAGGTCGGCGCAGATGTAGGTTCCGACGGTATTGCCGTCACGACCGGACTGCCCGGCCCGCGCCGCCGAAAAGAGCGCAACCTGATCGGAGGGCTGCGGAGTGCGGCAGAGGGAGCACATCGCCGAGATGCCTGGCCTCATGCTCGCGCCGGACGCCCGAAGAACGATGCCGACCGGGCGGTCATCCACCCAATGCACAAGATAGCCGCGCAGTGGTGCACCGTGGTCACGCCAGCCGAGGTATTCCCGCTCATCCCAGAGCACTTCGTGCAGGCCGGGCAGCGGCATCCGCTGGATCTCACCTTTCGATGCGTTGACGATACTTCGACGGATGTCGGATTCGGTGAGCGGTTTCATGGCCTCCTCGCGGGCACGGAATCGTTGACGCACTGCATAACCATTCCAGCGTAATCGGCTGCGGTGAGGCGTTTACCCAAGGGAACCCTGTTTTGCGAAGGTGTGAGCGACACACGTGCACTACTCGAGGAGAGCGCCAGTGCATTCCCTATTCATGATAGGAAGACTTCGACATGGCGATGAGCGCCGTGATCACGCCCACACCACCGAACACGGTAATGGTGATCAGGATGGTGTAAAGGATCGCGGTCGTCTGGGCCATGGGAACTCCTGAGTCTGGCAGGGCGAAACCCTGCGGGTTTCACCGTATCGGTGCATCCTGATCGTCACTCCCGCAGCTTTTCCAACAGCGGGCGCGTGGCCCTGGGAGGTGAGCCACGGCGAATAGTGATCGCTCGACGCCTCGAAATCACAGCCAAGCCGTTCCGCCGGCACGGTGTGGTTCACCAGCTGCGTCGGCATGCTCTGTTCGGTCGTGAGGGTGTACCCGAAATACGTCATAGTTTCACTGGCACTCCGCCGGGACGCACAATCAACTCGCATGCAGTTGACTTGCGGAGTGCACCTCGAATCGATCGCCCAGCTCCGCTCAGACCTCCTCAACGCTCGCTTCAGCGTCGACACCCTCACCGGACTGTGGGGAGAGCCGGCGGATGCGGCCCTCCACCGCGGGCAGCGGGTGCCGGCAGTTCGTGCGCTGGCCGGGCCGGCCGCCGAGACCCCGGCAGGCGTACTCGCCCGTCTCTTTGTGCTCGGCATGCCGGTTTCGGCCGAGCAGCTTGCCGGGGCCCTCCCCGCGCTCGGCATCGACGGCGCGATCCAACTCGGGCTCGTCTCGCTGGACCGCGACGGACTCCGCGCAGCGCTCGACCTGCGCCCCTACAGCTTCGTCGACGCCCACGGGGTGGGCAGCTGGTGGATCGCGAGCGACCTCGGTGAGCTCACCGTCGGCGGCGCCCTGCGCGAAGACCACGTGCTCGGCGTTGGCGGTGCCTCGCTCACGCTCAGCGGACTCATGGTCGGCACGCCGGTCGATTCAGCCCTCGACCTCGGTACCGGCTGCGGCATCCAGGCCCTCCATGCCGCCCGTCATGCCACCCGGGTGGTCGCCACCGACATATCGCCCCGCGCCCTCGAGATCGCGGCGCTCAACGCGGAGCTGAACGGCATCCGCAACATCGAATTTCGGCTCGGTAGCCTGTTCGAGCCCGTGGTGGGGGAGCGGTTCGGGCACATCGTGTCGAACCCGCCCTTCGTGATCACGCCCCGGGCCGAGGGCGTTCCGTCCTACGAATACCGGGACGGAGGCATGGTGGGCGACGCCTTGGTCGCGTCGGTGATTGCCGGGTTGGCCGAACACCTTGAGCCGGGTGGGATCGCGCAGCTGCTCGGCAATTGGGAGTATCGCGACGGTGCCGACGGTGCCAACGGTCTCGACCGCGTCCGCGACTGGGTCGCCTCCACCGGCCTCGACGCCTGGGTGGTGGAACGTGAGGTGCAGGACGCCGCGCTCTACTCAGAGACTTGGATCCGCGATGGCGGCACTCGCCCCGGCCCCGAATTCGACCGGCTGTACGAGGCGTGGCTGGACGACTTCGAGCAGCGCGGCGTGACGTCGGTGGGATTCGGCTACCTCACGCTGAGGGCGAGTTCCCAGGGCCTCCGACGACTGGAGCGGCTGGATGGCGCTCTCAACGGCACCGCCGGGGGAGGCCTCGGCGTGCACATCGCCGAAACCCTTGCGGCATCGGACTGGCAGTCTGCCCGCACCGACGAGGAGCTCGGACGGGAGCGGCTCGAGCTGGCTCCGGATGTCACGGAGGAGCGGCACTACTGGCCGGGTGCCGCAGACCCAACGGTGATGACCCTGCGGCAGGGCTGTGGATTTGGGCGCTCGGTGCCCCTCAGCACCGGGCTCGCGGCCCTCGTCGGCGCCTGCGATGGGGAACTCAGCGTGCGGGCCATCATCGCCGCTATCGCGCAACTGCTCGAGGTGGATACGGCCGCACTGTCGACGGACCTGTTGCCGAGCATCCGCGAACTCGTGACGACAGGGTTTCTGAGGCCGCTCAGCTGACCCGAGACTGGTGTTTTCGCGCGAGAAGAAAAGCCTGCGGTGTTTTCTCCGATTCGTTGGGCATGCGAACGAGCTGGCTGTGCGCCGTCAGCCCGGCGTTCTCCAACATCTCCGTGATGCGGTCGGGATTCAGCCGGAAGGCGTCGAGGTCCACGTCATGGCCGTACGCGTGACTGATATGGCGGGGTTCGTCGCCGGTGTGGAAGGCGAGAAGCAGATACCCGCCCGGGCCCACAGCCGATGTCTGCGACTTTCCGGTTTGCGCTGGCCTGACCCGAACATTCGCGCCAGGCTCTCCAACTGATCTCCCGTCAGAGTCACGATCATGAAACCCCCACCGGCGGCATCACAAGGCTGGCGGTGGCCGCCGATGTC
>ENA-OFCD01001293-OFCD01001293.1-metagenomes-genome-assembly--contig:-NODE-1293-length-13014-cov-2.373717_pt1 | contig 13014 bp, 13 predicted proteins | sample MGYA00153392_OFCD01 | MGnify analysis MGYA00153392 | reverse complement strand
TGACAGGTGAAATACAACCATTGTTTGGAACTATTAGGGAAGCCGAAGTCGATCGTAAGGTCGATCGCGAGAAGTTGACAGCATTAGCTACGGAATTTAGTGCGCTCAAATATGAACTGCATGAATCAGCAGCCGAAGCTAAAGAAGATCGTAAATCGCAACGTGATTCGTTGCGGTCATTAAGAAATGGAATGTTTGTTGGAATTGTAGTCGCGTTTTTGGGTTTTATGGGTACTCAAATTTTTCCTTTCTTGAATTTTGTGATGATGAGACAAAATCAAGCTATTGAATTAAAAAAAGAAAACCGAGTGTCCACCATTAAATCGAAATCTACAATTATTAATAAAAAAAATAAAGATGGATTAGAGCAGCAAGTTGATACTGTTTCTAAAGAAAAGAAAGAATAATGTATATCAAAAAATTGATGCTTTCTAAGAATGGAAGCGCGATTATAAATGCTAGAATTGATGATGGTTGCATTAATGCGGGGCTAATTGTAATAGTCCCGCTTTCCTCAGCAGAATTAATTTTTGCTGATACTTACCGAGTGGAACTACCCGAAGAACTAGCCAACCAAGGTACAACGTCGAGCATGGTGGATTTAGATATAAAATTCCAATTAATATGACAATTGCAAACTTTCCTTATCGAGTACGTGCTGAAATTACCGATGAGGTAAGTTTGCCATCGATCGTGTTGACGATGGGTGATGGTTATAAATATCGCTACCCAGATGGGTTAAATATACCCAAAACAATTTGGAATATTGAATGCCCTTTGGACGATCGCAATGCCGAAACTAATCTTGAAGCGTTTCTTGAAAGAGTTGGTAACGACGTTCCGTTCATGTGGCAATCTCCTCGCGATTGCCAGCCTCGGTATTATTTTATTGTGGGTAAAGTTGGCGGTCGATATAGACCAGGGGGAGGAACAAAAAAAGATTTCTTTGTCCGATCGATGCAATTTGAAGATGCTAATATTGATTTTGGTGCAGGGCCTTATTATACCCAGCATGGTAACCTTAATACTTCAGGTTACGTAGCATTTTCTACTTTTAATAATATTTCTAAAAGCAGAGTACAGGTAGAAACAGGTAGATTTAATACTTTTCGCACACTTTCCATGATAGACCTTTTAAAAAAGAACAAGGATAAACAAAGCGCCTACATAGCAGCAGATTATTATTATACCAATGGTGCAACGATCAATCCTCAACATTTTAACCGTTTTAATATCTTTGGTAAATACAACTTAGCCATTACTTCTAAAACACAATTAACTACGAGTTTATCCGCATTCAAAAGCAAGTGGGATGCATCGGGACAAATACCACAACGATCTGTAAAAGATGGATCAATAGGTCGATTTGGATCTTTAGACCCTTCAGAGGGAGGAAATACAGAGCGTTACAATGCAAACGTTATCCTTTCGCATTCTTACAATAGCGGTTCCACATGGGAAAATCAGGCTTATTATACCCGAAATAAATTTAGTTTGTTTTCTAACTTTACTTTTTTCTTGACCGACTCTGTTAACGGCGATGAAATTAATCATAGAGAAAGTAGAAACTTGTTTGGATATCTGTCAAAGTTTACACATAAATCCAATCTGGGAAATGCAGTGGTAACTTCAGTTTATGGTGCAGGCTTAAGGTATGATGCCACTACAAATGCACTTGTACATGTTGCTAAAAGACAGTTTTTAAATTACGAAACCCTTGGAGATATAAAAGAGGCAAATGCTTTTGGATTTATACAGCAACAAATAGCTAAAAATAAATGGTTTATAGATGCCGGTGTAAGGTTCGATTATTTACACTTTAGCTATCTACAAAAATTAAAGAACCTTCCACAGGATCCTGCTCAGGGCAAAACAATTGTTAGCCCAAAATTAAGTATTCAATATACTGTAACCCCCAAGCTTCAGCTTTTCACAAAACTTGGTAAAGGCTTTCATTCAAACGATACCCGTGTAGTAGTGCGCAATCAAGGGTTTAAAATTTTACCTGCAGCTTATGGTGCAGATGTTGGCTTTATCTTAAAACCCACAAAAAAGTTTTTATTAAATGTAGCAGTATGGTATTTATACCTTGAGCAGGAATTTGTATACAATGGCGATGATGCAAATGTAGAGCCGAGTGGTAGAACAAGAAGACAGGGAATTGATTTTATTGCACGTTATCAGTGGACATCCAAACTATTTTCTACCCTCAACGTTAACCTTACAAAACCAAGGTCAATTGACGCACCAAAGGGAGCAAACTATATTCCATTGTCTCCCACGGCAAGCAGCACCGGTGGTTTATTTTACAAACCACTTACAGGTTTTAATGGTGGACTGACTTATCGTTTAATTACAGACAGGCCGGCAAATGAAAACAATTCCATCACCGCAAAAGGATATTTTGTAATGGATGCTTCTTTAAACTATACCAAACCAAAATATGAAATAGGTGTGTCAATAGAAAACTTACTCAATACAACATGGAACGAAGCGCAGTTTGCAACGGAATCAAGATTAAAAAATGAACCTGCCGCTATAACCGAACTTCATTTTACACCGGGAATACCTTTTGCTGCTAGGTTAAAACTGGCTGTATTCTTTTAAATAAATTATTAACCCCGTCAATGGTTGCAAAGCCTTGGCGGGAGTTATTAATTTAAAGGTTGAAATTTAATTTAATAATTGAGGGTATGAATAAAAACCATTTTAAATTTCATTGCCGCATTATCGGTTGCATGATCTTGTTTTTTCTTATCAGCCAGTCGTTGATGGCGCATGACGTGGAAGGGCTTTCAAAACTGAGTAAAACGGATGTTGCATTTATTTATCTGCAACTTGGTTATACGCATATATTGCCTCTTGGTGTAGATCATATTTTGTTTGTGATATCACTGTTTTTATTAAATCCAAAACTCAAACCAATTCTTTGGCAGGCAACTGCTTTTACAATTGCACATACCATTACGCTTGGGTTGGCAATGTATAAAGTTATAAAACCCCCAACAAGTATTGTAGAGCCGGTTATTGCTTTATCGATTATGTACGTAGCACTGGAAAATATTTTCTCTACTAAATTAAAAGCCAGCAGAATCGGCATTGTTTTCCTTTTTGGGTTAATACATGGAATGGGCTTTGCCAGTGCACTCACTACACTAGGCTTACCCCAAAACGGATATTTTACATCACTTATTATGTTTAACCTTGGTGTAGAACTGGGGCAGATAACTGTTATTTTAGCAGCCTATTTTTTATTGGCAAAACCATTTGGCAATAAACCGTATTATAGAAAAAGAATTGTTATACCGCTTTCAATTATAATTGCAGCCATTGCATTGTATTGGACAATTGAAAGGATTTTCTTTGTGTAACAGGTATATTCTAGCCAGTATAGCAGGCAATATTCGTCATTTGTACATCTTAATTCGCCCTTATCTTTGCGCCCAAATTTTGCAACTATGAAATGGATGAATACGCTTATTAAATACCGTCTTTGGCTTGGTATATTGTTACTGGCATTGGCTGTTTTTGTAAATTATCAAACAGGCTTTTGGCCATCATTTATTTTATATCTTTTAGCAGCCATTCTTATTCTTGGTCACTTTCTATTTGGTCCAATGCGGCTTATACAGTCTCACATGGAAGCCGGAGATATGGAGGCTGCAACAAAAGTCGTTAACTCAATCGTATTCCCACAATTGCTTATTAAGCCAATGCGCTCTGTATATTATACAATTAAAGGAAACCTCGCAATGGTTTCGCAGGACTTTGATACAGCAGAAAAGCACATGAAAAAAAGCCTTGAACTTGGCGGCGGTGCTTTAACAAAACAGGCTGAAGGTCCAAACAAATTACAACTCGGCATGCTCTGCATACAAAAAGGAAAAGTGAAGGAGGGTGAAGCTTACATTCGTGCGGCAATACGTGCCGGCCTTCCGGATAGTGAAAATAATGCAGCAGCTTATCTTCAGCTTTGTTCTATCATGATGAATAAAAGAGAGTTTAGATCAGCTAAAGAATACTTTAGAAAAGCGAAAAGTTTTAAACCTACAACTCCTCAAATTGTAGATCAGATAAAGCAGATTGAAAAGTACATTACGAGAATGCCTGGATAGAATAATATTTATAAAATTATACTGTATTTAGTGCAATCTTTACTTAATTAAAAATACCTGCGCCCTTGCATTTAACAATTTTTGTTGAAGATTCTTACCGGTGTTGATGGGGCGCCTGTTGCTGTAACTTTTAACAGATTTAATTCTTGAAGCACTAATGTAGCGAGATAAAAAATACTGTTTTACCATAAATGCACGTTCTTCTGCAAGACTCTTACAATAATTATTTATCCCCTCTGTTTTATAAGCGTGACCTTCTATTCTGATTTTATATGATGGATTTTCCAATAAAATCTTTACCACATTATCTAAAGCAGAATAGGACCTAAATACCAGCCAAGATCCGTTGTTGTCAAACGGTATTATAATAGCATCCTTATCAGGACAACCATTTTTTTCTGCATACCCAAATTCGTCCGGACAGGTATCTGTTGTATCTGCAATGCCATCTTCATCTCTGTCATAAATAATTGGTGGCGGCGGCGGCGGATAATTTAGAATAAGCTCTGCACGGCAAATTTGCGAGTGATCATCTTTATCTACATCACTGTTGCCGGATTTGCTTGCACTCATGCCTTTTATCAGTAAAAGACGATCTTCATTTACGCCTCTGCCAAGAATATAATCTCTAACAAATAATGCCCTGTCCAGAGCCAAATATTTGTTTATAGAATCATTTCCTTCTTCAAAATGCGCATAACCAAATACAGAAAGCGTTATACTTTTATTTTTGTAAAGCAGATTTATAACACTGTCTATTACTTTAAAAGTTTTTGGATAATATAAAGCTGATTGTCGGTATTCGAAAGGAACAATGATAAGTCCTGAATCAGAAGGTGGTCGTTGAGATATGCTTAATTGAGATGTTGCTTTTCCAATTCTTACGGGAACAGTTTGTGCATTAATTTTGGGTAAAATACAAAACAAAAAAAGTAAAACAAATAGGTATTTCATGAATGCTGTAAACTACGGATGTTGGGCATTTGCAATAATTGTACCGATAAAAATTACATAACATTTTCTCCTCTTTTGCAATTGCTAACGATCTTTAACATCTCCTGTTTAATTTTTCCCAAAATCAACATTACTAAAATTTTGCAATGAAGTACTTTTGCGGCAAAATTAAGAACCATGGCATTAGTAGGAAAAAAAGCACCTCATTTTGAAATATCTGCAGTAATAAATGGCGAAGAAATTATTGAAAACTTTAGCCTCGATCAATACATCGGAAAAAAGAATGTAATTTTCTTTTTCTATCCAAAAGATTTCACGTTTGTTTGCCCAACAGAAATACATGCTTTTCAGGATAAACTTGCTGAGTTTCAAAAAAGAGATACTGTTGTAGTTGGATGTTCTACAGATACAGAAGAAACACACCTTGCATGGTTGAATACAGCAAAAGATAATGCAGGCATACAGGGCGTAACTTTCCCGATTGTAGCTGATGCTGCAAAAACAATTGCATTAAACTACGGCGTTTTAGGTGGTGAGTACAGTTACAACAACGAGACAAAATTATGGTCGTTTGCGGGTGCTCCAATCGCTTACCGCGGTACTTTTTTAATTGACAAAGAAGGAACAGTAAGACACGAATCAATAAACGATTTCCCGTTAGGCAGAAATATAGATGAATACATCCGTTTAATAGATGCTCAGCTGCATGTAGAAAAATATGGTGAGGTTTGTCCTGCAAACTGGGAAGAAGGAAAAGAAGCAATGACTGCAACACAAAAAGGTGTAGCACAATATTTTTCTACAAACTAAAATAAATAAATATGTTAATAGAATTAGCAGAAGATAATTTTCAAACATTGTTGAATGAAAATACAACTGTTGTAGTGCAATACACAGCAGCCTGGTGCGGAAACTGCAGAGTGATGAAACCAAAGTTTAAAAGGTTTGCAGGCGAAAATGAAAATGTAGCATTTGTATTGGTAGATGCTGAAAAGTTTCCGGATGCACGAAAATTTGCAAACGTAAGTAACCTACCCACATTTGCATCCTTTAAGAATGGCGTACTTTTAAACCAGGTGCAGACAAATAAAGAAGATGTACTTAAAACCCTTATTAATGAAGCTACCGTTAATTAAACAGATACAAAGATCTGCAACAGCAGAAGAAATAAATACCACCATCAAAGTATTGGAAAATATAAGCGAGGTGCCTTCTTTAAAACCCGATGAAATTGATGTGATTGGCGAATTGATATCTAATTTATGTGGCGCTTTAGAAGTGCACGAATCAATATCAAACGGTATGTCAGAAAAAGATGCACTGAATGGTTTTATGAAAAAAGTTTTGGGTTCTATTGACCAATAGAATTTTGTATAAAGAAAAAAGCCGGTTTGTAAAAGCCGGTTTTTTAATGCATAAAACTCAAAGTTTTTTATAAAAACAACATATTAAACTGAGGGTAAATGTTGGAGTAAACTTTTAATAAATCACCTTGTTCATTAAACTAATATTTGATAAACTTAATCAGTTACTTTTATAATTTATACCGAAGTATCTAGTAAAAATTTCAGGAGTAAATAATATAGATTGAAATGGGAGATAAAAACTGATTCCAAAAGGCCTAAATCTTTAATTTTTTATGAGTACTCAAAATCCTATTTTAAAAATTGCATACGATCCCATTTATGCGCATCCTTTACCCGAAGGTCACCGCTTTCCCATGCTTAAGTATGAGTTGATACCGGGGCAATTATTATTTGAAGGAACTATAACAGAAGAAAATATTTTTGCACCAAAGCTTTGCTCCCGAGAAACAGTTTTACTTACGCATGATGAAGCATATCTTGATAAATTAATAAACCAGCAGTTGTCTGCCCGAGAGCAAAGAGTAATAGGCTTTCCCCAATCACCTGCACTTACGCAACGGGAATTAATTATTGCACAGGGCACTATTGACTGTTGCAGTTATGCCATTCAAAACGGAGTGGCTATGAACATTGCGGGGGGCACACATCATGCTTTTTCTGACAGAGGCGAAGGATTTTGTATGTTGAATGACCAGGCAATTGCAGCCAATTATCTCCTTAAAAATAACCTTGCAAAATCGATATTAATAATTGATTTAGATGTGCACCAGGGCAACGGTACAGCAAAATTATTTGAACATGAAAACCGTGTTTTTACATTCAGCATGCATGGTAAAAACAATTATCCATTTCGCAAAGAAAAAAGCGATTTGGATGTAGAACTGTTGGATGGTACAAACGACGAAAATTACTTAAAATTATTGAACGATGAATTGCCAGGATTAATAGAAAAAGTAAAACCTGATATAGCATTTTATTTAGCCGGTGTAGATGTTTTAGAAACAGACAAATTTGGTAAATTAAAAGTATCCTTGCAGGGATGTAAACAAAGAGATGAATTTGTATTTAATCAATTACACAAAAATAAAATACCGTGTGTGGTGAGTATGGGCGGTGGTTACAGTGCAGATGTAAAAATAATCACAGAAGCACATTGCAATACATTTAGGGTTGCCAAAGATATTTATGGTTTATAATTTTAACCAAGCTTGTTGGTTTGAAAGACTACCTTACCCTTATGCCTGAAACTTACAACCGGTTTGATTTGCTCATAGATAATTATCTCGAAAATAAAATAGGAATAGATATAGATTTTTTAACGGAAGAATTGTCTGCAGGCCTGCAACAAAATATACTGCAGTTACAAAAAGATGATCTCATGACTTTTGCCGGCGTAGGAAACGAAAAAGTAATGGATACCAAACAGCAAATGCGTGGCGATAAAATTTACTGGATGGATAAAAGCCATGACAATATTTTTGAACAGCAATTTTTATCTCACATAGAAAATTTTATTGAAAGGCTTAACAGCACATGTTACACTGGTATAAATGGTTATGAATTTCATTATGCAGTGTACGGGCAAGGCAGTGGTTATAAGCGGCACAAAGACCAGTTTAAAAATGATAGTAAGAGAAAATTTTCGCTCATTAATTATTTGAATAACAATTGGGCAGAAGATAATGGTGGACAGTTAGTTGTTTATCAAAATGGAGAACCTAAAAAAATACAACCACAATCTCAGACAGCCGTATTTTTTAAAAGCGATGAAATGGAGCATGAAGTTACCACCGCAAACCGCAGCAGAATGAGCATTACAGGCTGGTTAAAGCAGGTATAATTAGGCTGGCATTTAAAAACTATCTTCGCAGACAATTTTTACAAATGACTTTTGAAGACCTTAATTTAAATGCTGCATTACAGTCAGCGCTTGCAGACCTTGGCTACACCAACCCAACAACTATTCAGCACAAGGTTTTTCCTGTAGCAATGAGTGGCAGAGATGTATGTGGTATAGCACAAACAGGTACCGGTAAAACTTTTGCTTATTTACTTCCATGCCTTAAGCAATGGAAATTCAGTAAAGAAAAAACGCCCCAAATATTAATTGTTGTGCCTACAAGAGAGCTCGTAGCACAGGTTGTAGAAACAGTTAAAGAGTTAACGACTTACATGAGTGTTGTGGTGGTAGGTGTCTACGGTGGCGTAAACATAAATTCGCAAGCTGCAGAAGTACACAAAGGGGTAGATGTGTTGGTTGCCACACCGGGCAGGCTGTATGATCTTTGTATGAATGGTGCTGTAAAAACCAAAGGAATTAAAAAACTCATTATTGATGAGGTAGATGAAATGCTTAACCTTGGCTTTAGAACGCAGTTAAAAAACATACTTGATCTGTTGCCACCTAAGCGACAGAACCTCATGTTTTCTGCAACCATTACGCCTGATGTGGAATTGCTGATGAATACTTATTTTGATGATCCTGAAAGAGTGGAAGCTGCACCAACAGGAACTCCGCTGGAAAATATTGAGCAGACAGGTTATGCTGTTCCAAATTTTTATACTAAAGTAAACCTGCTCAATTTACTGCTTACAGAAGAGGAAAGCATGACGAAGGTTTTGGTATTTGCGGCCACCAAAAAATTGGCAGATGAGTTATACGAACAGCTCGAACCCAAGTTCCCCGGAACTGTTGGTGTTATACATTCCAACAAAGAACAGAACCACCGTTTTAATACCGTAAAACAATTTCAGGAAGGCAATTACCGTTTTATTATTGCAACAGATATTGTGGCCCGTGGTATTGATATATCTGAAGTTACGCATGTAATAAATTTTGATACACCGGATGTTCCTGAAAATTATATTCATAGAATTGGAAGAACAGGTCGTGCAGATAAAAAAGGTGTTGCCATTACTTTTTTTACAGAAAAGGAAAAGCCTTTACTTGAAATTATTGAAACCCTGATGCACTACACGGTGCCGGTTACACCATTGCCCGAGCATTTGGTTATATCTGATGTATTAACGGAAGATGAAATACCGAAAGTGTTCATGAAAACGTATCAGGTTCGGCTTCCCAAAAAAGAAGAAGTCGGTCCTGCATTTCACGAAAAATCTGCAAAGAACAGTAAGGTAAATTTTGTTGTGAGAAGAAAAGACAGAATGATGAAAAAGTATGGTAAACCTATAACAAGAGGACAAAAGAAAAAGAAATAAAGGTTGCAGCAATACAATATTTTATGAACTTAAAAAGGCTCCATTTCGTAAATAGTTTTACATGATAAATAAAAATTTTACTTCTGCTTTACTTTCTGTATTTTTTGGGTTCATGTGCTGCTTAATGTTTAGCAGTTGTGCATTTAAAGCTGTGCACAGAAGCAAAAATATTTCGTATTTACCGGCTGATGGAGTTGCAAACAAGCCTGCTCAAACACTCAATGTATTTGCTCCTAAAAAAAGTGCAGATTTAAAAGATGTGTTGATTTTTGTGTACGGAGGAAGTTGGAACTCCGGCAAAAAAGAGCTGTATAGTTTTTTTGGAAACCGTTGGGCAAGAAAAGATGTTGTTACCGTCATTGTTGATTATCCAAAAAGCCCCAAAGCCGGTTACGATGAGATGGCGATTGATGTTGCAAAAGCGGTGAAATGGGTGAAAGAAAATATCAAATCTTACGGTGGTAACCCTGATAAAATATTTATCTCCGGACACTCTGCCGGCGGACATTTAGCAGCATTGATAGCAATAAAAAAAGAATATTTTGAAAGAGTTGGAATTGCCAATCCCCTAAAAGGAATTATTTTAATTGATGCGGCAGGCTTAGATATGTATGGCTATTTAAAAAGCGAAAACTTTGAACCTGGCAACAGTTATTTAAATACATTCAGCAACGATCCCAAAGTTTGGAAGGAAGCGTCGCCCATGTATTTTTTGCACAGCAACATGCCACCAATGCTTATTTATCGTGGCAGTAAAACATACCCTTCCATTGAAACGAGTAATGAAAAATTTGTAGCTGCATTAAAAGCGTTTGTGCCTCAACCAAACTATACCATATTAAATGGGAAAAAGCATGTGCCTATGATTACACAGTTTTTTAATACCGGTAATGATAGGTACAAAGAGATTAAGGTGTTTATGGAGAAGTAAAATAATTTTTACATAAACTTACTTTCCAAAAACCTTTTCACCATTCACCCATGTACCCAATACATTCGTTGCCAATATTTTTGTTTTATCGCATTTCATTAAATTGGTATCGAGTATTATAAAGTCCGCTGCTTTTCCGACTTCTAAACTGCCTTTTTCTTTTTCTTCAAAAGCTGCTTTGGCCGCCCATATCGTCATACCATAAATAGCTTCCTTGCGGGTAAGTGCATTTTCCATTTGAAATCCATTGGTCGGAAACCCTTTACTGTCTTGCCTTGCAACAGCTGCAAAAAATGTTTTTATAGGCTCAATATATTCTACCGGAAAATCAGTGCCTAGTGGCATCCAGCCATTTGTCTGTAACAATTGTTTGTATGCGTAAGAAGTTTTTATGCGTTCTGCACCAACCCTGTTTCCTGCCCAATACATATCGCTTGTGGCATGTGTTGGTTGCACAGATGGAATAATATTATAGTCTGCAAAAAAATGAAAATCGGCGGCATCTAAAACCTGTGCATGCTCAATACGCCAGCGCTTGTCGTTTTTACCTTTTAGCACATCAGCATATATTTTTAAAATTTCTCTGTTACCACTATCGCCAATGGCATGCGTACACATTTGCAAAGCGCTGTTGGCAAATAGTTCTGCAGCTTTTTCAAAATGTGCTTTATCATGCAACAGAAAACCTTTCCACCCCGCTTTGTCTGTATAATCTTTCAACAAACATGCACCTCTGCTACCCAAAGCACCATCTGCATAAAATTTAAAACCGCCAACTGTAAATCTTTCTGTTTTTAGCGGACCGCTTTTTAGCCATTTGTAATAATAAGTTGTATCATCTGATAGCAGTGCAAATATTTTCATTTTTAACCCGCCGTTTTTTTGAGCATTTAAAACTAAATCAAGTGTGTGCTCGCTTATACCGCAATCATGCACGCCCGTAAGGCCTGCAGCAAAGCAATAATTTTGTGCATCATTAAAATACTTTTGTGCAAGTGTGTCATTTATTTCCGGCACTTTCTTTTCTGCAAAATGCATGGCATTATCAACTAAAATACCAGTTAGTTTTCCGTTCTTTAATTCAACTTCGCCACCGTCAATTTTAGTTGCTGCGGTAATGCCTGCAAGGTCCAGTGCTTTTTGGTTTAGTAAAGCTGCATGCCCATCACAAACTGTCAAATATTTCTTTTGTAGGAAATTCTTTTACCGTCCATTTGTTCTGGTCCCAGCCACGCCCATAGATCCATTCACGGGGCGCATTGATACTATAGGCTTTTATTTTATTTACAATTTCATCCAAAGAAGTTGTGCCTACCAAATTACACTTCCACATATCGGTTGCATAACCTGTAAAATGGCAATGCGCATCAATAAAGCCCGGGAAAACTGTTTTACCTGTTGCATCTGTTGTGGAATCAGACGAATATTTTTTCATGATCTCTTCATCGGTTCCGGTAGCAATAATTTTTCCGTTGTTGATGGCCATTGCCTGCACTTCAGAAAAGCTGGAATCTGCTGTGTAAATTGTTGCGTGTTGAATAATTAGGGAAACTTTTTGTTTGTTGTTGCAGGCCGATAAAAATGATAACAGACAAAAGCCCGTTAGTAGAATGGTAAGCTGTTTCATGTTCAAAAATAAGTATTTATTTTAAATACAATCTGTTATGTTGGTTGTATTACTTATTGTGATTTTTTCTTTAAAAAAATTATTCAATCTTAAATATCCATTCTACATTTGAAGATGTTTAATGCACAACAGGTTAGAGCGCTTCAACAGGACTCTATCAAATGGCTGTCATCTGCCGAAGGCGAAATAAATGCAGAAAATGTAGAACAACTGCGTACTGTTTTGCGTTTTCATGAGCAGCGGTATTATGTAGAAAACGATCCGATTATAATTGATGGTGAGTACGATACTATTTATAAAAAACTGCAGAAGTTTGAAGAAGCAAATCCTAAACTGGTAACGGCTGATTCGCCAACACAAAGAGTGGGCAAGGGTTTGATAAAAAACTTTCCAAAAGTTCAGCATTTAGTACCGATGTTGTCGCTGGATAATTCTTACAATGCTGCGGACTTAATTGACTTTGACAGAAAAGTAAGAGAGCTTTCCAAACAGGAAAATATTGAGTATTGCATAGAGCCAAAATTTGATGGTGCAAGTATTTCTCTCATTTATGAAAATGACCATTTGCTCACCGGCATTACAAGAGGCGATGGTGAAGTTGGAGATGATATTACTCCCAATATAAAACAGATTCGGTCCTTACCTTTAAGTGCTGCATTTTCAAAATATGGTATAGAAATAATTGAGTTTAGGGGAGAAGTGCTAATGAACAAAAATAAGTTTGCTACTTATAATAAAGGTCTGGTGGAAGAAGGATTAGCACCGCTAGCCAACCCACGAAATGCAGCAACGGGTGGACTG
>ENA-OFCD01001292-OFCD01001292.1-metagenomes-genome-assembly--contig:-NODE-1292-length-13015-cov-3.314969_pt1 | contig 13015 bp, 9 predicted proteins | sample MGYA00153392_OFCD01 | MGnify analysis MGYA00153392 | reverse complement strand
TTGAGGCCACGGTATTCGCGGATGGCCGACTTTGACGTGAGGCACGCAAAATTTTGGGCTTACCTCCGCTAAGAGAATTGCTTAACGCGACAACGACCTGAGCTCTACACCCCTCTAAATTCGCGACGATCTCCCTGTTAAGGTCGGCGCACCTTGCTGCATCGAATCCATACTTATCCTTTGCGATATACAGCTGGAATTGATCAATTAGTTTGTCGATGAGCAAATCGCCCGCTTTTGCGGCGATGACATTTACATCAGTCGATTTGGTGATGGTGCAAGCATTCAACACTTGTCGCGCGAGTGTCTTTTCCGAGAACGCGTCGATAGCGTCACTTAGCGCGACGGAATCTTGCTCACTAGCTTTTAGGATCGTGTAAAGCGAGTTCTTGCTAAGTTGCCGACGGAGCCGCGTCAACATTTCCTCGCTAAAGGTCTCCGCGACATCGGCAGGACTCAGTCCCGTATCGGTAAGAGCAGCTTTAAAGCGCCGGTATCGGCGGGTACTCCCAATATCCAGAATTTCATTTTCCGCCATGGCCGACTTCCTTCTATGTACCTTGTCGTGCCTAGAATAGCGCCATAAATTTACAATGTCAAATTATAAACTATTTACAAGTTTACATTAAGTGCGCGATGGGATGACAGACAGCGATAAAATCCACGGCATTAATCTGGAAGATAGGGCGTGAGAGTCAGGTCTTTTATCATCATATCGCTCCTAATCAGCCACATATTTTTTTACCAATCTGCTCGCCACCGTGTAACTTTTCAGCGCAGCGTCTTTACGATATTTTGCCGCCACGCGATCATGCTCGGAATGATTGCCAGAACTGATCCAGTGACCAGCACCGTTGCGGCCAGAAACCATTCTGTAGACGTGATCGTTGGGGTAATACTAAAACCGGTTTCGCGGGCGAAAATATTCACCAGCATGATGCTGCCGCCCCAGCCAAACACGAGACCCAGCGCGGCTCCCAGGCCGATTAGCGTGAAGCTTTGCAGCCACACGAGGGTAAAAATAAAACTTGCTGGCGCACCCATTGCACGCAAGACCGCGATTGATTGGCGGCGGGTGGATAGCGCGGCAATTATCACCAGTAATACCGCCCATAAAACCACCGCCTGCGTGGCTAGCGACAGGGCGGTCATGACTTTGCGCATATCGCCCATCACGGCATAAATCTCCACCAGTACCTCGGCCGGAAACACCGCCATGGTGCTGCTGCGAGTGCTTGCATTGATCTCAGTGCGTTGCGTGCTGTCAGTACGAATGCTGTTACTGCGAAATTGATATTGCTCGCGAAGCCGATACGCGTCAGCTGGAGATTTTACTCGCACCACAATCGCAGGGACGCCTTTGATTTCGTCCGCCTTCCACGGTGGGCCAAGCGTTGGCGGCGAGGTCTCGTAGTGTGTTGCGGGATTTGCTGTGGAGCGTGTTGCAGACTGGTCTGCTACGCTGTGCTGATCATTGTGTTGAGCCATCGATGCGCCGGTATGAATCCCCCAAATCGCTTCTATCGGTACCAAAATTGCGTTGTCCCACGCCGTACCGGATTTGGGTAAACGCCCGACTACGCTAAATTTAAAACCATGTTTATGTTCGTCAATTGATGGTGCGGCTATGTTGCCGTGAGTGAGCTGAAAATAGGTGTCAACGGATAAGCTGACATTGCTGCCGATCACGGCCTCATCGCGGGCTGTAAAGTTGCGGCCCTCGGCCAGACGAATGCGTGTCCCGTCGGTAACAAAATCACGGCTGGTGCCGATCACCGGAAAGTCGCCTACATAATCGCCGACTGCGATGGGGGCCGCGTATTCAATGCCTTTATCAAGCTGCAGGCGTGGCAGCACATCATCGGCCAGCAGCGGCATCGCGGCAGCTTGCAGATAAACCGTGGTCAACACCAATTGCGCTGAACTGCCGGGCGCACCGATGATGATGTCGAATCGATCTGCCGCGCGCGCACTTGCTTCGCGCAAAGCCCGCTCACCCGCACTGATCGCAATCGCAAACGCGACGGCCACTGCGATGAGCAACACGATAGCAATAGCGCCCGCAAGATGACGGCGTAATTCAGCGATGGCTAGCGGTAGTGGATTAGGCATGGGGTTAGTGATGAGCGGTGAGGGGTGATTAGTGCTTAGTGTTTGATGCTTGGTACTAGGGGCCTGTTAGTAACTAATTAGTGCTTAATGCCGCAGCATGATTTTGCCGTGTGTCATATCGTAAATAGCATCGAATCCTGACGCGATGTCGCGATCATGGGTTGCCACGATCAAGGTGCTGCCTTGTTCACGGCAAAGTTCCCGCAGCAGCGCGGCAATTATCTGTGCGGTGTCCGTGTCCAAGCTGGCCGTTGGCTCATCGGCCAGCACCACACGCGGTACGGTCAGCAGGGCGCGGGCAACCGCGACGCGCTGCTGCTCACCCCGCGACAACAGCGCAATATCGGCATGGGCACGCACGCCCACTCGCGCTAGCAGCATCTGCGCACGTTCGCGTTGTGCGCTGCTTGGCGTAATCGCGATAAAGCGGGTGGGCAACAGCACGTTTTCCAGCGCCGATAAATACGGGAATAAATGAAATTGCTGAAACACCAATCCCAGTTGATGGCGACGCCACGCATCCTGCTGGCGTGCGTTCATGTTGCACAACTCGGCAGCGTCCCAGCAGATCGTTCCAGAGGTCGGTTTTTCGATGGCGGCTAACATATTTAGTAACGATGTTTTGCCGCAGCCGGATGGCCCGCATAGCGCCACTTGTGCGCCGCTGTGCAATGACCAATCGGCATCATGCAGCAACGTGATCAATGCCGATAGATGTGACGACGATGGGGATAAAAACGGGGACGATGACGGCGTGATGAAAGTTCGCTCGCGCGGATACGCAAGGTTTACGCCTTGCATATTTAATGCCGTCGTCATCACACAATTTTCTGAAGAAATCGCGACCATCAGCGCAGCTTTTGATATTCAGCATCAACGATCCGCACTTGGCTAACAAAGCCAGTCACACGATCTATTTTTGAGCCCAGCTCAAGCCGTCCTGTGATCGCCATTGGCGCGGCACTATGCGGTTGTTGCCCGATGCTTCGCGGATACACCACCATGATGTCAACCGGCCAATCTGCATCCGTGCTGCAAAACGGACACACCGAAGCGGGTGCGCGCATCAGCACAAAAAAGGCCGCTTCAGCTTTGAGTGGTGGCGCCAAATAGCCCAGCACCCGCACGGTCTTTCCGGCAAGCGCCAATGATTTGGCTTTGGCTGAAAACTCCAGGCCAAGCACGCCATAGGTGGCGTACAGCTCATCAAAACGCAATTCAGGGGTGGCACTGGCAGCGTCAGCAATCTTTTCTGCTGCATTTACGTGATGCCATGACGCGCCGGGGAGCCACAAAAAAAGTATCACCCACGCTGCCCTTAAAACACGATCTAATTTTTTAGAAAACGCCGTATTGCCAGTGAATTGGTGGGCGGGAATAATGGGTGCAGAAGCCGTCACGGCTTTTGTACAGGTGCATCCGACTGAGTTCTGCGGGCATTGGCTTTAACGATAGTGTTGGGTTTAACTTTGGGTTTAGCTTTCACCGGCGGCAGCGACTTGCTCGTGGCCTGGCCCAAGCCCAAACTATTCACCATCACGCGGAAAACCTCCGTGTTATCCATAAAGCCTTTGAACTGCTCCGAGCCTGGACCGATGGCGGTCAGCACGGCATCATCAGCGGTATGCGTGCCTTGATCAGCGGCACGCGGACCTACGCCTGGCAAGTTGCCCGTGCGCAAAATCGCACCGGGAATATCCTTGTATACCGGATTGGCGACGATATTTCCTTTCTCATCTTTTACGGCAGGCACGAACGGGCCATCCAGCTTGGGCTTGAAGGTTTCGTAGTAGTCGGGCGTGTTGCCATAAAACAGGGCGAGACGTTTGCTGACATCCACCGATGGCGGGTAGCCGTTGGCGTCTGCTGGTGGATAATTCGGATACCCAGCCTGCTCATAAACCCCGATTTTATCGCGCATATCAGTACCGGGTTTAGTGTCGTCAATGGTGCCTACAATGGACATGCCGTGGGTGTGATCAGGTGTGACAATGATCAGCGTATCGTTATTTTTAGCCGCGAAATCCTTCGCGATCTGTACCGCGTTGGAGAGCATGATGGTGTCGTACACACTGCGCTCCCAATCCATCGGGTGATTAAATTTATCGATCAAGCCGGCTTCAACCATCAACACAAAACCTTCTTTATTATGCGACAACACTTCAAGTGCTGCGCGCGTCATATCGGTCAGGTCAGGCTGATTGGGATATTTATCGACCGTGCCTTTTTTCAAATACAGTCGATCCAGAGAGCCGTCCAGATTTTCTGGATGAAAAAGCCCCAGCAAGCGCGTACTGCGGGTATCTGCGGCAGCGGCTTTCATCTCCGCATTAGTCGTCGCGACGGAATAGCCATCGGCGCGAAATAACGAGATCATATTATTGGTATCTTTACGCTTGGAGCCGGGCGTGGTGCTCGGCAGGAAATAAGCGGAACCGCCACCCAAAATTACATCCGGCTGTGCAAAAAAAAGTTGCTCGGTAATGATTTCTTTGTCGCTCCGCCGACGGGTATGCGCAAACATGGCTGCTGGTGTGGCGTCCTGAATTTCAGCATCGCTCACAATCCCGATCGACATTTTAGTTTTGCGTTTCACGATTTCTGTAATGGTTTCAACCTTCGGATGCGCCAGATTATCTTTGGCGCGACTTGCATAAACGCCAAGTGCATTGACGCTTGATTTATGGCCGGTGGTATACGCATGCATTGAATTGGCGGAATCCGTGATGATTGAATCCACACCGGAAGTGCCAATCAGCGCCATATGCGGCATATCATCAAACGCTAATTTGCCAAAATATTTGCCTTCCTTAATACCTTTTGACAGCATGCGTGCGGCGGTACGATTGGCGACGGTCATGCCGTCACCAATAAATAAAATTACGTTTTTTGCTTGGCGTTGGCCAGTGCTGTAAACCTCCCAATTGACGGTCATGGATTGTTTACCATTGCGGGCAATGACTTCGTAGCGCCCCGGTATGTCGATGCTTAAATCGCGCAAAACAAGCGATGACGCTGCAAGCTGATCTTCTTTCTCAAGAAAGGTCGCAGCCTTGCCCAGTGCCTTGGCATGATCAATGCCATTAACGGTCACCACGATATTTTTTGCCTCAGTTAGATCATCAAACTCAACCTTGAAATCGAATTTACTGCCGACCAGAATCGCGGCGCGATCAACCGGAAAAATAGCACCGGCCAAGACCGGCGAAGAAAACAGCAATACGCTGATGAATGCGAAGATGGGGCGTTTCATAAAGAGTCCTTAGCGCAAAGAGTAAACAATAATTTTTTATCAAATTTGCTTAACAATACGCGGCTCACATGACAGAATTGTTGCAGCGTTCGAGACTTGCGCGATAAAAATGCCCTATCGGTATTTGCCGATGGAAAATTGTGACGATTTAGAGAGAATGAGATTGAACCTAAATCATTCGCCAACCATGCTTCTGAAAAAATCGTATGGCCGAGCGGCAAAATAATCCGATGTGTCGCCACCCTTTGTGCGCGGCTTGGCCGCCACCGTGCACGATGCGGCTCGCGGGCAAGCGATGAATCGCGGCGAATTGGCTAATGCGATAGCTCAAGTCGAAATCTTCAAAATATAAAAAGAAATCGGCGTCAAATCCGCCGGTTTTATCCAATGCCGAACGCCGTATCAACATAAAGCAGCCGCTGACAATACGGGCATCATTGATTGGCGCATCAAAGGCTGATTCGGCGCGATCATAGGCGTTAAGTCGCGCGGAAAAAAAATGGCGTATCCACTGCGGTGCAAACCCACGCAGCCCCAAGGTGAATACGGCTGGATAAGATTTGACCAGATAGAGAGGCGCACCATCTTCTGCGGTTGCGACCGGCGTCACCATCGCGCATTCGGGATGGGTTTTCAGGTGCCGCAGCGAGGTTGTAATTGCGGCCGGGTCCAGCGCCACATCGGGGTTGAGGATTAAATGAAAATTTGCTTTCGGGCACGCGGCGATGGCGAAATTGTTGCCTTGTCCGTAGCCCACATTGCCATGCCCCGCGATTACCGTTGCGCGCAGCCAGACTCGATCAGGGCTAAACCATTTTTGTATCACCGCATTAAATGGTGAATCCATGAGCCGCGTATTTTTATGGGCATTGCCAGCGGTTTCATTATCAATCAGCATCACCTCGGCGCGGCTGATTTCGCCTTGAGCATGCGCATTCAACAGCGCTTCGCGCAACGACAACAGCGTCGCATCGAGCCAGCCTGGATCGGGACGATATAGCACAATTGAAATCGCGATTTGCATAGCGGGAACAGTGATGAGAGAAGGCGCAGTAATAAATATTGACGGCTGCAGTAGCAGCATTGGCTACTAGGCATATTGCGAGAATAGCATGCACTTTACAAAGGAGTTTCAGTTGGGTATTCCCGCCCCGCCAGTGTTGTCGAGTTCCATGATGCCTGTCTGGCTACCGCGCAAAAGGGCAATGTATTGCCGGCCCAGTTTGCCGAAAATACTTAGGCAATTTGGCGCTCGCTTGAAATCAACAGCCGCGTTGACAGCATACGGCGGGATGAAGAAAATCTGGTAAATCGCGATGTAGCTGATAGCGAAATCGCAATGCATAAACGCCATATCGATGGTTTAAATCAGAGCCGAAATGACGCTGTAGCGTGTATCGACGATCTCACTTTGCAAGCGCTAACGGATAAATTAAACCGTGATGCACCGCTCCATGCAGAAACGGCTGGCATGATGATGGATCGGCTCTCCATTCGGATGCCCAAGATTAAGGCGATGCGCGTCCAGACCTTGCGTGCCGATGTTGATGCGGCACACCTGGGTCTATGTCGCGAGAAGCTGGGCCGCTTGAATGAGCAGCGCAGCGATCTGGCGCATGGCCTGGATACACTGCCGCTCGATTATGCCGCCGGTCAGGCACGATATAAATTTTATCGGCAATTTAAAATGCATAACGACCCGCTTTAAATTTGCAACTTTTAAAGCTAGCTGAGCAGTCTTGTCAAGCGTTCAAACACCACCGCGTCGCTCAATTCGTTCACGTTTTTGGGCGCATCCAGAAACTCCACCCGTCGGCCCTGCGGCCCCCATTGGTGGGGACTGGGTAGGACGCGGGAATCTGCAAACAAGCCCAGTACGCCGCCGGGGCTGGCCGCTGCAAAATGCATTAAACCGCTATCCGGAATGAGTGAGGTGCGTGCGCGCCAGATGAGGCCAATCGCCTCTTTAAGTAAGCCGCGAAACGGGATCACATAGGGCAGCCTGGCATTCAGGACGGGCTTTACAATAGCGTCATCACCGCGATAGAGTGGATTGTCGAGCTGGCCTGGCGTCCAGATAAAGACTGTGGCGAGGCCGTGGTTTTCATGCATCCATGTTGCCCATGACAATATTTGCCGCGTGGTGGGCTGCACCTCATGGTTGCGTGCGCCGATGCCGAGCAGCCAATATTTTTTCGCCGCAATCGATTGCGCACTCAACCATTGATCTGCAAATTGCAGCGCCAACGCGGGCGGTTGATATTCCGGATGCGGCAATATTGGCGGCAGCGTGATGCCGAGTGGCGTGAGATGCCGCGCAATCCTGAGCGCTTCATGATCAGCTTCATTTACCGTCTGCGGATCAGTCAGGCGCGCCTGCCATTTTGCCGAGCTTGCGTAGGCGATGGTTTTGTTAGCTTGCACATGCAGGGCCCGCTTGATCGCACGCGGTGATTCCGTACCGCCTGCTGCGATCGCCACATCAAAACGTTCGCGTTTTAATTGCCAGTACAATGCAGGTTGTTGCAACGCCGCGCCGAAATTTATGCGCCTGCCAGTACGTACCCGGCCATAAATCCAGCGCTTGTCAATATCGGCATTGTCTTCAACCACCCATGCACTGTAGTCGCTGGCAAGCAGGTGAATTTCGGCACCAGGCCATGTCGTTTTGAGGATGCGCAACATGGGCGTGGTCAGCAGCATATCGCCTAATTTATCGCGCTTGATAATAAGGATTTTCAGAAAAACCTTCTACATTTTCGGACAGCCGGCGGGCTTGAAAATCCGCTCGGCTGAAGCTGGATATTTCGCCAGCTTGTCGGCTACCCTGGTCGGACGACTGGTAAAGTCACCGCCGCAATTGGGACATTTGTTGCCGGGCAGTTTCGTCACGCAATCACGACAAAACGTGCACTCAAATGAACAAATCATGGCCTCTGTTGAGCCAGCAGGCAGATCACGGTTGCAACACTCGCACCCGGGCCGCATTTGCAGCATTACAGCCCCATCATTTCACGAATGTATTTGGGCGCAATAGTACCGAAGGACATCATCGCGTCGTGCATTTCTTTTAGTTTGCCTTTGCCGTTTTTCGCTTCAAAATCGCGACGCAGATTGTTTACTTCCGTATTGCCAACATAGTAAGTGGAGAGCTGGGTGGAGGTCAGCAAAGCACGTCGCCATTTACCGGCGGCTTCACGTTCCTCCTGAAAGCCTTCGTTGATCATCAGCGCCATGGCCTCTTTTTCGGTCATGCTGCCGGCATGAATTTTTTGATCGATGATCGCGTTGATAATTAAGCGCAGGCGCATTTTCAGTTGCTGCATTTTTACCGGCGCGCCGCCGTAGCCCGCTTCAACCATCATTTGCTCGGCATAGGTGCCCCAGCCTTCGGCAAAGGTACCGCTGTACATAATGCGGCGCACCAGAGTGGGCACACTGGCTTTGTTGGCAATAACGCCCTGTACGTAGTGGCCTGGCATCGCTTCATGCACCGTGAGGTCTTTCAGCATCGAGCGATTGTCTTCGCGAAAGTAAGATTCCACCTGTGCCGGAGTCCAGTCAGCCGGTGCAGGGGAAATTGCGTAGAAAGTCTCGCCGTTTTTTTCCAGCGCGCCAGGCGCATCGCAGTAAGCCATGGCCACACCGCGCTGAAATTCCGGCATGACAATAATTTTTACCGGATCGTTTGGCAAGGTCAGCAGATTTTTTTCGCGAACAAAGGCCGCCGCTTCAGCCAGATCCTCCTCAGCCAGTTTGACGACATTGCTGTTGTTGGGCGCGTCGTCGCTCAGGCGCTGCAGCACGGCGCGCATTAGCACTTTGCGGTCTACCGGAACCACAGGCTGGTCGATAAATAATTGTTTATAAAGCGGCAGCGCGGTTTCATACATTGTGTTTTGGGTCACGATTAAATCGGCTTCAGCCAAACGCAGCAGCTCGGCAGGCTTGATGTCTGACTCCAGTGCGTAGCGTAGCTTTTGTGCGTAGTGCGCAGCACCTAAACGCGGATCGCGAGTTGAGCGTGGCAATAAATCCGTCTTGAGCCATTTGCCGTAAGCCTCCAGTGCAGCGATAGCGCGGGCGCGTGAGGCCGCTAGTTTGGGCTTCATCGTCGGCGCGTCTTTAAGGTAAAAATCCAGCTCATTTTTGATCAATGAAATTGCTCCAGCATTTTGCTGAATGGCGGTTTCCGTAAAAATTTGTGGCGGGTTTTTCAGGTTGGTTTTAGCGGCAGCCAATTTGCCAGGAACCCCATCCAGTCTGGCTTTCACGGCATCCAGGCGCTGTGGTAACGGCGCAAAATCCCGCGCCAGCAGCAGGTAAATGCCGTTGGCCGGGTTATAGCCCAGCGGATCCCATTGATAGTCTTTGATCACCTCAATTGAGAGCAGACTATTTTCCAGATCGGCCTGCAAAATCCGGTAATCAATACTGTACGCAGGCGATAGTGTTGCCAGCGGAATCTGGCTGAGTGCTTTGAGCGTGGCATGAAAAAGCCGGGCGTCTTGGGCTACACCCTGAGCGGAAAGATCATTGCTGCGGCGGTCGAAGCGATGATCGCCCAACTGCGTTGCTGCTTCAGGATGTGTCTGCAAATATTGTTCAATGTAGCGTGCGGCCGCCTTGGAAAATTGTTGATCCGGGGTCAGGCTAACGGCGGCGGTACTGTTCGGCATGAATACCAGGAACGATCCGATAAAACCTAATGAAGCGCAGAATTTTTTTAGCATAAAATCTTTTCGTTTATGGTTGTATTTAATTAAGGTTGTATTTAAAACTGCATTCAAGGTTGCACCGGGGTAAAGCCTGCCGGTGCTATACCAGCGTTATCCACCACCGTGGGCGCTGCGCCATTCGCGTTCATCAACCAAAGGGTTAACGTGCGATTGGGACGCAGCCACGCGATATCGTAAATGCCATCACCGTTAAAATCGCCTGACGCATAAAAAGTCCAACTGGGGTCTACGGTCGGCAGGGAGAAGGTCGTCGTCGCGACCATCAGATCGCTCGCGGTGCAGGACGCATTGGGATCGGTGGGGCTTGATAATGACGGTGGCAACGCCAAGCCATTTGCATTCATTGAAATTAATTTCATTTCGCCGGTTGAAAGATTACGAAACAAAATATCGCCGCGTCCGCGACCCGTAAAATCAGCGAGTTTGAGTGCGCTGTAGCCCGCTGGAATAATGCCGGCGCTGAAGTTTGCGCAGCTACGGTCCGCGGTCGCCATCAGCGCACGAATCGCACCATCGGGACTTAGATAAATCATGTCAGCTGCGCCATCGCTATTTAAATCCGCCGCACCCAATAGTTTCCAGTCGAGCGGTGCGCCGCCGCGCTTGCGAACAAAAGGCACTTCGGTGCTGTTGGTAAACCAGATATACGAGACGCCGGTGTCCCGAGGATCAGGCGCCAGATAGCGCCACGCCAAATCCGCGAGGCCATCACCATCCAGATCGCCCACAGCCTGCACATCCCACACGGTTCTGAGCTGACGCACAATGCGCTGCTTGGTGGGGAGAAAATCATACCAAAACACCACGTCACCTTTATCACCCTGCGTCGTATTTTGAAACGCCAGATCAGCTTTGCCGTTGCCATCAAAATCGGCCACGCCGATCAGACGAAAGTTCGGCCCCGGATCAGCTTGCGCGCTAAATTGAAAAGTGTTGTTAAAGAGTCGGCCAATCTGTAGCTGGCCAGCCGCTGCGCTCACCATATCGGCGCGGATGAGTATTTCATGTTTGCCGTTGCCGTCAATATCAATCGCGGCGAGCGGCAATCTTGAAACCGCATTCACCAGCGCCAAATTTGATTTTTGAATCCCCCCCGATGATGGCAGGCTCAGCAAAGGCAAATCTGGAAAAGCACCGCCGGCGTATACAGTCGGCAATGACGCCAGCGCATCCACCACCGCCATGCTGCTGGCCGTCACCTGGCCAAATACGGTGAAGCCACCGTTCTGGTTATCCAGGTTTAAGGCGTTGTTGCCGAGATTGATAAACCATTCGGAGGTGGCGCTGTTAGGGTCACCGCCTACTTTCGCCATCGCAATCGTGCCACGCAGGTTGGAGCGGCTGGCGCTGAATTCATTTTTCACGGGCGCATTTTTGGGGATGATTGCGTAGTTGTTCACCGCGCTATCCCAGGTGTAGCCGCCGCCCTGAATAATGAAGCCGGGAATGCTGCGATGAATAAACGAATTGCTATACGCACCGCTGTTCATATATGTTAAAAAATTCGCCACCGTGAGCGGCGCGGCGGTATCAAACAACACCACATCAATGGCGCCTAGCGGGGTTTGCAGGCGCACCGTGGTGGCATCGGCGCCGGGGCTATGGCTGCAGGTAAGCGCAAGCAGCCCGGCTGACGCGAACAGCAAAGCATATTTGCGTAAGCTATATTTAAAAGCAGAGAAAAATTTTAGGGGGTAGCGGAGGGCGGCAGAAATCATGGGGCTCTTTGTTGAGTCATCATTGAAGGCTAGGAGACGGTAGATAATACAGCGCGCCATTATAGTACGGACGCTATTTTTGTTCCCCATCCAAGCCGTTGTCGGCCATGACTCAAATCCCGCTGCAAAGCTGCGGGTGCGGCGATTGATCGGCCCGCTTTCGGATGCCCCCGTTCTGACGTATGCTCGGTAATCACGTTTGCATGTTTACCATGATCCCATTTTGATATTTCTGGAGAACTAAAATGTTTGTCCGCCATCTTTCAACTAGCTACGCCTCAACAATGCGCTCGCCGCTGTTTCTCATCAGCCTAGTTGCTACGCTTGCCTGCTCGGCAGCGGCCGCTGTTGCCACTACCGCTACCGCGCCGGTCTTAGCCACATCCACACCCGCGCCGTCATTTCGCGTACTGGAAACGGTGAAGCTACCCGGTGCCACGCGCTGGGATTATCTGGTTTTTTCAAGCGAATTCCATCGCCTCTATATTACGCGCGGCGATTCGGTGGATGTTTTCGATACCGTCGCCAAACGTATTGTCGGCAGCATCGCTGATACCAAAAGCGTGCATGGCGTGGCGCTCGCGCCAGAGCTAAACCGTGGCTTCACCAGCAACGGTCAGGATAATACCGTCACCGTGTTCGAGCTTGATTCGCTCAAAAAGATCGGCACTGTGCCCACAGATAAACGCCCCGATGCGATTGTTTACGATGCTTTTACCAAGCGCGTTTTCACCGCTAACGCCATCGGCGAAAATCTGACGGCCATTGATGCGATCACACTCAAGGTATTAGCCACCATCAAGGTTGATGGCAAGCCCGAATTCGCGGTTGTCGATGGCCGGGGCCGGCTGTTCGTCAACATCGAGCCGAAGAATCAACTGGCCGTGATTGACACCGCCAAGCTCACGTCGCTGGCGAAATACGATTTATCGTCAGCGTGCGATGAGCCCGCCGGGTTATCGATTGATGTCGCCAGGATGCGCCTTTTTGCGGGTTGTCATAACCAGAAGATGGTGGTCGTTGATGGCAACACCGGTAAAATTCTCGCCGCGTTACCGATCGGCAAAGGCAGCGATGCGACCGTATACGACAGCCAGCTCGGCTTGGCGGTGAGCTCGAATGGTGAAGGTACGCTGACGTTTGTGGGTCTGGAAAAAGACGGCAGCTATATCGTCAAACAAACCCTAAAAACG
>ENA-OFCD01001290-OFCD01001290.1-metagenomes-genome-assembly--contig:-NODE-1290-length-13074-cov-6.087795_pt1 | contig 13074 bp, 12 predicted proteins | sample MGYA00153392_OFCD01 | MGnify analysis MGYA00153392 | reverse complement strand
AGGCTCTAGGAAAAGAAAGTAGCTAGGTTGATGTAGGGTGTGTTAGGCGCAAGCCGTAACGCACCAATGTTTAATACCCGGTATCTGATGTAGGATTGCTATGGTGGACACTGCCTACCCTACTCTATCCAACTGTATGAATAGTAATTATCAATGATCAATTATCAATTACTAAAATGAGCGATATCAAAATTGGCATTATTGGTGGTAGTGGACTTTACCAAATGTCCGCCTTAAATAATGTCCGCGAGATAAGTATCGATACCCCATTTGGCAAACCCTCAGACAATCTCATCGCGGGAAATTTGGATGGGGTTGAAGTAGTCTTCTTGGCGCGACATGGACGGAATCATCATCTGACACCTTCGGAAGTTCCGTATCGAGCCAATATCTATGCGATGAAACAAATCGGTGTCGAGTACCTGATTTCAGCATCTGCGGTAGGCTCTTTGCAAGCAGAAGTGAAGCCGTTAGATTTAGTATTACCAGATCAATTTCTCGATCGAACTAAAAGTCGTGCGAGTACATTTTTTGGTGAGGGAATTGTTGGGCATATTGCCTTTGGCGATCCGATTTGTCACCAGTTATCAGGTATTTTAGCAGACTCGATCGAGTCTCTCAATTTTTCAGATAGTACCTTACACAAAGGCGGTACTTATGTCTGTATGGAAGGGCCAGCATTTTCGACTAAAGCCGAGTCAAATATGTATCGGATGCTCGGTGGGACGATTATTGGAATGACCAATTTACCTGAAGCAAAATTAGCTAGAGAAGCTGAAATTGCTTATGCCACATTAGCATTAGCAACTGACTACGATTGTTGGCATCCAGATCATGACAATGTAACAGTAGAACTCGTCATCGCTAATCTCCACAAAAATGCTAGTAATGCTCAACAAGTCATCCAAGAAACCGTCCGGCGATTGAGCGCGAATTTATTTGTTTCGGAGGCACATTCGGCTCTCAAGTATGCAATTATTACCCCACTGGATAAGGTACCTGAAGCTACCAAACAAAAACTAGAATTGCTATTGAAAAAATACCTGTAGACTCACATCTTGCGCCAGTCTAAATTTACTAGTGCTTAGTATAGCTCCAGGGTACCCACAAGGGGCACCCCTACACAATTTACCTGTAGGGGTGCCCCTTGTGGGTACCCTTAGATCTACGCTTTTACTATTCCTTATGTATTGTCTTGTCTCGCTCAATCTGGAGGGAACCTCCAGAGCGCGAGCCGCTGGTGCAAGATGTGAGTAGATAAGATTGAGAGGTCGCGTTTATTTAGGTGCTGGTGCCACTGATGGAACTACTGATGGTGCTACTGATGGTGTAGATGCAGGCATAGTCGTTGTTACTGTCGCACTCTTCTTTTTAGGAGCTGCTGCCGCAGTCTTTTTGGACTTACACTTAGCATGTTCTCTAGTAGATAAAGTAGCAGGATCGATCGTTTCTGTACCGACGACTAATGACTTATACTTAGCAGCACCATCAACCAGAGCTTCGCCACAAGTATTTGCGGCGATATCTTTACGTGTGACTGGCTTGTTCTTAGCATTAGTCCCTTTGATGGGGTACTTTTGTTTAGCTGTCAAACCTGTAACTACCACTTGATCTTTGCTGGTTTTGTAAGCTTCAGCCGTCGCGATCGCAGCATGAGTTAATGTTAATACTGCCGCGATTGCGACTGTCGAGATTGAAAATTTGATAGACATAGATTTATTGTTTGTACTTGGTAATCGATTGACAGGTGCTGGGTATTAGTTGACAATTACCACTTATTTGTTCCCTTTCATCGCCCGAATTAATTCTGCGGCTACTTCAGGGCGAGAAAATTCTGGTGGTGGTAATTCACCCTGGCGCAGCAGATCTCGGACTTTAGTCCCCGATAGATGCACTCGTTGTGCGGGAGTACTAGGACTAGTTTTGGTAGTCGCCATCGATTTGGTAACTTGACAATAGAAAGCGTGTTCAAACATCATCGGCGTGATGCCGAGTTCCCCTGGCTCGAATTCACTAAAAATGTGTTGAGCATCATAGGTACCATAGTAGTCGCCAACCCCCGCATGGTCGCGTCCGACGATAAAATGGGTACAACCGTAATTTTTGCGAATTAGGGCGTGGAAGATGGCTTCCCGTGGCCCAGCATAGCGCATCGCGGCGGGATTGATACCGAGAATTACCCGATCGCTAGGATAGTAATGTTCGAGGATAATCTCATAGCAACGCATCCGCACATCTGCGGGAATATCATCTTCCTTTGTCGCGCCAACTAATGGATGCAGAAATAACCCATCCACAGTTTCCATCGCACACTTTTGGATATACTCATGGGCGCGGTGAATCGGGTTGCGGGTTTGAAATCCCACGATGGTGTTCCAACCTTTGGATTGAAACTCGGCACGGGAAGCCACAGGATCGATTTGATAAGTGGGAAATTGAGGATGTGCTGCTCGTTCTAATAACCAGACTGCACCCGCTAAATTAACATTACCTTGGTCGTAAACGACTTTGACACCTGGATGTTTTTCATCATCAGTGCGGTAGACATTAATTGCTTCTTGCTGCTTGTTATAAGTATATTTCTCGGTTAATTCTAGAACACCTACAAATCTACCTGTAGTGTCATCTAGGCGAATGAGTGTACCTACCGCCAATGGTGCGGCGACAGCTTCAGTCACCGACAAAGTAATCGGAATCGACCAGGGTAATCCATCCGCCAATCGCATCTTGGCGACGACATTATTATAATCCGCTTCTGACATAAATCCCTGAAGCGGACTAAAAGCACCGATCGCAATCATCACTAGATCGGAAAATGCCCGTTCGTCCAATGTCACTCTAGGTAAACTATCGGCTTTAGTCAAAAACTCAGCCTTTTGAGCGGGGGTGGCGATGCGATCGATTAATTTACCGCCGTGGGGTGCAATACCAGAACGCTGACTCAAACTAACTTTCCTCGCAATTTTTAGATATTTTTATCATTCACTTTAGCAGCTTTTCAGCCCCAAATATCCGGTATTATGGCATTCGCGATGGGAGCGAGCGCCATTCCTCCCTTGATAATCGATAGAGAACGTGTTCGCGCAGGATGTGTCCGGCTGGAACGATCGGATGCTCGAATGTTTCGGCATCCAAATTCATCCCCAATCGCTCCATGACAGCGCGAGAGCGGCGATTGATTGTTGCGGTAAACGAGACAATTTCTGGTAAATTGAGTCGATCGAAACCGACTTCTAACACGCTTCTAGCTGCCTCGGTTGCATAACCTTTGCCCCAATATTCACAAGCCAACCGCCAACCGATTTCGACGCACGGAGAGCAGGGTAAATCGTACTTGGGAACGTGCAAACCAACGTAGCCGATGAATTGCTTATCTGCCTTTAATTCTACCGCCCACAAGCCCCAACCGCGATCGCTTATTAACGCTTGAACTCGATCGATCGTTGCATCGCTAGCGGTTCGATCGAGTACATTCGGATAAAATTCCATCACGCGCGGATCGCCACAAAGTCGCGCAAAAAGTTCTCGATCTGATTCGATCCATTGGCGCAACCTAAGTCGCTCTGTCTCAAGCTCGATTAATTCTGTCATACATTTATAGATTCAGATTTGCTCTATCGATCCATCCGGGTAATTCCTGCATATAAATTACCGTTCTTTCTCGATCGCGGGTGGCAACTAATTGATGCCCTGCACTAGTAGAATTATCATAAAGACTCAATCGATCGACAATTTCAGCGGCTTTAACTAAGTTATTAAGGCTTCGTTCGTAGCGGCGCAGAATATCAGATATTGGCACATCATGACCGCCTAAATTTACGCGATCGCTAACTCGCAAAACATTAAGATTAGGATCGGCAATACCAATATAAATCAAGTCAACTGCCCATCCACGCTGTTTTACATCCCGCATCAGATTAAGATAGGTATTACCAGCAAGTGTAGTTTCTACCATGAAGCTATGCTCCATTCGGATATATTGTTGACACAGGCTGAGAGCTTGCCGAGCGGCGGCGATAGCAACAGAGGATGGATTGACTGGATCGATTTCTTTGGCGATTGCGTCAGGATCTATTAGTAGTGTATTTCCGGCTAAAAGTTTAGTTAATGTCGATTTGCCCGATCCATTAGCTCCAGCAATAACAATTAGGATTGGCACGATCTAAATAAGCTCACCAATAATTTCTTGGCTGCCATCCGATCGAATCTGAAGCTCAAATTTTTGCCCATTGGCTTCTTCTCTAACTAATTTTTGACCGATTGTATAGTGAATCGGCTTGCCCATTGCTTTGAGACGAGCGATGTCTTCAGCAACTTGCTTTTTAGCCGCAGCCTCGATGCGACGAGCCATTACTTCAATGTCTTCGATCGGCATAATGTTCGGTGTTGTGGAAGTCATAGTCATCTCAATACGGTTGATTAGATATTGCTTTCCTACTCTCGATTATAATTTGCCTGTAGCCAGAATTCGGCGACCGAACAGGTGAGATAATCGCGAAGGGCGATCGGATCGAGTTGGTTCGATCGATAGAATTTTACCTGTAGCGATCGATCCAACTGCGATCGTTAATTAGACATCAAATTGCCTAAAATATAGACAGTACCCGCCCTACATTATTGGTGCGTTACGTGCTAACACACCCTACAACTAAAGCCTAAAGCCCCAATTCGCGATACCTAGCCTGTAAATCTTCGATCGTAAATATCGTCTCAAAGTGTAACCCCTGAGCGGCATAAAATTCAGCACCGCCTTGCTGGCGATCGACCAATGTTAACACTCGATCGACATGATAACCAGCAGCTCTGAGTCGTTCTACCGCTTTCATTGCCGATTGTCCGGTAGTTACTACATCTTCCAATACGACCACTTTTGCGCCTGGTTTGAGGGTTGCACCTTCGATATAGGCTTGGGTACCGTGTCCTTTAGCTTCCTTGCGGATAATTAATGCGGGGATAGATTTGCCTTCATAGACAGATACAACACTGACTGAAGAAACGATCGGATCTGCGCCGAGCGTCAAACCCGCGACAGCATCCGTATCGGCGGGTAGCATGGCTAACATCAGCCGTGCGGTGGCTACAGCCCCTTCAGGGTGGAGAGTTACTTGTTTACCATTGATATAATAAGTACTTTTTTGACCGGAAGATAGCACGAAATCTCCTTCTTTGTACGCTAACTGACAGAGCAAATCTAGGAGATGTTGGCGCAAAGTAGTTAGATCGATCGTCGAATAGGGAATATTGCCAGAAGGTGAAGGCATAATTGTGATATTTAGATCGTGGGTATTAGATCTTATCCTAGCCACCACCCATTATCTCGACTAAATCTTCCCGATTTGGTCATCGACTAGTTGAATAACGTAAATAATTGATATAGAGGTTAAACTCATGCAGAAATTAAAAACGATCTGTTTTGTGGCACTAGCTATCGCTACAACTGGCTATTTTACATCCCCAGCACATGCAGAATCCCCACGGATTACTGATGCCATTACTGATGCGATGTTCAAGCAGTCAGGCGATACCTATCGCAATACAGGGATCGATCGTCAAGCTACACTATTGTTTGGGTTGACCTATCCCGATCTTGAGGCTGTTAGTGATGCTCGATCTGTAGACAATATCTATCGAGACTTAATTCGTCAACGTGGTGACACGCCACTTCGCACAGCCGATTTACCCAATCCATTTAGTAGCTCTCTACTCTCTAATCCTAGCTCTACTAGAAATTAGAGCCGATTTTCACAAGGAGACTAGTATTGGAGCGAACTTCATCTACTCCCATCTTGCTCCCTCCCCTTGATAAGGGGAGGGCTGGGGTGGGGTAAAAATCTCCGCAACAAATCAACCAGAGTTGTATCCTTAAAACTTCGCGATCGACTTTTAACTATCAACTATCAACTTGACTTCTGAGCCTAGCTCTGACTAGTTTAATTTCTTCATAATTATAGTCATCCCCTAGATGCTCCTTAATCGGTGTCAGCCTCTCAGCTCCAACGGTATTAATTGCTAGCTCGATCGCGGTTGCTTTCGCAGGTGGTACGATCCGATCGATATTGACTTCATAACCACACTCGATCAATTTAATCAGATGCTCGGAAATAGTATTCTCACGTACCGATCGTTTTGTCGCGATCGCAGCTAAACTCAAACCCTGTTGATACAAGTCCAATGTTTGTAAGTGAGTATAGGATACCTCACTTTTGCTGGGAGGAGGAGGATTTAATGGGGGTGTAGGATCGGATTCTGTTTGCACAGACAAGCCAGACTCGGCGCGGAAGGCTCTGATTTCACCTGTAAACATTTCCCCATACTGAGCGAGTTTTCGTGCCCCTACACCGGAAATTTGGGCGAATTGAGCGAGGGTTTGCGGTTGTTGTTGTGCCATCAGTCTGAGGCTGGAATCGGCAAAAATCACGTATGGTGGCACTTTATTTGCGTCTGCGTATTGTTTGCGGAGTTTGTGGAGACGGTTGAATAGGGATTGGATTTCAGCAGTATTGGTACTGATATCTAGAGTTTCGGCGGTGGGGAGGCTCGGCGCAATTGCCATTTCTACTTTGCGCTGGCTTTTGAGGATTTCCCAGCTCAAGGGATTGAGCGTCAAGACAGAATAACCATCGCTAGTTTCATCAACTAAACCTTGATGTAGCAGCGATCTGCCTAAGATCCGCCACTCATTTTGGGTGCGATCTTTGCCAATCCCATAAGTAGACAGAGTATCATGTCCATTTTTCAATACTCGATCGCTTTTAGAACCGCGCAGCACATCGATAGTATAACTCAGCCCAAAATTGCGTCCCTGTTTGCTAAATCTAGCCACACAGGATAATAGTTTTTGCGATTCGATCGTCCAGTCGGAAATCGGTCTAGGATATTTACAGTTATCGCAATTATCGCAGTTACCAGGAAAACTTTCGCCAAAGTAGCCTAATTGAATAATCCGCCGACATTCAGTAGCTTCGGCATAATTAATCACCCGCCGCAATTGTTGAGTCGCAATTCGCTGTTCCTCTTCGAGTGCCATCCCCGTTTCTCGATCGATCTTCTGAGCAATTAAATACTCGATCGTCTTAATATCTCCCATCCCAAAATACAGCGTACAATGAGCGGGTTCGCCATCGCGTCCTGCGCGTCCCGATTCTTGATAATAACCCTCAATATTTCGCGGTAGATCGTAGTGAATCACAAACCGGACATCGGGTTTATTAATCCCCATTCCAAATGCGACTGTGGCAATCATAATTTGCACATCATCGCGGATAAAGCTATTTTGATTATTAGTTCTAGTTTCACTATCCAAACCAGCATGGTAAGGCAATACTTTAATCCCATCATGTTGCAGTTTTGATGTGAGTTCATCTACCTTCTTGCGACTCAAACAGTAGATGATTCCCGCTCCTTTTGACTGCTTAACTTGAGCGAGGAGTTCTTTATATGGAGTAGTAGTTTTGCGGCGAACCTCATAATATAAGTTCGGACGATTGAAACTAGCGACATGAATATCTGGTTCGCGGAGATCTAGCTGCTTGATGATATCCAGCCTGACTCGATCTGTGGCTGTCGCTGTCAAACCCAACCAGGGAACTTTGGGAAAATAATGTCTTAATTGCGATAATTTCCGATAGTCTGGACGAAAATCATGACCCCATTCAGATACACAATGCGCCTCATCGATCGCAAATCCAGAAATCCCCACTTCTTGATGCAGATCGATTAGAAAGTTACTAATAAACTCCTGATTCAAACGTTCGGGAGCTAGATATAAAAGTTTGATCTCACCATTATAAATTGCCGCTGCTCGATCGCGTCTTTCTTCCGTGCTAATACTACTATTTAGAAAAGTAGCTGGAATACCATTATTCGTCAGTTGCTGCACTTGATCCTGCATCAACGCAATCAGCGGCGATATCACAATCGTCACACCCTGTTTTAATAATGCTGGTAACTGAAAACAGAGCGACTTCCCGCCACCCGTTGGCATCACAACTAGTAAGTCTCGATTGGCTAGAGCCGTAGTAATAATTTCCCGCTGACTCAATCGAAACTCATCATACCCAAAGTAATGCTTTAATGCCTGTTCTAGGGTTTCAAATTGAGTAGAGCCAGCAAGCATAAGAGTTGGGAGTTGTGAAAGAAAAATACTTAGATTACTATGTCAAAGAGTATACAGTATATGGTTCAATAATACTAGCCATCGACTTAGCTAAACCAATTTTAGCGACTTTTCAGCCAAGGGTGTCGGCGATGTTTTATCTACAGACTCGATTAAGAGTTCCCCTGTCCGGTAATATGGCGCATGATGATATCGAACTTAGCTTCTAGAGAGTCGAACCGTGCGTTCATTTCTGTTCTCAATTCGCCCACCTCACCATGGAGATCGTCGATTGTCGAAGGCTTTTCGGAACTCTTGTGGTGATATCTGAGTATACTCTAGTCGATCGACTCTACGGTTTAAAGCTCTCAATTCGCGATCTACTTGCCGATTGTCATCTGGATTTTGTGCTTGAGTCATATTCCTGAGTAGCGATTAGGTGTACTTAGATTTTAAGTTCAGTTTAGTCCTCCATGTACCTAGAAATTCAATGTAGGGGCAATTCATGAAGCGGCGGTTTTATTCGGAGGTTCCCTCCGAATAAAAAAACCGACAAAACAGCGATTTGCGCACACCTTTGTTCCCCGACGGTTTGCGACTGAAATCACGCGGAGGTTCCCGACCCATGGCTTTCAGTCAGCGACGCATCGACCTGGAGGTTTCCTCCAGGTTGTGTGCGTCGCTGACAAGACAAGCAAATCAAGACATTGCCCCTACCTGTGATGTTAATGCGATGGTAAATGATGAAACTATCTCAAACACTTTCCCAATTATTAGTCGAATATGCCGATCGACCTTTACCACTTCATGTCTTATTAAAACAAGCCAGAAATAATGGGTTTGGCACCATTGCAGGGATGTTAACAATCCCGATGCTGATTCCCATCCCGATTCCTTTAGCGGGATTTTCGGCATTAATGGGTAGTGGAATTATTTTGGTGGGTTGTCAACTAGCTTTAGGCTACGATCGACCATCATTACCTCAGCGGATCGATCGATTAGAACTATCACCCGCTGCGTCACAAAAGTTACTCAAAAATATCGATCGCTTACTCCAACCAATCGAACGAATTGCCAGACATCGATTGTCTCGATTTAGTAATAGTTGGTGGGGATATCGAATTATTGGGATTTGTTTGACTTGGAATGCGCTATTAATGTCACTGCCGCTACCGATTCCATTTACCAATCTTTTGCCTGCTTATACGATTCTATTCTTAGCGATCGGTCTATTAGAATCTGATGGATTATTTATCTTGTTCGGCTATGCCATGACTACGGCGACAACTATTTTCTTTTTCAGTATCACTGGCACGATTTGGCAGTTAATAAATCATTGGTTGCAAACCTTCACGATTGGGATTATTTAGACATAAATTTATACTGCAAATATTTGAAATTTAATTATGTCCTCATCCTTATCAACTCGCATTAAAATAACAAGTAAGCTCCCAGTAGTTGCGGATGGAAATGCTGCTTGGCATACACAGACTATTACTCAGACCTTATCACAACTCGAAACAGACGCTAAAACAGGTTTAACCGATCGACAAATAGCCCAACTACAACAAGAATTTGGCGCAAATGAATTGGTTGCAGCGGCTAGTCGGCAGTGGTGGCAGATTCTGTTCGACCAATTTACCAATATTATGTTGGTAATGTTGATATTTGTAGCGTTAATATCGGGAATTTTCGATTTTATCGAAATTCAGGCGGGAAAGACGATTGGATTGCCGTATAAAGATACGATCGCAATTCTATCAATTGTCATCCTGAATGGGATTTTAGGTTATTTACAAGAAAGTCGTGCCGAACAAGCATTAGCCGCTCTCAAACGGATGGCTGCGCCTAAAGTTAGGGTGTTGCGTGACAGTAGAATTAGCGAAATTGATGGTAGGGAATTAGTACCTGGAGATATAATTCATCTCGAAGCTGGCAACCAACTCGCCGCAGATGCTCGATTAATTGAATCAGTACAACTCCAAATTCGAGAATCCGCACTGACAGGGGAAGCCACCGCTAGTAGTAAAACCGCCGAGACAGAATTAGCCGCCGAGACACCTTTAGGCGATCGAGTAAACTTAGTCTATCAAGGCACTGAAATCACCACTGGGCGCGGTGTTGCCGTTGTCACTGCCACAGGGATGAATACCGAACTCGGTAAAATCGCCGCTCTATTGCAAGGTGTCGAAAGTCAGCCGACTCCACTCCAACAGAAATTAACACAGCTTGGCAATGTGTTAGTTGGTGGAGCATTGGTAATTGTCGCGCTGACGATTATCGGCGGAATGTTGCCCGATTTGCTCCGAGGCTCCTTCAATTTGGATACTTTCAAAGGATTAGTCAAAACATCCTTGAGTGTCGCCGTAGCTGTCGTGCCCGAAGGATTACCCGCCGTGATTACCGTTACTCTGGCAATGGGTACCCAGCGGATGGTAAAACGCCAAGCCCTGATCCGCAAACTTGCTGCGGTGGAGACGCTCGGCGGGGTGACGATTATTTGTTCTGACAAAACGGGTACATTAACCCAAAATAAAATGGTGGTGCAACAGGTGGCTACCTTAACGGCTGAATATCAGATTGGGGGGGAGGGCTACATTCCCAATGGTGAGTTTCAGCTCAATGGCAAATCTATCGAGCCACTCGCAGATCCAGCTTTAAAAGGTTTACTTTGGGGCTGCGCTCTCTGTAATGATGCGGTGTTGCAGTATACCGATAATCAGTGGCAAATTTTAGGCGATCCGACAGAGGGAGCCTTATTAGTACTCGCTCACAAAGCCGGAATTGAAGCAACCGCCCAGAATTATCCGCGCGTTCAAGAATATCCATTCGACAGCGACAGACAGCGGATGAGTATCATCTGCGAACAATCCCCATATTACCTATTATTCGCCAAAGGATCGCCCGAATCAATCCTCGATCGATCCACCCATACTCTCGTCGAAGATCGATATGTCGAATTAACAGAGAAAGAGCGACAAAAAATCCGCGCTCAAAACACCCAGCTAGCGAGTCAAGGGCTGAGAGTCTTAGGTTTTGCCTATCGGTATTTTCCCCACCTTCCTGACGCAGATAGCGCGGAATCAGAACTAATTTGGGTAGGTTTAGTCGGAATGCTCGATGCCCCGCGTCCCGAAGTTCGGGCTGCTGTTGCTACCTGCAAAACTGCCGGAATTCGGACGATGATGATTACAGGCGATCATCCTCTGACTGCGATCGCGATTGGCACCGATTTAGGCATCACCCAGACTGACAGCCAAGTTGTCAGCGGGAACGAAATCGCGCAGATGGACGACGCAACTTTGAAGCAAACGATCGATCGAGTCAGCGTCTATGCCCGTGTCGCCCCCGAACACAAATTACGCATCGTCAAAGCCTTGCAACAACAGGGCGAACTAGTCGCGATGACAGGGGATGGCGTGAATGATGCCCCCGCATTGAAACAAGCCGATATCGGCGTAGCAATGGGGATTACTGGCACGGATGTCAGTAAAGAAGCTAGCGATATGGTGTTATTGGATGATAATTTTAATTCGATTGTCGCCGCAGTCGAAGAAGGGCGAATTGTCTACACAAATATTCGTAGGTTTATTAAATATATCCTCGGCAGTAATATCGGTGAAATCCTCACCATCGCTGCTGCGCCACTAATTGGTTTGGGTGGTGTACCGCTCTCACCCTTACAAATCCTGTGGATGAATCTAGTCACCGATGGGATTCCCGCTCTGGCTTTAGCCTTGGAACCAGGGGAGCCAGATGTGATGCAAAGACCGCCTTTTCAACCTAGTGAAAGTATTTTTGCTAGAGGTTTGGGTGGATATATCATCAGGATTGGGCTAGTTTTTGGGATCGTGACGATCGGGTTGATGAAATGGGCTTTCGATCGCACTCATGCAGTCGGTTATTCTGGCGATCCCGATACCTGGAAAACGATCGTTTTTACCACGCTCGTTTTCGCCCAAATGGGTCATGCTTTAGCTGTGCGCTCTGTAAATAAGCTTGTTATCGAGATTAACCCATTTAGCAATCCACTGTTGTTGTGGGCGATTCTGGGGACGATTCTTTTGCAATTGGCGGTGGTTTATATCGCTCCATTGCGATCGTTTTTTGGGACTCATCCTTTGAGCTTATTTGAACTGGGAGTCTGTTTTGGTTGCAGCTTACTGATATTCGTCTGGATTGAAGGGGAAAAGTTATTTGTGCGGTGGTTTCGATCTAGAGGTTGACAGTATCGATCGACGCTACTTGCAATTTATCAGAGCTTCAATATCTGCCGCTACAATCTGCTTCAGATTGCGTGTGATTTTCTCGATGTTCCAATTCCACCAACCAACTTTAAGTAGTGCTTGGATCGTCTCATCATCAAAACGCTGGCGGATGCACTTGGCTGGATTACCGCCGACAATCGTATAGGGCAAAACATCCCTCACGACAACTGACTTTGCGGCAATGATGGCTCCGTCTCCCACCTGCACCCCTGGCATCATCACGGCTTCATAGCCAATCCACACATCGTTACCAATGACCGTATCGCCTTTATATGGCAGTTCTCCAGCTTGAGGAGCTACTTTTTCCCAGCCGTTGCCGAAAATTTGAAACGGATAAGTCGAAAACCCATTTAACTTGTGATTTGCCCCATTCATGACGAACTTTATGTCTCTTGCTAAGGCACAAAACTTTCCGATGATTAATTTATCGCCGATAAACGGATAATGGTACAGAACATTACGCTCAAAAGCTTCTGAATCTTCTGGATCGTCATAGTAAGTGTAATCTCCAATGATAATATTGGGATTGGACACAGTGTTTTGAATGAAGCAGACTTGCGGAAATCCCTTCATTGGATGCTTATCTTTCGGATCTGATCCGTACAAAATCGTTCGCTCCTAGTTTTCAAAATCCCGAACTGAAGTTAGGTTTCAAGCATTATTGAGATTGTAAATATTTATCCGTCCTACTTACTAGATTTTAGTCGATTA
>ENA-OFCD01001289-OFCD01001289.1-metagenomes-genome-assembly--contig:-NODE-1289-length-13077-cov-5.227922_pt1 | contig 13077 bp, 16 predicted proteins | sample MGYA00153392_OFCD01 | MGnify analysis MGYA00153392 | reverse complement strand
GCGTGCTGGGCTCATCGGTGGGCCCGGCGACCTGAGCGGGCGAAGCGGATACTGGCCGTGGCGATTTGCTCATCCTTCGAGCGAAGACGGTGCAGTGCTCGTGCCGGATGCGCCCGAGTTGCCGACAGCCATTATTGACATCCGAGACCTAGCCGCCTGGCTTGTACTGCTGGCCGAAGGTGGACCCGTCGGGACATTCAATGCAACAGGGGATACCCGTTCCCTTCTTCGAACACATTGATGCTGCCAGGGCTGCCGCCGCGCACCACGGCGCCATCGTCCGCGCACCGGAGTCCTGGCTTGCTGACCATGGCGTCGGCGAGTGGTCTGGTCCGCGCTCGATGCCTCTGTGGCTCGCCGACCGCTCCTGGTACGGCATGAACGCGCGATCGAACGAGCGCGCCCTTGCCGCTGGCCTTGCACTCCGCCCACTAGCAGACACCCTCGCCGCCACCCTCCACTGGGAAATCGCTCGTGCGGATACAGGACCGCACGGCGCCGGTCTCACCGACAGCGACGAACGCGAACTCCTGGCTGCACTGGCCTGAGCCCGAGCCATCACTGGGCGGACGATCCCACGGGGCGGGTGCGCAATCGCTTCAGCCAAGAGTGCGCGTGTGCCCTTCCTGACAGTGCGCACAAAGTCTCGTGTCCTCATATGACGGGTCTCCGGTCGCACCCAATCGTGATGTCCTACTGTTGGGTTTTCTCGATAGACCCGACCCCCACGAAAGGCACAGTCTTGACGACGACAAGCATCAGCGAACAGGTTGGCGAATTCAATGTGGGCTTCACCGCGCAGATCGGCCCTGATCTCTCTGCTGTATTTGATCGGGAGCAGCAGGATTTGAGGAGCACTGGGGTGCCCGTTGATGCCATTTCGGTCGGTGACATCGTCGCCGACGCTCAGCTCGTTGGCCTCGACGGACAGATCGTGAACCTGTTCAGCGTCACGGCTGGTCGGCCCGCGGTACTGGTGTTCTATCGTGGCGCCTGGTGCCCGTACTGCAACATCACGCTGCGCACCTACGAGCGTGATCTTCGGCCGGAGCTTGATCGACTCGGAGTGGCACTGGTCGCGATCAGCCCGCAGACACCGGCGGGGTCAACCGCCGCCGTCCAGGGCGGCGAGTTGAACTTCCCGGTGCTTTCCGATCCGTCCAACGCCTTCGTTCGGGCCCTCGGAATCGTCACCGAGCCGAGTGCTGAGGCACGGGTTGCCCACACCGAGCTTGGCTTCGATGTCGCCGACAGTAACGCCGACTCCACCGCTGGCATCCCGTTCCCGACCGTACTCATCCTCGACGCCGATCGCACCGTTCGCTTCGCCGACGTGCACGTGGACTACACGGCGCGCACCGAGGTTTCGGCGATCCTGAAGGCCCTGGCTTTCGTGTCCTAAAGCGGGGTTCGCCGGCCGGACATCTGCGTGCTTCGATGAGGCGTCACGAGATCCCTCTACCGCGCGGCCAAGACACAGAATTCGTTTCCTTCCGGATCGGCCATAACAACCCATGGTGCGCTGCCCTGACCAACGTCGACGCGGCTGGCCCCGAGGCTCAGGAGTCGTTCGACCTCCGCGTGCTGGTCGTCGGGCACCCAATCAAGGTGGAGTCGGTTTTTATACCGTTTGGGTTCGGCTACCTCGGTGAACATGATGCTGGGCGTCTGACCCGGGGTAGGAGCAAGCTCGACTCCGTCGCTGTCCTCGCCCACCACTTGCCACCCCGTCACGGTTTGCCACCATCGCGCAAGCGACACAGGATCACGGCAGTCGACAACAATTTCCTCGAGACGAAGAGCCATGCCCCAAGACTAGGTATACGGCTGCTCGAGAGACAAGGGACCGTCAATCGCAAACACGTTTCCCTGAAGGACGTGGGTTCGCGACAACTGAGATGATCGATGGATGCGGAACGTCTCTGACGCCTGGCTAATCGAGGTGCACTGCTATCGCAGCGAGGACGCGGCCGCGACCCTGACAGGGTTGCTCAACGCCATCACAGAGACGGCGGCAGCCGATTACTCACCGGGGCAGATCGCTGCGTGGGCTCGCCCTGAGCAACGGACCTTGTCCGAATGGGAACCTGCGATAAAGGCCCGGGACAGCTACGTGGCCCTTCTCGACAAGGAGATCGTCGGTTTTTCAGACGTGGACCCGGAGGGCCATATCGACATGATGTTCGTTTCACCACCACACTCGCGTCGAGGGGTGGCCTCAGCTCTCCTCACCCCCCTCCACGGTGATGCACGAGCTCACGGGATTCGCAGCCTTTCAGCAGATGTGAGCATCACCGCACGCCCGTTTTTCGAAAAACACGGGTTCACCGTCGTGACCCAACTACATCCCATGACCGCAGGCGTCCCAATGACGAACTTGCCCATGACAAAGATGCTCGCCAGCGCCCGGTGAGGGCTCCCGCCCAAGCACATGGTCACCGCTTCAACATTCGCGGCATGCTCGTTCGGCCGAAAATCTGATGTTGGGCGCGCGGATGCCCGTGAAACGGCTGTTGAACGGGCATCCGGGGATCCGCATCAGTGCCGATCGACCGGACCGTTAACAGCAGATGGCGCGCCTCCTAACGGAAACGCGCCATCGCCGAAGCTGTCAGAGGGACGGCTGGGAAATTCTAATTACTACTTGCGGATAGCGGTTGCCTCGGCGTGGGAGAGCTCCACCGCGGCGAATTCCGGGTTGTCCTCATAAGACTTCGCCTTCGCGACGCCGAAGATGATCAGCGCGTAGACGGCCTTGGCGACGATGTCGGCCACCGAGTATCCGACTTGCTTTGACACCCAAGCATCTGCGCCGCCGATGTTCAGCAGGGGCAGAAGGTACGCGATCGGGTAGACGCCCCAGCTGAGGAGCAGCAGGAATCGCAGACGACCCAGTGTCTTGCGCACCGATACGGGCTGAGTGGTGAGCGACTTGCTCAGCTGCACGAAGAGCACGTAGAGGATGTAAGCGAAGGGGATGGTGGAGAGAAGGCCAAAGAGACCGCGCAGGCCGTTGTCGCCACTGATCTCACCCGGGTAGCCGAGCGCGATCATGAGCGCGGCGGCCGGAACGAGACGCAGAAGGAGTCCGGTCTGCACCTTGCGGGCGAGCGCAAGAACCGCGATCAACTCGACGAGCAGCAGCGGCACGGTGAGCAGCCAGTCCACATAGCGGTAACCCTCGTTAAACGAGACTCCCGCAGCCTGACTGTAGTTTCCGGTTCCCCCCACCGACTTGCTGACGAACGCCTCCTTGAACGAGTCGAAGATGCGGAAGTAGTGATAGGCCGCAATTCCGCACACGATGATTGCCACGGTGATGGCCTGCCGATAACGCGGGAGGATTCGCGGAAGGGAGATGAGCAGGAATAGCGCCGTGAACAACTGTGACGCGATGACGAGCGACAGGAAGTTGTAGACGGTGGAATACTGCCCGTGCGACAGAATGTCAGGAATCACTTGGTCCTCCTTGGGACGTTCGATGAAAGTACTTGATTAGATAAGTAAAACAATATGGTATAAATTTGGTCCAACGCTGCTGATTGATCCTCGGGATCAGTTGGATTCTAGCCCCGTAAACTAGTGAACCGATAGAGGCGGGAGGTCTTATGAGTTCCGAGATCGGAGCATCCCACACCCTGGATGGGTTCCCGGCGGCGGCGGTGGAATTCGTCAACGTAATGCAGCGCAATCGAGAACGGATCGCTGAGGATGCCGGGCTCTCGGCCAGTGAGCTCCGTGCCATGTTTCGAGTCGCCGCCGTCGTGAGCATCACCCCCAAGGAACTCGCCGCGCATCTGGACATGACGACCGCCGCGATCACCTTCATCTCTCGCCGCCTCGTGGAGGCAGGATTGCTGCATCGGGTGGCTCACCCGAACGATCGCCGAAGCCTGTATCTCGAACTCACCCCCCTGGCCCACCAGATGATGTTTGAGGTCCATCGCGATTTTGTGGCGTTGCTGGAAGCGGCGACGAGCGAGCTGGGATCCGTCGGGGTCGACCGGTTTTCGTCGTCTCTGCGCTCGGTGGCTCGGTCCATGGCCATCCACGCCACGCGCAGCGAAAATGTCACCTCTCACAAAGCGCCTCGTGCCAGGACTGCCGGACCGGCGAGCCACCTCTGAGCCTGACGTCGACAGGAGCCTGAACGAGGAAGTCGTCACGACCGCCGACCGACCGACCACCCTGATGAGCCGCTCGCTCCGCATCGTATTACTGCGTCGACAGTGCGCTCAGAAGTTCTGAGCACGCTCTGTTGCGTGTTGAGCCAATGAAGCAGAAGGCAGGGTCGGCTAGCCGGCGAGTTCCACCGCGATGGCCGCGCCGAGACTCGGCTCGTTTTGGGGATGCGCGACACGGCGCCCGGCGGACTGCTTCGAATTCTCGACGGCACCCAGGCCGAGGTCGAGAAGTTGGTCAGCGGTCCAGCCGGCTGCGATCGCGGCGTGACGCGCAGCATCCACCGCGGCGATCGTGGCTTCGAGAGCGCTGAGGCGCACCGCAAGCTGGTGGACCAGGTCCATGCGCTTGTTCATCTCCGCATCGATGATGGCCTGCGCCTGCACTGTGGAGTCGGCGGGGTCGAAGGTGGCGCGGGAAAGATAGTGGACCTTGGCGTCATGACTCATCGGGTGCCTTCTCTCGAATACAGCGGGGTGCCCTTTCGGGTGGCAGAACGGTGGGTTCCCCTGAGTACACGATCCTGCATCCCCGCGAAGACTCACAGTCCCCAGTAGAGGGGACATATTTTGTACCCCGGCCTATCGAGGGTTACGAACCCTGGTGGGCCGCCGGATCGGAGGGCGCCAGAGGCGCCACCCCCAGAGCAGTTCTCAACTGCTGTTCCCCCGAATCATCTGCCGCAGCCGCCGCAACGTTCGCTTCGGCGACGGCGAGCAGCACCTCTTCGCGCTGGATCTTGATGCCGCGGGGGGCATCGATGCCGATGCGGATGCCGTCACCACGCACGTCGAGGATGGTGATGGTGATGTCGTCACCGATCACGATCTTCTCGCCCGTCTTACGGGTCAACACAAGCACTGTGTCAGCCTACCGAACCGCTCTCCAGCCAACCGACCTGGATGCCGAGCTGGTGCACGGTTTCTGGGGTATCGGTGGTGTCGCTGCCGATGACGGCAATCGCGTCGATATGTACGTGGGACTGCACGGCGCGCACCCAGCGGGCGGTGTCCTCGGCCTTGCGCCCGACATCCACCACCACCCAGACCTGGTCGGCCTTGAGATACTCGAGGGCTGCAATCGCATCGTCGTCGAGACCGGGGCGCGGAATACCGAGGGCGATAAACGCACTGTGCTTCTCGCGAACTCCGGCGGCTCGGGCCGCCATGGCGCTGATGCGGTCCTTCACCCGGAAGTATCCATCGGCGGTGACCGCGCCGGCGATGCTCAGAGCCCGTAGACCGGAAACGTGGGACATGTCCCGTGCCACCGGGAGGGGGTCGTCACCGAGGCCGACCACGACGACGAGATCGCCCGCTGCCTCGAGCGGCGTCTGCCGAAAGATTGTCGGGCCATCGATGAGCGGGGGGATCGCGGCGGTGTTGTAGGTGAGGTCCGCCATGATCGAATCGAAGTCGACCGAGTGCGTAGAGAGCCGGGGAATCAGGGTGCCGTAGTGCGAGATCGCCTCGGCAGTGTCCGCATCGTCGAGGAGTCGGGCGATGCCCGCCCTGGTGGGCAGGTCGAAAATATGGGCGTCGCGAGCGGTGCCATCCGGAACATCGACTTCGATCTCGTATCGTCGCGAGGCGAAGAAACCGGAGATTCCCCCGGAGGTGACGGCCTTGACCGCGATGACCTTCGCCAGCGGACCGTGCTCGGCGAGAACGCGGGCGTTCAGCTCGTCGAGCGACGCGCCCTCAAGCTGATATCGACTCGGCACCGCGCACCACTCCTACCGTCTCGATGTTCACATTGGCCGATGTGACCTCCTGGTATGACAGCACCGGCAGCCCTCCGGACTGCGCCGAGACCAGGCGACGGATGGCCGGCCGTAACGCCGGCGCGCAGACCAGCACCGCAGACATCCCGGTGCCCTCCACGCGGGCGACCACGTCGCGCACCGAGCCGAGCAACGACTCGAGCGCATGTTGGTCGATGATGATCTGGGTACCGAGTTCCGAGGGGCGCAAACCCTCAAGCATCGACTGCTCCAACAGCGGATCGATCATGATCACGTGCAGGGTCTGGCCGTCCAGGTACCGCGCACTGAGAGCCGGACCGAGTGCCGCGCGGGCAGCCTCGATCAGCCCCTCTGGATCGGACGAGACCTTCGCCCGCAGCGAGAGCGCCTCGTAGATACGCGGAAGGTCGTTGATGGGCACCTGCTCGAGCAGCAGGCCCTGGAGCACTCGCTGCACCTCGGCGAGGCTGAGCAGACCGGGTACGAGCTCGTCAACGGCGGCGGGATTGATCTCCTTGACACCCTCGGTGAGGACGCGCACGTCTTCGCGACTGAGCAGGCGCGCGGCGTTGCCCATGATGATGGACGAGAGGTGGGTGACGACGACGGAGACCCGGTCGATCACCGTTGCGCCGGTCATCTCGGCGCTGTGGCGCATCTCGCTCGGAACCCATTTGCCGGTCAGTCCGAACACGGGCTCGAGAGTGACCGCGCCGGGCAGCGGATCGAGGGCCTCGCCGAGCGCGAGTACCTTGCCGGCAGGGGCGATGCCACGGCCCGCCTCGACTCCGGCGATGCGGATGACGTAGGTCGCGGGCGGAAGCTCGATGCTGTCCCGAGTGCGCACGGGCGGCACGACGAGACCCATGTCCATCGCGATCTTGCGCCGGAGGGATCGCACGCGGGAGAGCAGGTCGTCAGAGGCATCCGAGACCAGGTCAACCAGGTCGGGGGCGAGAAGAATCTCGAGGGCGTGCACGCGCATCTGCTCGATGAGGTTTTCGGTGGTTGAGCCACTTGCGGGGTCCGCGATCGCCGCGGTCTCGATCTCGAGCTTCTTCACGGCTTCACGGGCCTTGATGCGCTGGGCGATGAGGATGAGCGAGAGGCCGACGATAAGGAACAGGATGATCGGCATGCCGGGGATGAAAGCCATCAGGATCGCCGCGACACCCGCGATGATGAGCGCATACCTGGACTGGCTGAGCTGCGCCCCCGCGGTGGATCCCATGTCGGACTCGGCATTCGACCGCGTGACGATCATGCCGGTGGAGACGGCCATCAGGAGTGCCGGGATCTGCGTGACGAGTCCGTCACCGATGGTGAGCAGCGTGTACTTGTTCACCGCGTCGCCGATAGACAGGCCACTCTGGATCACGCCGATGGCGATTCCGCCGACGATGTTGATGATGATGATGATGATTCCGGCGATCGCGTCGCCCTTGACGAACTTGGAAGCACCATCCATCGCGCCGTAGAAGTCGGCTTCGGCAGAGACCTCGGCACGGCGCTCGCGGGCCTGCACATCGGTGATCAGGCCGGCGTTGAGGTCGGCGTCGATGGCCATCTGCTTGCCGGGCATGGCATCGAGGGTGAACCGCGCACCGACCTCGGCGACTCGCTCGGCACCCTTGGTGACCACCACGAACTGGATGACGACGAGGATGAGGAAGATCACCGCACCGATGATGATCGAGCCGCCGACCGCCACATGACCGAACGCACCGATCACCTCGCCCGCGTAGCCGTTACCGAGCACGAGCCGCGTCGAGGCAACATTGAGGCCGAGGCGGAACAGCGTCGCCACGAGCAGCAGCGAGGGAAACACCGAGAAATCGAGCGGCTTCTTGACAAACATCGTGGTGAGAAGGGTCACCAGCGCGAGCATGATGTTGACGATGATCAGCAGGTCGAGCACGAAGGCCGGGATCGGCACGACGAGCAGCAGGATGATGCCGACAACTCCGAGCGGCACCGCGAGCTTCGCGAGATTCTTATTCATCTTCAGTGCCCTCCAGCGGCGACTAGTTGATTCATCTCATGCACGCCTTTCGACGACCCGCGTGTGCGCAGTGCGAGCACGAAGGCGAGCACGCGGGCGACCGCGTTGTACAGGTCGACCGGGATCTCCTCCCCCAGGTCGCAGGCCGCATGCAGGGCACGGGTGAGCAGGATGTCCTTGACGATTGGCACCCGGTCCGTCTCGGCCTGCTCGCGAATGCGCAACGCAATCTCGCCAGCGCCTTTGGCGACCACGCGGGGAGCCGATTTGCCCGGCTCGTACCTGAGGGCGATGGCGAAGTGCGTGGGGTTGACCAGCACCACGTCGGCATCCGCGATGGCAGCCATCATACGATTGCGACTCATGGCGAGCTGGCGAGAGCGGCGCTGCCCCCTGATCATGGGGTCGCCCTCTGACGACTTGTTCTCGTCTTTGACTTCTTTCTTGGTCATGCGGGTGCGCTTGCGGTTACGTCGCATGATCACGAAAACGTCGGCGGCGGCCAGGATGAGCCCGGCGATCACCGCGGAGCGCACCAGGGAGGCGGTACCGTCGGTCGCGGCCTGGATGAGCGCGGAGGCCGGCAGCCCGCCCCCACTCATCAGCACGGGCATGAGCCCCTGGATCACGGCGAGGAGCACGACACCGACAACGACCGTCTTGGACAGCGCCTTCACCCCCTGCCAGGCCGCCTGCATCCCGAAGGTGCGCTTGAGGCCCTCCACCGGGTTGAACTGGTCGAACTTGCCGCTGAACTTCTTGAAGTGGATGCCCCCCTGCGCGGCGGCCGTCACGAGCACCGCGATCGTCACCACGGAGAGCAGCGGCAGGATGATGCCGCCGACAGAGCCGAGCCCGTCGACGAGCGCCTGCATCGCGTGCGTCGGGTCGGGGTGGTCCATCACTGTGCGCAGTTGGTAGAGCGGAGCGGATGTTGCCTCGGCGCCCGCAGACACGGTCGCCGGGATCATCACCGCGGCTACGCCGATGGCGACCCAGGCGGTGAGGTCCTGGGACTTGGCGAGCTGCCCCTTTGCGCGCACCTCTTTCATGCGTTTCTCGGTGGCGAGCTCTGTCTTTTCGCCGGAATCTGCTTCGGGCATCGCTACTTCACCCCCGTGAAGACGGAGACGGCCTGTCCGGTGATCGCCGCGACGATCTGCGGAAGGGCGGCGAAGACGAAGACGCCGAGCGCCAGGGTGATGAAGATCTTGAGCGGAAAGCCGAGGGCGAAGGCGTTGAGCGCCGGGGCGACCCTGGTGAGGAGGCCGAGGCCGGCATCCGCCAGAAAGAGCACGACGATCAGCGGGCCGGCGATCTGCACGGCCGACAACAGCATCTGGCCGACGGCGAGCGTGATGGCGTGGATGGGCGCGGCGAGGTCGATCTGGCCGGCCACGGGAAGAGCGTCAAAGCTGCGCGCGAGACCGCCGACAATCAGCTGGTAGCCCCCTGACGCAAAGAGCAGCGCAAGGGCGGTCATCTGGTAGAGCCGGGCGAACTGGGCCCCGTTGATCATCATCTGCGGGTCGAAGCCCTGGGCGAGTTGGAATCCGCCGAACAGGTCGACCAGGTTGCCGGCCGACTGGATTGCCGAGAAGACGATCATGACCAGGAACCCGAGGAGGGCGCCGGTGACGAGTTCTGCCAGCAGTCCGACCACGAAACCGGCCGTGTCGGGTGACACATATCCGCGCGCAACCCGGGGCGATACGGCGAGCGCGAGCCCGATGCCGAGCATCGCCTTGATGCGCAGCGGGAAGGCGTTGGTGGAGAACGGTGGGGCGATCACGAGGAATGTGGTCATGCGCACGGAGGCGAGCATCACCGCCTCGATCCACGGGAAGTTGAGGGTGAACGCCATCTCATCCCCCGCTCAGGAGGCTGGGGATCTTCTCGAACAGGCCGTGCGTGAAAGCGACCAGCTCGGAGATCATCCACTGGCCCGACACGATGAGGGCAAAACAGACGGCGATCGCCTTCGGCACGAAGGAGAGCGTCACCTCCTGGATCTGGGTGATCGATTGCAGCAGGGAGATAGCGAAACCGACGACGAGGGCGGTGACCAGGATGGGCGCGGAGAGCTTCGCGGCGATCAGCAGGCCCTGCAGCGCGATATCCATGACGGCGTTCTGGTTCATGAACTTCCCCGATAACTGCTGATCAGCGTTGTGATGATGAGCCCCCAGCCGTCGACGAGCACGAACAGGAGGATCTTGAACGGCAGTGAGATCATGACCGGCGGCAGCATCATCATTCCCATCGACATCAGAGCGGCCGAGACCACGAGGTCGATCACGAGAAAAGGTACGAAGATGACGAATCCGATGATGAACGCGGCACGAAGCTCGGAGATCATGAAGGCCGGGATGAGGGTCGGCAGGGTGACCGACGACGGATTCTTCGGGTTGGGAAGGCCGGCCGCCCTGGTCATCAGGGCGAGGTCCTCTTCTCGGGTGTGCGCGAGCATGAAGGTACGTAGCGGCTTAGTGGCGAGGTCGATCGCCTGCGTGAAGTCGATGTGGCCGTTCAGGTATGGCTGCAACGCGTGCGTGTTGATGTCGGTGATCACCGGCGCCATGATGAACAGGCTGAGGAAGAGTGCGAGTCCCGCAAGCACCTGGTTCGGCGGGATGGACGGCAGCGCGAGGGCGTTACGGGCCATGGCGAGCACGACGAAGATCTTGGTGAATGACGTCATCATGAGCAGCAGCGCCGGGGCCACCGAGAGCAGCGTGATGCCGACCAGCGTGACGATCGCAGAGGACGGGGTGCCGTCGGGGCCGTTGATGTTGACGGAAAGACCGCCAGGGGTGGTCGGGGTGACGGGCGGCATCGGGGCATCCACGGTCGGCACCGAAGCGTGGCTGGCGGTACCGGTCATGAGGATGAGCGCTACAGCGACGACGAGCACGAGAAGCGCCATCACGACGATGCGGGCGGCCGGCCCGTTCCAGAACCGGACGCTGAGCGGTGCGCGCACGCCCATCGCGGCCTGCCCTCTCACCGGGAGGACCGCAGGGCGACGGCCGCACGCTTCCAGGTGGAGAGCGACAGGATCGAGCCGTCGAGCGCGCCGAGCTTGCGCGGTAGGCCGGTGCGAGGGTCGAACTGCTGCGGGAAGGGGATGGGGGTCGCAGCGGACTTATGCGCGCTCGGAGCCGCTTCCGCTTCGGTCAGGGCCGATTCGAAGGCCGCCGCGGTATCGATCACCGGCAGTTCGGTGGCGTCGAGAACGGTCACCGAGTGCTCGGTTACGCCGAGCAAAAATCGCTTACCCTCCATGTCGATCACGACGACGGATGCTTTCTGCGCCAGTGACTGGCGGGTCACGACGTTCACGAGCTTGGTCGATCGAGTTGACCGGGTCCCCTTCGAAATGCGTCGCTGCAGAAACCACAGCAGCCCCACCACAGCGGCGAGGGAGAGCAGTACGCGCAACGCAACGAAGAGGGTGTCCATTGTTAGCTGAGGCCCTCGGCAACGTCGAGGATCTGGGTGATGCGCACCGCGTACTCCTGGTCGACGACCACGATCTCGCCGTGGGCGATCAGCCGACCGTTGAGCAGCACGTCTGCGGGAGCGCCGGCGGAACGATCGAGCTCAATCACTGCGCCGGGCTCGAGACCGAGTACATCGCGCACCGCCATGCGGGTGCGACCGATCTCCACGGTGAGCGCCATCTCGACGTTATTGATGCGGCTGAGGTTGTTCACGAGCGACTCCTGGGAGATCGGGGTGGCGCCTGTCTGGCTCTCCCGCAAGCGGATGGCGAACCAGCCGGCCGCGCTGCCCCCGCTGGAGAGGGCGAAGACCTCGGTGGCCGCGTCGGAGAACAGCGCCGTGGCGTCGTCCACCCGGGCGTCCCCGAGCACACCAGAGCCGAGCACGCCCGCGGCGGCATCGAGAGCGGGCCGCAGCACGTCGACGATCGAGACCCGCTGGGAATCCGCGACTGCGGCATCCGCCGTCTCGACCGGATCGAGGAAGACGATCGCCAGGTCGGCCGAGATCTCCCCGACGAACGAGGCGACCACCGCGCTGTCGAAGGGGGCGGTCGGCACACCCTCGAACGCGACGGCTTCGAGGAGGGAGGTGCTTGGCAACAACCGCGCGAGCGCCTGGGCTGCGGCAGAGCGTGGGTCGATGATGGTGGACTTCTTCACTGGTTCAGCCTTCTCTTCGGGTGGGTCTCGTTCTCTGGGGCGGCGGTCACGACGCAGGCAAGACGGGAGCCATTGGCGCCGACGGCAGCGCGCGCGAGGGTCTCTCCCTCGACGGTGAGGTTGAGCGGACGGTGCTGCGGGTGCGGAATGGTGAGCAGGTCACCCACCGCCAGGCTCAGCACACGGCTCGGGTTCACGAGCACCGGGCTGAGGCTCAGCGCGACTTCGACCGGGACCCAACCGAGCTGCAAAGCGACCTTCTCCCGGGTGTTCCCGGTCGCCGCGACAACGCTCGGCTGGCCAAGTTGCGGCAGAAGAGCCTCGGCCGGGATAGCGAGGGTCGCCGTGGTCGAGCTATCGCCGACCCGGATGCCGAAGCTCGCCACGATCATCAGGTCGGAGGTTGCTGCGGCCTGGGCGAACTGCGAGTTGTAATGGATGGTGTCGATGGAAATCGCAGCCTCGAGCAAAGACCCGAGGGAGTAACGGAGATCCTCGAGCGCATCATCGAAGAGGCGGCGTATGAGCGCCTGCTCCACCTGGGTGAACTTGCGTTCATCGACCACCTGAGCGGTATTGCTTCCGAGCATGTACGACACCCAGGTGAGCGCTGCCGACGCCGGAAACTGGATGACCGCCCTGGCATCAATCCCGTGCAGGTTGCACAGGATCATCGCGGTGGTCGCGGGAAGCGCGGAGGCGTACTCGTCGTAGGTCTCCATGATGATCTGCTCGCAAGTGACCTGCGAGATCACCCGTACCTTGGCGGTGAGCTGCGTTGCCCACTGGCGTGCGAAGGTCTCGAGCGCAAGCTCCAGCACCCGGGAGTGCTCACGGGCGAGAGTGGTCGGCCGGCGGAAGTCATAGGGCTCCACCGCCGGGCCCGATCGTGCGGGCGCGCCGAGTGAAGAATGTTCCTGGACCGTCACACAGGGCACTATCGGCCGGGGGTGACCGCCGGTAAGAGGATCAGTGGAACGGAA
>ENA-OFCD01001287-OFCD01001287.1-metagenomes-genome-assembly--contig:-NODE-1287-length-13117-cov-3.978181_pt1 | contig 13117 bp, 18 predicted proteins | sample MGYA00153392_OFCD01 | MGnify analysis MGYA00153392 | reverse complement strand
CTGGTGATATCTGGAGAGCGATCGTTGCCCACAACCCGGAAATGCCAGCAAAGTTTCGTTAACTCCAATGCCTGGCCTAGTGATTGAAATTCGTGTACGACCCAACTCTTCACGAAACAAGGTAGGTGGCACCGCAGGAGATCCACCTCGCCTAGTTGTGGCAGTCCAGGCACCTGCAGTCGATGGGAAGGCTAATGCTGCAGTCATTAAGGAATTGGCAAGCGCCTTTGGGTTGCGGCCTCGAGATTTCATGATCGTTCATGGCGACCTGTCGCGCGACAAGCGCCTAGTAATCGCTAACACGACGGATGAACATATTCAGAAATATCACGAACTAAAAACCGGAATAATTCTTTCCTAATTTAGAGTCACGCCTTCCTAAAATTCCTGCGCATGAATTCCGTGCTCCAATGGATTCGTTCTAGAGTGTTCTACACCACGTACTTCTCGTCTGCTTTTTTAGCAGGTGCCCTACAGATATATCCGATACCTAAGACCGTCTTTGCCACCGTGTAACTCAGGCTGAACAAATCTTTCGTGAAGAACGCCTCCATTTTTTGTAATTACTCATTGTGAACTCAGATTTTCGGGGTTAGTTACCAATTCGACGAATGGCATCCCCAACTCAAGTGGCTCAGAAAGTATTTGTCTTAAAGCCTCAGGGTCCTCTTGTTTTGCTAGAAAAGATTCAGGATCTGCTGCTATCTCGGATAGTTTCCGCTGTGCTCGTTCAGTATTAGTCGTACCTAAATCGATGGCCCGATTGAGAGCGGCTACATAACTTGTGAGATGAAATTCCTCGGGCCGAATGAGCTTCATCTTCCAATTACAGCAGATCTGTAACGCCAAAATCTTGTAATAAGTACGCTTTTTCGGAAATTGTGTTGCTGTTTCAAGTAAAGGGCGATCCTTGGCCAATAGTCAGCTGCCCCCTACGCCTAGATTAGTCTGGTCATAATCCACTGATAATTTTCAGGGAGCTGACGGATTGGCTTTACCGTACGAAGAATTTTTGGAAGGCTAAGATAAATTATGGGTACTTGGGTTCGTAGGCTTTTACCTCGTGGTTCCAACCACTACTCGTCAAATCGGGGAAGGCCGAGAAATAAATTTTTCTATTACTCACTAGGGCTACTTCCAGGAATTTTCCGCATGCTGGTGCTCAAATTCGGCACTTCCGGATCTGAAGTAGATGTCAAAGACGATTCACTGGGTACGCGAAAATCGACGGCAAAATCGTGGGGTTGGGAGTAATTTCGTCAGGTTTGAGCGGATGGAGGGTGATGCGGGAAAGCCCGAAGAGGGAGAATAATTCGCTAGCCAACTTTTTGGCGTGTCCTAGCCATTCGAACAGATGTTCGGTACGCTTCTCTATACCCAACCAGAGCGGTTCCACACCTCCGCGAGAGCTAGCCTCCCGCCGTCGGTGGTCTTCCGTACCTTCTGGACCGTACAGATCAACTCATCTGAGTTAAGAGAGAAAGGCAGACAATGGCAACAGATAAAGCCGATAAGGCATCTGAAAAGCAATCGTTAGATAAGTCCAAAGCCCTAGAAACCGCCCTAGCCCAGATTGAGCGTCAGTTCGGTAAGGGTTCAGTGATGAAGATGGGCGATCGTGGCCCACAGGTCGTGGAGGTAATTCCTACCGGATCTATCGCTCTTGATATCGCACTCGGTATTGGCGGATTGCCACGAGGTCGTATCGTTGAAATTTATGGTCCAGAGTCATCGGGTAAGACGACCGTCGCGCTCCATGCCATTGCAAATGCGCAGAAGGCTGGCGGCATCGCGGCATTTATCGATGCAGAGCATGCTCTCGATCCAGAGTATGCGCGCAAACTTGGCGTCGATATTGACGCTCTGTTGGTTTCCCAACCTGATACCGGTGAGCAAGCACTCGAGATCATGGATATGTTGATCCGTTCTGGTGCGCTTGACGTCATTGTCGTTGACTCCGTCGCAGCGTTGGTACCGCGCGCTGAAATTGAAGGCGAAATGGGTGACTCACATATGGGACTCCAGGCCCGTCTGATGTCGCAAGCGCTTCGAAAGATTACTGGTGCACTCCATCAATCAAATACCACCGCAATCTTTATCAACCAGCTTCGCGAAAAGATCGGTGTCTTCTTCGGAACTCCCGAGACAACTACTGGCGGTAAGGCACTTAAGTTCTATGCCTCTATCCGTCTAGATGTCAGGCGTATTGAAACTCTGAAGGATGGCCAAGAGGCCGTAGGAAACCGTACTCGCGTCAAAGTAGTGAAGAACAAGATGGCCCCGCCATTTAAGCAAGCCGAGTTCGACATTATTTACGGTGTCGGTATCTCGCGTGAGGGTTCGCTCATTGATCTTGGCGTTGAAGTTGGTGTCGTCAAAAAGTCTGGCGCTTGGTATACCTACGAGGGTGATCAATTGGGTCAAGGTAAAGAGAACTCGCGTAATTTCTTGATCGATAACCCTGATCTAGCCAACGAGATTGAGAAGAGGATCCGCGAACATTATGTTCCCGTGGTTATCGATCCTGAGCTCGTTGCCGCGATTGATGAAGCGACCTCTGAGGTTGATTTTTAAGAAGTGGCAGATAAGACAGATATCGCAGTAGATCCCTACTCTGATGCCATGACCCTAGCGCTCTATGCGCTAGCGCCGCGTGCAAAGAGTAGGGCCGAGCTACATTCGCAACTCTTAAAACGGGGAGTTGAGCCGGAGGTATCAGCGGCTGTTCTCGACTCTCTTGAACTGCAGGGTTTGCTCAATGATCTGGAATTTGCGCAGATCTGGAATGAGTCGCGCCGTCGCCAAAAGAAGCTGAGCAGCAGCGCCATTACCCAAGAACTTCGGAGCAAAGGCGTCGCACCAGACATTATTGAAGAGGTGATGCAGGGCTCAGATCTGGATGCCGAGTACCAGATGGCCTTTGAACTCGCTGAGCGTAAGTACCGCTCATGCGCTCATCTTGACCAGATGGTTATCTACCGACGGATCCACTCTCTCTTGGCACGCAAGGGCTTTAGCCATCAGATAACTGAGCGGATTATGCGGGAGCTACTAGCCTCGTAAGATTAGGTGATGAGCACCCGTACCTTTGTCGTAGAAACCTACGGCTGCCAGATGAATGTGCATGATTCCGAGCGCATCGCCGGCCTGTTATTAGGTGCTGGGTATGAGGCGGCTTTGGAGGGAAGCACCCCAGATCTTGTCGTCTTTAACACCTGCGCCGTTCGTGAAAATGCCGACAACAAACTTTATGGCAATCTCAGTTTCTTGGCTCCTCTTAAGAAGAGTAATCCTGACTTTCAGATTGCCGTCGGGGGTTGCATGGCACAGAAGGATCAAGATTCCATCATCAAAAGGGCGCCTTATGTTGATGTCGTCTTTGGTACGCATAACATCGGCTCACTGCCGGCGTTGCTAGAGCGCGCCAGAATTGAAGAAGCTTCACAGGTTGAAATCAAGGAGTCGCTGGAACATTTTCCTTCAACTCTTCCGGCGAGGCGCCATTCTGCTTTCAGTGCTTGGGTTTCCATCTCGGTTGGATGCAATAACACCTGCACATTTTGTATCGTCCCCTCGCTTCGCGGTATCGAGAAGGACCGCCTCCAAGTGGATATTCTTAAAGAAGCGAGAGCCCTTGTCGAGCAAGGGGTGGTTGAAATCACCCTGCTCGGCCAGAACGTCAATGCCTATGGAGTCGACTTAGGCGAGCGTGGCGCATTTGCTCGTCTCATCAAAGAGGTCGGAGCGATCGACGGGCTGGAGCGCTTACGTTTTATGTCGCCTCACCCACGAGATTTTACGCAGGATGTAATTGAGGCGATGGCGGAAACCAAGGCTGCTATGCCTCATCTTCATATGCCACTGCAATCGGGCTCTGACCGTATCCTCCAGGCGATGCGACGTTCCTACCGCTCTGATCGATATATGAAGATCATTGCGGATGTACGCCAAGCGATGCCTGATGCCGGAATCACGACCGATATCATCGTGGGTTTTCCCGGCGAAAGCGAAGAGGATTTCAGTGCCACTCTCGATATTGTGCGCGCCGCAAAATTTACTGCGGCATATACCTTCCAATATTCCAAGAGGCCAGGAACCCCCGCCGCAACCATGCCAGATCAAATCGATGGCGAAGTGATGGCAGAGCGTTACACCCGACTTCACCATTTACAACAAGAAATCTCTGGAGCGCTAAACGCTGACTCTGTTGGCAAGAGTTATGAGATCCTGATCTCTGACCACGAGGGGCGTCATGATGCCGATCGCCATCGCGTGAATGGCCGGACCCCCGACTTTAGATTGGTGCACGTAGAAGGCACGGCTGCCCGCCCTGGCGACATCGCCGATGTGAGTATCACGGAAAGCTCTCCCAACTTTATGCTGGCCGCAGTTAATTCAATTCGAAGGACGCGTGGGGGAGATGCGCACGATGCTCGGGTGAGTGAAGTTGGCTCAAATGCCATCATGATTGGCATGCCGACCCTTGCAAAATTAAAATCTCTATGACCTTAGTTGTAATTGGCGGTGCGACTGCTACGGGAAAGAGCGATTTAGCGATTGCTCTTGCAATGCGAATTGGCGCAGAAATTATTAACGCCGACTCGATGCAGCTCTATCGCGGTATGGATATCGGAACCGCCAAAGTTTCGCTAGAAGACCGGCAAGGGATAGCGCACCATATGCTCGACCTGGTCGAAGTATCAACCGATGTCAATGTGGCTTGGTACCAAATGCAGGCGCGAGCGAAGATAGATGAATTGCTTGGGCGAAATATCCCAGTGATAGTTGTTGGAGGTACGGGTTTTTATATTAAAGCGATTCTCGATGACCTCAATTTTCCTGACACAGATCCCGCAGTACGAGAGAAAATTACTCAATTGGCCGAAAAGATCGGCAACGATGCAATTCACCAACGCTTAGCGGTATTAGATCCAGCGGCCGCGGCAGCAATACCTAAAGAGAATGTTAGGCGGGTAATTCGGGCGCTTGAAGTTATCGAAATCACCGGTAAACCATTCACCGCCAATCTTCCGCGCGCAGACTCCACGCGTTATCCCAACGCCCTGCAATTTGGGTTAACGATGGAGCGCGATCTACTTGATTCGCGAGTTGACGCGAGAGTGGATCAGATCTTTGAAAGAGGGTTGATTGCAGAGGTTGATACTCTCATCACTCAAGGTTTGTTGCAGGGAAAGACCGCCCGCGCTGCTCTTGGCTATGCGCAGGTTTTGACCATGCGCTCTGGTGAGATTTCTGGGCAAGAGGCGATCTCTCAGACAAAACTCGCAACTCGCCAATATATTCGCCGCCAAGAGACCTGGTTTCGCCGGGATAATCGCATTCAATGGCTTGATATAGATTCAGATCGCCTAGGTATTATCGAAAAGGCTATCCTGAACGCATGATCGCTACCTACGGCCACGGAACTCACAATGACTTTGTGCTGCTCTATGACCCAGAAGATCAGTTCCAGATCTCCGCCGAGCAGGTAACCCGGATCTGTAACCGATCCAGCGGGGTGGGAAGTGATGGTTTCATCCGCATTACCAAGCGCGCGGGCAAATGGTTTATGGATTATCGGAATCAGGATGGTTCGATCGCTGAAATGTGTGGAAATGGCATCAGGGTGATGGCTCGCTATCTAGTCGAACGGGGACACCAAGGCGAGGGCATCTTCGCAATCGATACCCGCGCTGGTATGAAGTACCTGGCAGTGCCTGCGGATGAAGATATTTCGGTCAACATGGGAAATGTATCTGAAGTTTATGACGAGGTCACGGTAAGCATCGGTGAGCGAAGCTGGAAGGCCCTACATATAGATGTCGGAAATCCTCATGCCGTTCTCTTTGTTGATGATGTGAATTCGATCGGCGATCTATCTACGCCGCCTGAGGTAGAGGGCGACTATCCAGATGGGGTCAATGTTGAATTTGTTTCCTTTTTGGAAAACGGTGAACTTGCGATGCGCGTATTTGAACGCGGGGTGGGAGAGACGCAGTCGTGTGGAACCGGAACCTGCGCTGTTGCCCTGGCGGCAACCATTCATCAGGGAAAGCGCCTTCCTTCTCGTTGGGTGATCAATCCACCGGGAGGTCGGCTAATCGTTGATATCGATTCCCACAACAATGCAACACTTATTGGTCCTGCAGTACTCGTGAAGGATATAGAACTGGATGTTTATTTGTGAGTCAGGGCGTTGATCCACTTGATATAGATATCGACCAGCTCCTTCGCGAAAGCGCTCGCGCCGCTGCTGAATTTGACTCGACTGAGAGTAACGAGAGTCAACAGCAAGATTTACAGGACCGTCAGGCGCTGCGACGCGTCTCTGGTCTTTCAACCGAGTTGCAAGATGTTAATGATGCAGAATATCGCCAACTTCGCCTTGAAAAAGTGGTCCTGGTAGGGGTCTGGACTGAGGGCAGCGCCCAAGACGCTGAAAATTCGATGAAGGAGTTAGCTGCTCTAGCTCAGACCGCGGGATCCGAAGTCATGGAAGGTTTCGTGCAACGCCGTGACAAACCCGATGCCTCAACCTTTATCGGTTCAGGAAAGGTAGAAGAAGTGAAGCAATCGGTTATCGCAACTGGAGCCGATACCGTCGTCTGTGATGGTGAACTATCACCAGCGCAACTGCGTACTCTTGAATCAAAACTCAAGGTGAAAGTTATCGACCGCACAGCGCTGATCTTGGACATCTTTGCCCAGCATGCAAAATCTCGTGAGGGTAAGGCGCAGGTAGAGCTGGCCCAGATGAGTTATATGCTGCCGCGATTACGTGGTTGGGGCGATTCACTCTCACGCCAGGCTGGTGGCATCGGTGGTCGCGGTCCTGGTGAAACAAAGATTGAGACAGACCGTCGCAGAATTAATGACAAGATGGCTAAGTTGCGCAAAGAGATAAAAGAGATGAAGGTTGCTCGGGACACAAAGCGGCAGGAGCGTACCAAATACAACGTTCCATCTGTTGCGATTGCCGGATACACCAACGCCGGTAAGTCCTCTCTCATGAATCGACTAACTAACGCTGGTGTGCTCGTTGAGAATGCTCTCTTTGTAACTCTCGACCCTACTGTGCGCCAAACTAAAAGCTCAGATGGTCGTATTTATACCTTGGCAGATACCGTCGGATTTGTTCGTCACCTTCCACACCAACTTGTGGAAGCATTCAAATCAACCTTAGAAGAAGTAGCCGCGGCGGATTTAATCGTTCACGTTGTGGATGGGTCACACCCAGATCCGCAAGAGCAGATCCGCGCTGTCCGCGAGGTGATCAAAGATGTCGGCGGAGGAGATATCCTGGAAATTATCGCGATCAATAAGGCGGATATTGCGGCTCCGGAAGTGCTGATGCAACTTTTACGTGAGGAACCTAATAGCTTCGCCTTCTCTGCTCGTACCGGCTTTGGAGTTGAAACTCTTATTAAGGCGATCGAGACCTCCTTGCCACGACCTAGAGTAGAAATCACTGCGGTGATTCCCTTCAGCCGTGGTGAGTTAGTTTCTGTCATTCATGAACGCGGTGAGGTGCTATCTGAAACTTATTCAGAAGATGGAACTCGAATTCACGCCATGGTCGATGCGCATATCGCAAAGCGAATCGAAGAGATGATCGAAACAGGAGCGGTAAAGCGATGATCGATCGCGTCAAACTCACCACTCGCAATAAAACCGCGCTACGAGATCGGGCGCTGGTTGCAATCTTGCAGGGCGAAGTCATAGTTGTGGCCGCCGAACATGGATATCTCTTTATCTGTGACGCCTTTAGTCAGGGAGCAGTTACCCGTCTACATCAACTGCGGGGAGATCAGCCAGGTATCGCCGCCCAAGTTTTGATTGGCAAGCTCACTGCGGTAACCGGGCTGGCGATGGATTTTGACTCAGATTGGCAGAAAGTTGCCACAGCCTTCTGGCCTGGACTGCTCACCATCCAACTCGCCCCCCAATCCGCCCTCAGTTGGGATTTAGGGGATGGCCGAGCCTTGGACGAGTTTGCGGTCCGAGTCCCCGAGCGCGATTTTCTTCTCTCCCTTCTGGGACGGAGCGGGCCGCTGGCAGCGGCGAGCGCGGCAATGGCAGGAGCGCCCGCGATCCGTGATCTTTCAGAGGTCCAAGCGGACTCATCCGAGGTCGCGCTCAAAGTCGATGAGGGGATCCTCCCCGAAGGCCCCGCTTCCACAGTTTTGCGGCGAGCCAGGGTGGGACTGGGTATAGAGGCGTTGCGTATTGGCGCGATCTCCCTAGAAGAGTTGCAGGCGGTCGTGCCTACGATTTTGACCGCCAAGCCATAAGGTTCGGGTATGTCTTCAGATACCTTTTTCGGGCCAGACTTTGATGCCCTCTCGGCGCAGGATCCAGATATTGCGGCGGTACTCCTTAGCGAACTAGAACGCCAACGGCAGAACCTGCAGTTGATTGCCAGTGAGAACTTCACCTCTCCGGCCGTTCTTGCGACGTTGGGCTCCACCCTTTCTAATAAGTATGCCGAGGGCTATCCCGGCAAGCGCTATTACGGCGGCTGCGAGGAAGTAGATAAAGTCGAGGTTATTGGTATCGCTCGAGCCAAAGAACTCTTCGGCGCCGAACATGCCAACTTGCAGCCACACTCGGGTGCGAGTGCCAATCTGGCCGTCTATCTGGCATTCACCAAGCCAGGAGATACCGTTCTTGCCATGTCACTCCCACATGGGGGACACCTAACCCATGGATCGAAAGTTAACTTCTCCGGTAAGTGGTTCAATATCGTCTCTTATGGTGTGCGCGCCGAAGATGAATTAATCGATTATGACGAGCTAAGAGATCTTGCGCTAAAGAACGCTCCGCGAATGATCTGCACTGGTGCAACCGCCTACCCAAGTTTGATCGACTTTGAGAAGGTCCGTTCAATCTGTGATGAAGTCGGAGCAATCATGTGGGTTGATGCCGCGCATTTCATCGGCCTTGTTGCTGGCAAGGCGATCCCATCACCCGTGCCCTACGCAGATGTAGTTTCTTTTACGACTCATAAAGTTTTGCGCGGTCCACGTGGTGGAATGATCTTGTCGAAGGCAGAACACGCCGCTGCGATCGATAAGGCGGTATTTCCTGGGATGCAAGGTGGTCCGATCATGAGCGCGGTCGCTGGCAAGGCTGTCGCCTTGAAGGAGTGTGCAACGCCCGAATATCAAAGTTATGCAAAGAGCGTCATTTCAAATTGTCAGGTTCTGGCAAAGAGTTTAGAAGAGCAAGGTATGCGCGCAGTTTCGGGGGGAACGCAGACGCATCTTGCGCTGATTGATATTCGTGCGACGGGGGTTAACGGCAAGATCGCTGATGAACGTTGTGGACTATCTGGAATCACACTTAATAAGAACGCCATTCCATTTGATCCAGAATCACCCGCGGTGACAAGTGGAATTCGCGTAGGTTCTGCTGCCACAACCACTCAGGGGATGGGCCCAGGAGAGATGAAGCAGATTGCCGAACTTATCGCGCGCGCAATTAAAGATGGCGCAGAGCCAGCGAAGGCGGCCGAGATTCGCGCTGATGTGCACTCTCTTACCGCTCAATTCCCGGTATATCCCCGTTAAATAACCGATTCACGATGCGCGAGTACCTCCTTTCCGCCGCCCTAGCAGCTATTTTCTGCTTCATGCTGACACCTATTGTGAAGCGGCTAGCGATGCTCTCTGGCGCCTATATTGAACTCCGTTCCCGCGATATGCATACGGATATCACCCCTAGGTGGGGCGGTCTGGCCATGTGGGGTTCGATGTCACTCACATTTCTCATTGTGAGCCATCTGCGTTTGGTAGGAAACGCCTTTGGGCGCGAACTCACTGGTATTTTTTTGGCAGGCACTTTTATCATGCTGCTTGGCGCGCTTGATGATCGCTTTGATTTAGATTCTCTGACAAAGTTTGCTGGCCAAGCGTTAGCCGCGGGAATCTTGCTCTTGCACGGTGTTCAAATCTTATGGCTACCGATCAATGGCATCTTGACTCTTCCTTCAAATATCGGAGCAGTGCTCACCGTTGTCTTCGTGATACTCGTTATTAATGCCGTCAATTTTGTAGATGGGTTAGATGGACTCGCTTCCGGCATAGTCGCTGTGTGTGCTATCGGATTCTTTGCCTTCTCGTATATTTTGGCGGTCGACAATGGCTTTAGCAGAGCGGGAGCGCCCTCGCTGGTCATGGCGGTTGTGATCGGACTTTGCATAGGATTTCTGCCGCACAACTATCACCCGGCAAAAATATTTATGGGTGATTCGGGGGCGATGTTTCTTGGATTGCTTTTATCGGCATCTGCGATCACCTTGACTGGGCAGATTGATGTGAACGCCCTCGCCAATCAAAATTCACGCTCTACCTTTGTCCCGTTGATCCTCCCCTTCACCGTCTTAGCAATTCCACTACTTGATCTTGGAATGGCGGTGGTCCGTCGCTTGCGGGCTGGACGTTCTCCCTTCGCCGCCGATCGGGAGCACCTGCACCATCGTTTACACCGAATGGGCAATTCTCAGCGCGAAGTCGCAATCATCATGTATCTATGGACGGCAATGTTTGCCTTCCCCACCGTAATTGCCGCTTTCTATCCACTCTGGATTTCTGCGGTCGTCGCACTAGCGATCGCCCTGGCCTCAATCAGTGTGATCGGGCGCAGCGTTCGCAGGCTACATGCCGCTGCGCTAGATCGGGGGTTGGTCGATCATGAGTGAGGATTCGACCACATTGATGTGGCGCGGTGCCATCCTGCCCTCCACCGTCGTTGCGATCCTGGCCATCATCGGGTCGACAGCGCTCCGTCATAAGCCCGGATTTCTGGGGGCCTTGATTGGTAGCGCCACAGTCATAATCTTTCTAGGTATTCATCTTTTAGTGTCGGCCATCTCTAAAAATCTAGACCCCATCGCGGTCATGGGGATGGCGATGTTCTCGTACTTTGCCAAAATTCTGGTCATGGGGGTCTTGCTTCTAATCGTCTCGCGGGCCACCGCCCCGAGTACGGTTGATAGGACAACATTTGCCATAGCCGCCCTCGCGATCACAGCCGCTTGGCTAGCTGGGGAGATCCGCGCCTTTTTCAAACTCAAAATCGGGTTACCATTACCCCCTGCTCGGGAGGGTGAATAATTCTCCGGAACCTTTTAAGGGAGAGTCCAGCTTGATGGCATCAAATAATGAAGAGGGCGCTCTCTGGTCGATCATGGGGTATCTAATCTCTGGGCTTCTCATCTGGGGCGGGATTGGCTTTGCCTTGGACCATTGGCTGCACACCCACCACTACTTCTTTCTTGGGGGTCTCCTCCTAGGCGCAGGAGCCTCCATTTACCTCGTCTGGCTCCGATTTGGTCGTGAATAACACACCCCAGAGTCCGATTTAAGGTTTTGGTTTTTCTCATCTTCCCAATAAGGTTGCCTCGTCTTAAAGACCCGATCTAGTAAATAGCCAGCGTTGGCGAAAGGTGAGTGCGAGAAGTGCATATAACTGGCCATCTTGCCAGCGGTCCGGGGTTTGTCCCGCCGAGTACAAGTGACTTCAACTTGCCTGCGATTGTGGGCCACAGCAATTTCACCACCAAGCCGGTAGCCCTCGTTTTTTTCTCAGTGATCGTTATTTCTCTCTTCTTTATCCTCGCCTCACGTAAGGCGGCGGTCGTTCCCAGCAAATTACAATTTGCGGGTGAATCGATCTACGGCTTTGTCCGTAAAGATTTAGCCCAAGAGATCATCGGTAGCGGCTTCCTAGCCTACGTTCCCTTTCTCTTTACTCTCTTTGTCTTCGTTCTCGTGAATAACCTATTTGGAATCATTCCTTTCATTCAATTCCCCACCATGTCTCACGTCAGCTTCCCGTATGTTCTGGCGATCTTCACCTTCGTTATTTTCCATGCAATCGGAATCAAGCAGCAAGGGTTCTTTAAGTACCTCAAGGGAATCGCTTTCTTGCCTGGGGTTCCAAAGTTTGCTTACATTTTGCTCACGCCAATCGAGATCGCAACATACTTTCTGATTCGCCCAGTAACCCTTTCGCTCCGGCTATTTGCAAATATGTTTGCCGGCCACCTTCTTCTACTGGTCTTTATTGGTGGTGGCGATTACATGCTCCATGACACCCACCTCTTCATGAAAATTCTCTCCCCCTTCTCATTTAGCTTTGGAATCATCATGACATTCTTTGAATTCATGGTTCAAGTCCTACAGGCTTACATCATCACTCTTCTATCAGCCCTCTTCATCGCAGGAGCGCTCGTAGACGAGCATTAATTTTTCCCACAGTTCATCGAACTACCGTCCGGTGAATCCCAAACTATGGAAAGGCAACAAAGATGCACGGCACACTCAACCTGGTCGGTTATGGCCTATCTGCAATCGGACCCGCAATCGCAACTGGTTTGATCTTCGCCGCCTATATCAACGGCGTCGCTCGTCAACCTGAAGCTCGTAACGTCCTACAACCAATCGCATTCCTTGGCTTCGCTCTCGCTGAAGCTTTGGCGCTCTTTGGACTCGTTCTCGCATTCGTACTCAAGTAAGAAGTAAGACTTCCTACTTATGAAAATTCACATGGAGGCGGCCGCCGCTAATCCACTCGTCCCTAATGTTGCGGAAATAGTCGTAGGTTTAATCGCCTTCTCCCTTCTTTACATCGTTTTGCGCTCGCGCGTTGTACCGATGTTTGAGAAGGCCTTCGCTGCGCGCACTGCTGCAATAGAAGGTGGCATTGCCAAGGCTGAGTCAGCTCAAAGAGAAGCGCAAGCGGCTTTACAGGCTTACACCGCCCAACTTGTCGATGCTCGTGGCGAGGCGCAAGCGATACGAGAAGAGGCGCGGGTTCAAGGTGCGGCTATTCTTGAAGATCTGCGCGCAAAGGCCCAAGAAGAAGCGGCCCGTATCACTGCCGCTGCTCATGCTTCGATTGAGGCGGAGCGCCAATTGGCAATCTCCTCCCTCCGTCATGAAGTAGGCACCCTAGCTACTGAGTTGGCATCAAAGATCGTTGGAGAGGCGCTGGAAGATCAGGTCCGCCAATCTGGAATCGTTGACCGCTTTCTCGCAGATTTGGAGCAGAGCAAAAAGTGATCGAGCTCGGGGGAAATAGTCGCCAGTCATTCGCCGCCATGCGCGGGGTACTT
>ENA-OFCD01001286-OFCD01001286.1-metagenomes-genome-assembly--contig:-NODE-1286-length-13122-cov-4.755032_pt1 | contig 13122 bp, 9 predicted proteins | sample MGYA00153392_OFCD01 | MGnify analysis MGYA00153392 | reverse complement strand
ACCGATTTGCGGAACTCATCGCGGCATCCGACGACGAGGTCGTCACTCACTCCTTCGTGCGTGATGTTCCCATTTCTGCGGGCCGCACACTCGCACTGGTAACACTCGACAACGGTCGGGACCATACCCGCCCGACGACGCTCGGCCCGGTCGCTCTCGTCGAATTCGCTGCGACACTCGACACGCTCAAGGAGCGTGCGGCGCGCGGAGAGATCGCCGGTGTCGCTGTCACCGGCAAGCCGTTCTTTCTCGCCGCCGGTGCCGACCTTTCCCAGGTGGGGTCGATCTCGAGCCGGGCTATCGGAAAGCAAATGGCTGAGCTGGGTCATTACGCTCTCGGCAAGCTCAGCGAGCTCGGAGTGCCGTCATTCGTTTTCATCAACGGGCTCGCGCTCGGTGGCGGACTCGAGATCGGCCTCAATGCCGACTACCGCACGATTGACCGCAACACACCGGGCGTTGCGCTCCCCGAAGTATTCCTCGGCATCATCCCCGGCTGGGGAGGCGCTTGGCTTCTGCCGAACCTCATCGGCATCGAGAATGCTCTCAAGGTGGTCATCGAGAATCCTCTGAAGAATAACCGGATGCTCACAGGCCAGGAGGCCTTCACCCTCGGTATCGCTGACGCGATTTTCGACTCGGTGTCGTTCCTTGAACACTCCATCGCCTGGGCTGATGGAGTCATCGCCGGCACCACGAAGGTGAAGCGAGCGAATACTCCCGGCAAGATCGAGCGGGCGGTGAAATGGGATATCGCAATCGGTGTCGCCACGAAAATGCTCGAGAATCGTATCGGGCGGGTCGCGAAGTCTCCCTACAAGGCCCTCGAGCTCCTCAAAGCCGCGAAGAACACCGATCGTGCGACCGGTTTCGCCGCCGAGGACGAAGCCCTTGCTGAGCTCATTTCGGGCGACCAGTTCAAGGCCAGCATCTACGCGTTCAACCTCGTGCAGAAGAGGACCAAGCGCCCCGCCGGTGCGCCGGACAAGAAGCTCGCGAAGCCGGTCACTCAGGTCGGTGTGATCGGTGCGGGTCTCATGGCCAGCCAGTTCGCACTGCTTTTCGTACGGCGCCTCAAGGTGCCCGTGATCATCACGGACCTGGACCAGACACGGGTCGACAAGGGGGTGGCCTACATCCATACCGAGATCGACACGCTTCTCGAGAAGAAGCGCATCTCCCCGGATGAGTCGAACCGCTTGAAAGCTCTCGTCTCCGGCACCATCGACAAGGCCGACTTCGCCGAGTGCGATTGGGTGATCGAGGCCGTGTTCGAGGAACTTGGTGTGAAGCAGGAGGTGTTCGCCGACGTGGAACAGTACCTCTCCGAGACCGCCGTACTCGCGACGAATACGTCGTCTCTTTCGGTAGAGCAGATCGGTGCGAAGTTGAAGCACCCGGAACGTCTTGTTGGCTTCCACTTCTTCAACCCGGTCGCTGTGATGCCGCTTGTGGAGGTCGTGAACACCCCGCAGACGGATGACGCAACCCTCTCCACCGCTATGGTCACGGCCGCCAAGCTCTTCAAGAACGCGGTGATCACTACAGACACGCCGGGTTTCGTGGTCAACCGCATTCTCGCCAAAGTGCTCGGCGAAGCCATGAACGCCGTCGACACCGGAACACCCTTCGAAACCGTGGAGGAGTCGACGAAGCCTTTCGGGCTTCCGATGACCCCGTTCGAGTTGCTTGAGCTTGTCGGGCTCAAGGTCGGTGCGCACGTGCTCGACACCCACCACGCCGCCTTCCCCGAGCGCTTCTTCGAGAGCGAGAACCTGCATAAGCTCGCCGAACTCGGTCACATCTTCGAGCGAGATTCACACGGCAAGGTCACTGGCATCGACAAAAAAGCGCGTGCCATCGTTGCTGGCGGTACGACTCCGATGACCGCGGAGGAGCTTCGCATCCGCATTGAAGACGGCCTTGCCGACGAAGTGCATCGAATGCTCGAAAGCAAGGTGGTCGAGGCGGCGGAGGATATCGATCTCTGCCTCATTCTCGGGGCGGGCTATCCCTTCCAGATGGGTGGTGTGACGCCGTATCTCGACCGCGTAGGGGCTTCAGAGCGGGTGTTCCACGATACCTTCCACCACCCGATCCTGCGCGGCGTGCAGTAGGGTCCGACGGCGTCCGAGGAACAAGCACCCGCGGCCGTTCGAGACCCTTACGTATCTCGAACGGCCCGTGGGTGGTTCACTCGATCGCATACCTACCGGTTGAGCCGGTCAGGCTCGACGCTAGCTGCGGTCCGACCCAAGCGAACGCTCCTGGTGCGCGACATCGGTGAGCGGCCGTGCCACCGGGATCTTGCTACCGAGCACCTGCTCCACCACATCGCGGGCGATTTGCTGCGGGGTGAGGCCGGCTTCCTCGAGAATTTGGGCGCGAGATCCGTGCTCGAGAAACTCATCAGGCACCCCAAGTTCCGTTAGCGCAGTGTCCACCCCAGCGGCCCGAAGCTCCTGGCGGATGCGTGTTCCGATTCCACCAACCCGGATGCCGTCCTCGATGGTCACGACGAGACGGTGCTCTGCCGCCAGTTCGATCACGCTCTTCGGCACCGGCACCACCCAGCGCGGATCGATGACGGTGGCTCCGATTCCCTGATCTGCTAGCCTGACGGCCACCTCGAGACCGATCTCGGCCATCGATCCGACGGTGACAATCAGCACGTCTTTGTGCGGCGTTTCGCTCAGAACATCCACACCGTCGGGCAGGCGGCGCACAGCGGCTATTTCGTTCCCCACAGCGCCCCTGGGGAAACGAACGACGGTTGGCGCGTCCTTGACTGCCACGGCCTCCCCCAGTTCCTCGCGCAACCGAATCGCATCGCGCGGCGCGCTCAGCCGGATGTGCGGAATCACCTGGAGGATCGCGAGGTCCCAGATGCCGTGATGGCTCGGTCCGTCCGGACCCGTGACCCCGGCCCGGTCGAGCACGAAGGTGACGCCGGCTTTGTGCAGCGCGACATCCATAAGCACCTGGTCGAAGGCCCGGTTGATGAAGGTCGCGTACAGAGCGACAACGGGGTGCAGGCCTCCGAAGGCGAGTCCCGCGGCGGAAGTCACTGCGTGCTGCTCAGCGATACCGACGTCAAACACCCGGTACGGATACTTGGAAGCGAGGGGCTGCAGGCCGGTGGGACGGAGCATGGCGGCGGTGATACCCACGATCGTGGGGTTGCTGTCGGCGAGAACCACCAGTTCTTCCGCGAAGACCGATGTCCAGGACTGCTTGTCCGAAGCACCGATCGGCTCCCCGGTCTCGGGATCGATGTGCCCCACGGCGTGGAATTGGTCCGCTGCATCCATCACCGCGGGTTCGAATCCCTTGCCCTTCTGGGTGATGGCATGCACGATCACCGGGGCACCGTAGTTCTTTCCCTGGGTCAGCGCCTCTTGCATCGCGCGCAGGTCGTGGCCGTCGATCGGACCGATGTACTTGATATCGAGGTTTGAGTACAGCGCCTCATTGTTGGAGAAGCGGCTGAGGAACCCATGGGTACCCCCGCGGATGCCGCGATAGAGGGCGCGCCCCGGACCACCGAAGAGATCGAAGAACCGGCGGCTTGAGGCGTACAGACTGCGGTAGGAGCGACGGGTGCGCACATCGTTGAGAAAACGGGCCATCCCGCCGATAGTCGGCGCGTAAGAGCGCCCGTTGTCATTGACCACGATCACGAGGTTGCGCGAATTGTCGTCGCTGATGTTATTGAGGGCTTCCCAGGTCATTCCGCCGGTGAGGGCACCGTCTCCTACGACCGCGACCACGTGACGATCCTTTTGCCCGGTCATCTGAAACGCTCGAGAGATGCCGTCTGCCCAGCTCAGCGAGCTGGAGGCATGCGAAGACTCGACGATGTCATGCTCGGACTCCGATCTTTGCGGGTAGCCGGCCAGTCCCCCTCGCTCACGCAGATGGCTGAAGTCCTGCCGACCGGTGAGGAGCTTATGCACGTATGACTGGTGCCCGGTGTCGAAGACGATGGCATCGTGGGGTGAGTCGAATACCCGATGGATGGCCATCGTCAACTCGACGACACCGAGGTTCGGGCCAAGATGGCCCCCCGTTTTTGAGACCTCACCGATCAGGAATTCGCGGATCTCAGCTGCGAGCTCCACGAGTTGCTTCTGCGAGAGTCGGTCCAGGTCTCGAGGGCCATGGATACTCTGCAGAAGACTCATGATGGCAGCCTAAACCAGCGATCTCAGAACGAACTGGAGGATGCCGCCGTTGCGGTAGTAGTCCGCCTCACCGGGGGTGTCGATGCGCACGACCGCGTCGAATTCAACGGTCTGCTTGCCCGCCGCGGAGTGCTCGGTCGGGGCCGCAGTAACGTGGACCGTCTTCGGCGTGGTTCCCCCGTTCAGTTCATCGAGACCAGAGATACTCACGACCTCCGTGCCGTCGAGACCGAGGCTCGCCCAGCTTTCTCCGGCCGGGAACTGCAGCGGAACGACGCCCATCCCGATCAGGTTCGACCGGTGGATGCGCTCAAAACTCTCCACAATGACCGCCTTGACACCGAGAAGGCTCGTGCCCTTGGCTGCCCAGTCGCGCGACGAACCGGAGCCGTACTCCTTACCTCCGAAGATCACGAGCGGCGTACCTGCGGCCTCGTAGTTCTGACTGGCGTCATAGATGAACGACTGAGGCGCATCCGCTTGGGTGAAGTCGCGGGTGAATCCGCCCTCGACACCGGAACCATTGTTGGCATCGGCGAGGAGTTGGTTACGCAGGCGGATATTCGCGAAGGTACCGCGGATCATCACCTCGTGGTTTCCGCGGCGCGACCCGTAGGAGTTGAAATCGTTGCGGTCGACTCCGCGGTCGGCCAGGTACTTCCCCGCCGGGCTGTCGGCCTTGATGTTGCCAGCCGGACTGATGTGATCGGTGGTGACCGAGTCGCCAAGCGTTGCCAGCACGCGGGCTCCAGCGATGTCGCCGACCGGGGTGGTCTCAAGAGTCATGCCGTCGAAGTACGGGGGCTTGCGAACATAGGTCGACTCGCTGTCCCACTCGAAGACCTCGCTGTCCGGAGTCGGGAGCGAGCGCCACCGCTCGTCTCCGTCAAAGACCTCGCCGTATTCCTTTGTGAACATCGCGGTGTCGATCGAGGAGTCGATGGTGGACTGCACTTCGGCGGCATCCGGCCAGATGTCCTTGAGGTAGACCTCGGTGCCGTCACTTCCGGTGCCGAGAGAGTCGGTCTCGAAGTCGAAGTTCATCGAACCGGCAAGAGCGTACGCGATGACCAGCGGCGGGCTTGCGAGATAGTTCATCTTCACGTCGGGGCTGATCCGGCCTTCGAAGTTGCGGTTGCCGGAGAGCACTGCGGTGACGGCAAGATCGTTCTTATTGATCGCGTCGGTGACCTCTTCGATCAGCGGACCGGTGTTGCCGATGCAGACGGTGCAGCCGTAGCCGACCGTGTAGAAACCGAGTGCCTCGAGGTCGTCGGTGAGTCCGGCCTTTGCGTAGTAGTCGGTGACCACTTTTGAGCCGGGAGCCAGGGTCGTCTTGACCCACGGCTTGGACGTGAGGCCCCTCTTGACGGCGTTGCGAGCCAGGAGACCGGCCGCGATCATGACCGAGGGATTCGAGGTGTTGGTGCAGGAGGTAATGGCGGCGACCGCGACGGCTCCGTGGTCAAGGACATAAGACTGGCCGGATTTTGTGGTGACGTCGGTGGGGCGGGAGACGGACGACGGCGCGCGACTGACGTGGGTGTGATGGTGGTGGCTGTGGTCATCCTCCGGCTGATTGCTCGGCGGATCGGAAGCCGGGAAAGACTCGCAGATGCCAAGGTCGACCAGGTCGTGATCGATCTCGGCGTAGCTCGTAAGGTCCTTCGCGAACTGCGCCTTGGCCGACGAGAGAATGACCCGATCCTGAGGCCGCTTCGGTCCCGCGATCGAGGGAACAACCGTGGAGAGGTCAAGTTCGAGGTATTCGCTGAAGGCGGGCTCAGAGTCCGCATTGTGCCAGAGGGTCTGGAGCTTGGCATAAGCCTCGACCAGAGCGACCTGCTCATCGCTGCGTCCGGTGAGGCGCAGGTAGTCGAGGGTGACATCGTCGATCGGGAACATCGCGGCCGTTGAACCGAACTCAGGACTCATATTCCCGATGGTGGCGCGATTGGCCAGGGGCACTGCAGCGACTCCCGCCCCGTAGAACTCGACGAACTTGCCGACCACGCCGTGCTTGCGCAATTGTTCCGTGATCGTCAGAACGACATCCGTTGCGGTCACACCGGTGGGGATGATTCCGGTGAGCTTGAAACCGACGACCTTGGGAATGAGCATGGAGACGGGTTGGCCGAGCATTGCCGCCTCGGCCTCGATACCGCCGACGCCCCAGCCGAGCACACCGAGGCCATTGACCATGGTGGTGTGCGAGTCGGTGCCGACGCAGGTGTCCGGATAGGCCTGCAGCGCTCCGCCCACCATACGTGTCATCGTGACGCGGGCAAGGTACTCGATGTTGACCTGGTGCACGATTCCGGTTCCCGGGGGCACGACTTTAAAGTCGTCGAAGGCGGTCTGGCCCCAGCGCAGGAACTGGTATCGCTCACCGTTGCGCTCGTACTCGATTTCAACATTGCGCTCGAGAGCGTTCTCAGAGCCGAACAGGTCGGCAATCACGGAGTGGTCAATCACGAGTTCGGCCGGAGCCAGCGGATTGATCTTCTTGGGGTCTCCTCCGAGGGCAGAGACAGCCTCGCGCATGGTGGCGAGGTCGACAATGCAGGGCACGCCGGTGAAGTCCTGCATGATCACACGGGCGGGGGTGAACTGGATCTCGGTGTCAGGCTCCGCTGTCGGCTCCCAGGACCCGAGTGCCTCGATCTGCGACTTCGTGACGTTCGCGCCATCTTCGGTGCGCAGGAGATTCTCCAGCAGCACTTTGAGACTGTAGGGGAGCTTCTCGTACCCGGGTACGCGGTCCACCCGGAAGATCTCGTAGTCGGTGGAACCGACCGTCAGGATGTCCTTCGAACCGAAGCTGTTGACCTGCGACATTGCGCGACTCCCTTGCTGGACTGAACCAAGCTGTACTGTGCTGAACCAAGCTGTGCTGTGCTGTGCTGAACCAGGTCGTACCGTGCTGAACGACCTGATCTGCACCAGGTGCTCGGACCTCATCCTGAATCTCGACCACCGCGGGTGCCCTCCCGGCAAGCCTAAGTCTTGAGCGCTTCTTCGAGGTATCGCACCGACATCAAAACTGTCTTGATGTCAAGATAGTTTAGCATGCAGGGGCAGTCACATCGGGGCAGTCGTATCAGGGCCTAGCGAGCGGTCTCGGACCCGTCGTCTGGAAGACGCCCGTACACGGCCCGCACGAGAAGCCAGGTCACCCAGAGCATTCCCGCGTAGAGCGGCACCCCGAGGATCAGCTTCGCGCCGGCGAGCAACTCGGCATTTTGTGCCAGATAGAGCGGGACCTCCACCGCGAGACGAAGCCCGAATAGTGCCGCCCAGAGCCAGGTCGTCAGATAGAGCACCCGCCGCTTGGCCTTCGCCTTCCGCCACCCGAAACTGTCATTCGTGAGAAAACCGAAAATGACCCCGATGAGCGGCAACCGAATCAGGATGCTCACCAGCAGCACGGTGAGGCTCACGACGTTGATGACGATCCCGGGGATGAAGTTTGCTTCTGCTCTGCCGGTGATGAGCGCGATTAGTGCAGACAGCACGATTCCCGCGATCCCGGCGAGAGCCTGCGTGAGCGGCGTTTTCGTCGCCAGACGCACGAACACAAACACGACGGCGAGAGTGACCGGCGCGAGAACGGAGAAAATAAGGCTCTTCGTGAGGGTATAGATGATCAGGAACCCAAGCCCCGGGAGGATCGATTCGACCAGCCCGCGCAGGCCCCCAACCGCTCTCAGAAGCGACCCAGCGGTCGGCACTTCACCCGGCGCGACCTGGCCGAGACCGCTCTTGCGCATGGCGTCCGCGAACGCGTCGCGGAATCCTGTCGGCGGGGACTCGTCGTCGACTGCCAACAGACTCAGGCGCCCGGCGAGAAGGGCAGGTCGTCGGCGGGAGCAGCCGTCTTGGGCATGTGAAGGGGGATGAGGTCGCGGGGCGGCATCGGGGTCTTCCCACGCACGACAACCACGCTTCGGAAGAGATCCTCTATCTTCGACGCGGCCTCCTGGTCGACGGCGCCATCGCCGGCGATCACGCCACGGAGGAACCACCGTGGCCCATCGACTCCGATGAAGCGAGCGAGGCGGGTCGAATCGGGTTGGCCTGGCATCGTCGCGGGGATCTCCGCAAGCAGCTCCGGTCCGAATGGACCGACCGACAAACGCGTGGTCCCGCCCTGCTTCGCGATCTGATCGGCGATCTGGTCGCGGATCTCGTGCCAGAGACCCGAGCTCCGCGGTGCGGCAAAAGGCTGCACCTGCAGGGTCGAACCGGCATAGTCGAGCCCGACTGCCACCACCCGCTGGCTGCCTTCCTCCACCTCCAGCCGCAACTGGAGCCCCTCCCTCGGCAGGATTTTGACCCCGCCAAGGTCGACATAGGGCCGCACAGGGTTTGCTTCGGACTCGTCGAGCGGACCTTCCGACTCGCGATCGGCCGGAGCCGACTTCCGCTGCTCATCCGAAAGACTCGACTCGGTGCTATCGATCGGCTCGATATCGCCTGACGGCGAATTGGTGTCGCTCACAGGAGCTCTCCTTTTGGGTCGTCGTTAAGTGATTCACTGTCGATAGTCGTGTAGCCGGTCGACCCGAAGCCGGACCCTCCTCGCTGGCTACCGGGCAGCGTGGAGACGGGGATGAACCGCGCCTTCGTCACCGGCATAATCACAAGCTGGGCAATCCGATCACCGACCGCGACAGAGTACGGCACGGAGCTGTCTGTATTCAGGAGAGTGACGCTGATCTCCCCCCGAAAGCCGGCGTCCACTGTACCCGGGCTGTTTACGATGGTGATTCCGTGCTTCGCCGCGAGCCCGCTGCGCGGAACGACGAACGCGACATAGCCATCAGGGAGGGCGATCGCAACACCGGTCGCAACGGTGGCGCGCTCCCCGGGCGCGAGTTGCACGGCCACAGCCGCGGTGAGGTCGGCGCCAGCGTCCCCGGGGTGCGAATAGGCGGGCATCCGATCAGCGACGATCAGTACTTCCACGGTTTGAGCCACCTCACGAGGGTAGTGCAGAACGACCGCGCTGTCTGAGCACCGGAAAGTCTGATCGAATAGGGCCATGACGGTGAACAGCCCTGACGGCCCGAAGACGATCCGCACACTTTATCGCGAACGAATCTGGCCATCGCCCTGGGTGTTCCTCTCGACCGCTCTCGTCATCCCGGCCAGCTTGCTGGTCTTCCTCCCGATCAACCTTCTCGCTGGCGTGATCGTCGCCATCACGCTCTACGGGGCGATCGTGTTGGTTCTCGTGGCAACGTCCCCGGTGATCTCGGTCTCACTCAATGAGCTTGTCGCTGGTCGGGCGCGCGTGCCGGTCGATCTCATCAGCACAGTTACAGCGTTCGACGGCGAGGAGGCGACCCTCCAGCGCGGCCGTATGCTCGACGCTCGAGCCTGGCTTCTGATCCGCGGCTGGGTGTCTCCCGTCGTGAAGATTGAACTCTCCGACGAGAACGACCCGACTCCCTACTGGATCGTGTCCACCCGGACTCCCGATGCGCTCGTTGCCGCGGTTTCGACAGCGAAGGCGCCCTAGAAGCACCGAAGCGGGGTCAGGCCGCGCATTCCTGGCAAATCAAGCCAAGCTTCTCTTCGTGGTCCAGCTGGGAGCGATGCTTCACGAGGAAACAGCTCACACAGGTGAATTCGTCGGCCTGCGGTGGCAGCACCACGACGTCGAGATCGAGGTCTGAGAGGTCTGCGCCCGGGAGTTCGAACCCTCCGGGGTTGTCGGCGTCATCGACGTCGACCACGCCGGACATCTTGTCCGGGACGCGCTCCTTCAGAGCCTCGATCGACTCAGAGTCGTCGTCGGTCTTACGAGGTGCGTCGTAGTCGGTTGCCATGCTCATCCAGTTCTTGAAAATATCGATTGGTCTCAATCGGCGGCCATAGTTTGCATCATTAGTTTGCGAATAGCAAACCACTACCAAATAACCGTGAGTCCGACTTCTGTGCAACTTGCGGCACGCCCGGGATATTCCCCGGATTTAGGGACTGGCCGTGCGACTCTATAGACGGTAAATGACCGCGAGAGGCGTTCAGTATGCAAGACCTGAGAGTCATCGGAGTGGAGAACGGCGCACTCCTCGTCGCATCCGACGAAGGTACCAAGTACCGCATCGCCATCGACGAAGTGATGCAGTCAAAACTTCGACAGTCGATCCCGGACCCAGGGTCCGGGCGGAAGCTGGCGCCGCGCGAAATCCAGGCCCACATCCGGTCAGGGATGTCGGCGCAGGACGTCGCATCCATCACCGGTGTTCCGGTCGACTACATCCGGAAGTTCGAGGGACCGGTGCTCGCCGAGCGCGAGTTCGTCGTCAACTCTGCTCTCGGTGTGCCGGTGCACACCGCTATGGAAACTGACCCCCTCGGTGATGGGTCAACCTTCGGCACCGTAATCCGAGAGCGTCTCTACGATCTCGGGGCGATCGATGAGCGGTGGGCAAGCTGGAAAGAGGTCGGCGGAGGCTGGGTCGTGAAACTCGCTTTCAACACCGAGCAGACCGAGCGGGATGCCCGCTGGCGCTTCGACCCAAAGAAAGCCGCGCTCTCCCCGCTCAATAACGAAGCCATCACCCTCTCCCAACAGGGAGACCCCTCCGGAGCCCTTGTACCCCGACTGCGCGCCGTCGGGGATGAAGAACGCCAGCCCGACCAGTCACGCTTCGACAGTGGCGCGTTCACCAACGAGGAGCTTGCCCAGCAGGAGCCGGCCCCGCTCGGCGGCCGTCGCGAGGGAGTGTCCCGTCTCGAAGCAGTTCCCTACGGCCGCCTCGATGACGCGCCCGCCGCCGTCTCCGATGCGGCTATCAACCGCGCGCCGGTCACCGACGAGCCCGAGTCCAACCAGACCGCAGACCTGCTGGAGGCGCTCCGGCGTCGACGCGGGGAACGCGAATCGGCTGGCTTCGGTAACGAAACTTCGGGCTCGGATTCCAAGTCTGCGCATCCGTCTACTGGCACTATCCGCCTCGTCGACGTGCCTCTCGATGTGTTCGGAGACGAGAACGACGATCGCCCCGGCAACACCGCACCCCAACCGAATGTCTTCCAGCCTCGTGCCTCCTCGCGGAAGGGCCGAGCGGCAATGCCGAGCTGGGATGAGATTGTCTTTGGTGCGCGGTCGGACGACGACCTCTAAGCTCTCACCCCCTGTGCTGCGGCGAACGCGCCGAATCGCAACAGGGGAATCGCGAGTTCCTCTGAGGACCAGGACCCGTGTTGGCCGACCATGCTCCGGCCGGTGTTGGTTACAACTCTCGAGTCGTAGTACGCGATGCTTTTGCGTGCCGCGACGATGATGTCGCCGATTCGAGGAATCACCTCAAAATCCACCGTCGGCCCGAACCATCCCGACTCAATCGCCTCAGCGCGCGACACGATCCAGGATCGTGAGCCCTCGATCTCCCGCCAGGAGGCGAGCACTGTCGCGCGATGATCGCTCGTGGCGTCGGGCTCGAAGTAAAGCTGCAGTGCCCGGGGTTCACCGCCAATAAAACGAATACCGTCGATGAGACGTGGCTCGGAGTCGAACAGCACCTGGGAATGCTCCGACACATCGAGCACCCCATGGTCGGCTGTTAAGAGCATCCCCTCACCCCGGCCGAGCATCGGCACGAAAGAGCGAACAGACCGGTCAAGTTCTTCCAGCGCAGTCGTCCAGAGCGGGGACTGCCAGCCAGCGGAATGGCCGGCCTGGTCCAACTCGGGCACGTACAGGTAGATCAGTCCGCGATCGATCTCGTCGAGAACACGACGCGCCTCGTCGAAACGCTCGGACATCGTCCCTCCGCTGCGATACTCGGCCCCCCGCAACACCGCGCGGGTGAATCCGGAAGACCGGTAGCGCTCGGCGCCTATCGCGAAACTCGGGATACCGGCATCCCGAGCTTTCTCGAACAGCGTTGGCACCCGCTGCCAGGTCGCCGGATCGAGGCGGTCGTCCCATCCGCTCAGCTGGTTCACGATGCGGTCATTGACCGCGTCGAGCACACGATACCCGACGAGCCCGTGGATCCCAGGGGTCTCGCCCGTGGTGAGCGAGGCAAGCGCCGATGCAGTGGTTGACGGAAAGCGCGCACCGATCGTGGACGCCGCGGTGAGCATCGGAGCAAGGGTGCGGGCGTGACCGGCGCGGGCAGTGAGAGCGGATGCTCCGAGGCCGTCCACGAGCAGTACGATCGCCTTTTCGACCGGCGGGAGAGACAGGGGGTTCGCCTCGTGAGAAATTGCGAGAAGTGAACTTGGAACGACATCGGCAAGGCTGAACCGGTGCGATTTGGTGGCCGGTAGCATGGGGGCAATCCTATGACTACTCCCGAAATCCCCACCGCAGAGCCCCGCGGGGAACGCATCGACAACGTCGACGTCTCCACTGAGATGGAGGGGTCGTTTCTCGAATACGCGTATTCCGTGATCTATTCCCGGGCCCTTCCCGACGCACGCGACGGCCTGAAGCCGGTGCAGCGCCGCATCCTCTACCAGATGACCGAGATGGGCCTTCGCCCCGATCGCGGACACGTCAAGTCTGCCCGCGTCACCGGCGAAGTCATGGGCAAGCTGCATCCGCACGGCGATGCCTCGATCTACGACGCGATGGTTCGGCTTGCCCAGAGCTTCATCCTGCGCGTCCCGCTGATCGATGGGCATGGCAATTTCGGCACACTGGATGACGGGCCGGCCGCGCCGCGCTACACCGAAGCCCGCTTGACCGCGGCCGCGATGGCCATGACCGAAGACCTCGACGAAGACGTTGTCAACTTTGTGCCCAACTATGACAACCAGTTGACACAGCCGGAGGTGCTGCCGTCGGCCTTTCCCAACCTGCTGGTCAACGGGGCATCGGGAATCGCCGTCGGTATGGCGACCAACATGGCACCGCACAATCTCATCGAGATCGTTGGCGCGGCACGACACCTGATCGCGCATCCGGACGCCTCGCTCG